>JGI25326J35508_1001512_pt1 | contig 17138 bp, 14 predicted proteins | sample HigsolmetaAR201D_FD_35508 | JGI IMG/M metagenome (IMG submission 35508)
TTGTTTTTGAAAATTGATGAACTTATTTAGAATGCCATTATTAGCATTTTTAGCTATTGTTCTTGTGATTAGCGCTCCAACCAGGAAAGGCCTAGCCCAAAACGAGCTAAGGCCGACAACGCAACCTTTCCGCCAGCAGAGCTTCATTCGAGACAATTACAAAGCAGACATGCTGATCAGGACGACGCTGATCGCACTCTCCCAAGCGAAATTTGAGAGGTAATTATACTGTTTTGCGCGGTCTAGGTGGTCCGACTTTTCAGGCGAGTGTTTCTGCCTCGGACCTTGCTGAGTCGTTCGCGGACCTTCGACACAAGAAATACGATTTTTCGCCTATTCTGTTTTTCAGTCCGAACTTGACTAATCAGCCCACTATCGANGAGNCGGGTCGNCTCCGCTTAACCGGCTTCATNGAAACGCGCCCTGAGCAAATCAATTTCGACATGCTCTTTGAAACCTTCAATGGAGAATGGCGCTTGGCAGGCCTCCTAGTTCAGATGCAGGAGGTCTCCCTAGAAACTGCTTCTGTAGGGAGGTTCGCGCCTGCTAACCTCTCGGCCCTAGAACTCGAAGAGCCGACCAAGACTTCAGCGCGAGCCAACTGAGAAGGCAGGGCGTGCCAACGAAACCAGGCGGTCCAGTGAATTATGNAGGTAGGGAGTAGGGCGAATTCGTGCCCTACTCCCCTCTTCTAGGGTTGATTGCGTTAATCAGACGCCCATCGCCTTGCGCAGGTTCTCGTCCACCTTGTCGAGGAAGCCGGTGGTGGAGAGCCACNTCTGGTCGGCGCCGACGAGGAGTGCCAAGTCCTTCGTCATGTAGCCGGACTCGACGGTTTCGATGCAGACCCGCTCCAGCGTCTGCGCGAAGTTCGCCAGCTCGGGGTTGTCGTCGAGCTTGGCGCGGTGCGCGAGGCCGCGGGTCCAGGCGAAGATCGAGGCGATGGAGTTGGTCGAGGTCTCCTTGCCCTTCTGATGCTCGCGATAGTGACGGGTCACGGTACCGTGGGCCGCCTCGGCCTCGACCGTCTTGCCATCGGGCGTCATCAGCACGCTGGTCATGAGGCCAAGCGAGCCGAAGCCCTGGGCGACCGTGTCGGACTGCACGTCACCGTCATAGTTTTTGCAGGCCCAGACGTAGCCGCCCGACCACTTCAGCGCCGAGGCCACCATGTCGTCGATGAGACGGTGCTCGTAGAAGAGGCCGCGCTTCTCGAACTCCGCCCTGAACTCGTTGTCGTAGATTTCCTGGAAGATGTCCTTGAAGCGGCCGTCGTACTGCTTGAGGATCGTGTTCTTGGTCGACAGGTAGACCGGGTAGTTCCGCGCCAGGCCGTAGTTGAACGAGGCACGCGCAAAGTCCCGGATCGATTCGTCCAGGTTATACATCGCCAGCGCGACACCTGCCCCCGGCGCGTCGAACACTTCCTTCTCGATGACGGTGCCGTCCTCACCGACGAACTTGATGGTCAGCTTGCCCTTGCCAGGGAATTTGAAGTCCGTGGCCCGGTACTGATCTCCGAAAGCATGACGGCCGATGATGATGGGCTTCGTCCAGCCCGGTACCAGCCGCGGCACGTTCTTGCAGATGATGGGCTCGCGGAAGATGACGCCGCCGAGGATGTTGCGGATGGTGCCGTTCGGCGACTTCCACATCTCCTTGAGGCCAAACTCCTTCACCCGCGCCTCGTCGGGCGTGATGGTGGCGCACTTCACACCGACGCCGTGCTTCTTGATGGCATAGGCTGCGTCGATCGTGACCTGGTCGTTGGTGCGGTCGCGGTTCTCGATGCCAAGGTCGTAATACTCGAGGTTGATATCAAGGTAGGGGTAGATCAGCTTCTCCTTGATGAGCTTCCAGATGATGCGGGTCATCTCGTCGCCGTCGAGCTCGACGACGGTTCCAGTCACCTTGATTTTCTTCATATCGCTCTCACCAGATCGCGCGGGCTTCAACAAACTTGGCGGCGCCGGGCGGAGCCAGGCACCCGTCGCGGGCGTGATAGACGGAACCGAGAAGGAATCCAAGTGGCGGAAAGAATAAGGAAACTGCCCCGCCGGCCTGAGCGGCTAGGGTGAGCCAACACCGTGTCCACAGTTACGCCGTTTTCAAGCTGACGACGCAAACCAATTGTTGCCTTGCGGAGCATCCGTCAGCTACCTTTGTCGCGCCTGCATAAAGCAGCATCCGGTGGTTGTAGCCACCTCAAACAAGAATGACGCGAGAGCATGGCCTTAGGTCGGGCTCAACAGCGTCGCCACGTCGAGACACGGTGTTGGCAATGATTTGGAGGAAACCCCATGCGCAAGTCCCGGCTTACGCGCCGCCGCTTCTTAACCGCGACTGCGGCTGCATCAGCGACAGTCCTCGCCGCCCCCTACATCCGCACCGCCCATGCGGCCGGAAAACTGTCCATCGGTTTCTGGGATCACTGGGTCCCGGGTGCTAACGAAGAAACAAAGAAAATCGTTCTCGAGTGGGCCGAAAAGGAAAAAGTTGAAGTCCAGATGGACTTCATCCCGTCCCAGGGCAACAAGAACCTGCTCACCATCGCTGCTGAGCGCCAAGCAAGATCAGGCCACGACATCCTCGCCTTCCCCACNTGGGAGCCAGCGAACAACGCCGAATTTCTGGAGCCGGTCGATGACATTATGACCGAGCTCATCAAGCAGAACGGCGAGGTCAACGATACCGTCACATACCTGGGCCACATCGACGGCAGATGGGTCGCAGTGCCCTCCGCGCAGGGCAGCCAGATCAAGGGCCCCTGCTCCCGCATCGACCTGATGAAAGAGCATGCCGGTATCGACGTACAGGCCATGTATCCGGCAGGTGAGGCACCGAAGGCCGATGACTGGACCATGGATACCTTCCTGAAGGCCGCGGAGGCCTGTCACAAGGCCGGCTACCCGTTCGGCATTGGCCTCGGCACCACGACGGACTCGGTGGACACCGCCGGCGCCATCTTCTCTTCCTTCGGGGCTGTGCTGGTCGACCAGAATGAAAACATCACCGTCAAGAGCGATGAGGTCCGGCAGACACTCGACTTCTACAAGAAGCTCATGGAGTTCCTGCCACCCGATGTGCCTGCGTGGGACGACTCGTCGAACAACAAATGGCTGGTTTCGGGCCGTGGCGCGCTCATCATGAACCCGCCGAGCGCCTGGGCCGTGGCTAAGCGCGATGCCCCGCAAATCGCCGAGAAGTGCTGGACGCATGGCATGCCCGCCGGGCCGAAGGGTCGTTACGCGCCGTTCCTGCCCTACTTCTGGGGCATCTGGAGCTTCTCGCAGAACAAATCGGCGGCGAAGAGTCTGTTGGTGCACCTGTCGCAGCCTGAGGCCGTCGAACGCGCCGTGGTTGCCAGCGCCGGCTACGACCTCCCGGCCTACGCGAAGCTGACATCGTTCAAGATTTGGGCCGAGGAAGGCCCGCCGAAGGGAACGCTCTATCACTACCCCGATCCGCATCGGCACCAGACGTTGTCCATCGCGGCGGCGCCGACGCCGCACAAGATCGCCGTCCAGATCTACAGCCAGGGTCTGATGACGAAGATGGTCGTGCGCTACGCCCGCGGCGAGAAGATGGAGGACGTCCTGTCCTGGGCCGAGAGCGAGCTCGAAGGCTTCATGCGCACCTGATGAAGGCCGGGAGTCGGTCCGGCCAAAGGGCCGGCTCCCAAAATCCCCAGTGGATTGGCGCATCGCGCGCATACCACCGCGGTGCGCGCATTAGCCGTTCCCCTCTGGATGGAGGATTCCCTTCATGGCGGAAGCCGCATTGAGCACCACACGATCATCAGCCAGCGTGCGACGGACTTCCCTCCGCAGGGTCATGCAGCGCAAATCGACTATCGCGTTCTTCATGACACTGCCGCTGATNCTGCTGATCGCAGTGCTTGTGCTTTATCCTGCGTTCTATTCGCTGCACCTCGCGACACTCAACAAGTCGATGCAGCGTTTCGTTGGCCTCGGGAATTTCTTTTTCCTGTTCAAGCGCGAAACGTTCTGGATGGTGGTGAAGCAGTCCTGCATTTTCGCCATCACCGCCGTCATCCTGAAGGCCCTCATCGGCTTCGTTGTCGCCCATTTCGTGCACAACATTCCAGCGAAAGGGCAACGGCTCTGGCGCGGCGTTCTACTGGTGCCGTGGGTCATTCCGCCGGCAATGAGTTGCCTTGGCTGGCTTTGGCTTTTCGATCCGTCCTATAGCGCTTTCAATTGGGTGCTCGCGAAATTCGGCATTGATCCCATTCCATGGACAGGCGATCCGTTCTGGGCGCGTTTGTCGGTCATTCTTGTGAATGTCTGGATCGGCGCGCCGTTCTTCATGATCATGTATCTCGCCGCGCTGAAATCCGTGCCGGAACAGCTTTACGAAGCGGCAGAAATTGATGGCGCCAACTGGTGGCAAAAGATCTGGTACATCACATTGCCGATGATGCGAAACATCATCGCCATCACGACGCTGTTCTCGCTCATTGTCACGTTCGCGAACTTCGACATCGTGCGCATTCTGACAGCCGGCGGGCCCGTCGATCAGACGCACGTGTTCGCAACATGGGCGTTCCAACTCGGCATCGTCGGCGGCGACCTTCCGCTCGGAGCAGCCGTGTCGCTCTTCATGGTGCCGATCCTGACAATCGCGGCAATTTTCATCCTGCGGGATATTACCCGCCGGGGGAGTGAAGTGTGATGGCGAGCACGGTCGATACAGCAACGCTGCCGGCTCGTGCCCGGCCGAAGTACGGCAGCATCAAACGGGACCGCGCATGGGCTTTGCGCTGGTCCTATTTCTTCCTGATCCTATTTGCGATCTTTTTCCTGCTGCCGCCCATTTACATGTTGATCACCTCGCTCAAGACGAGCGCGGAGATTTCGGCGGCGATAAATCCCTGGTGGGTCTATGAACCGACCCTCGATAACTACAAGGAGCTGCTGACCCAGGACATTTATCTCCGGTTTTTCCGCAATTCTGCGCTGGTTTCTGTGATCGTGGTCATCATCACGATGCTGATCAGCGTGCCGGCAGCCTTTGCCCTGTCGCGGATGCGTTTCTGGGGATCAACGACGCTCGCAACGGGCGTGTTTCTGACCTACCTGATCCCGGAAACGTTGCTGTTCATCCCACTCTTCAAGATGTTCGCAACATTCCGGGATTGGACAGGCATTGAGCTCATCAATAACTGGTGGGTGCTGCTGATCATTTATCCAACGCTGACAGTACCGTTCTGCACCTGGATCATGATTGGCTATTTCGCCTCCATTCCGAAGGAATTGGATGAGGCGGCGATCATCGATGGGGCAAGCTGGCTACAGACACTGCTGTTGGTGTTTGTTCCCGTGGCCCTGCCAGGGCTCATCGCGGCGACGATCTTCGCCTTCACGGTTTCGTGGGCGCAGTTCCTTTATCCCCTCGCCTTCACCACGTCGGTCGACCAGCTCGTGCTGCCGGCAGGCATCATCACGACGCTCATCAAGGGCGACGTTTTCAATTGGGGGCAGATCATGACGGGCGCGCTGCTTGGGGCCGCGCCGCCGCTCATCATCTATGCCTTCCTCATGGACTACTACATCGCCGGGCTCACTGCCGGCGCCACGAAAGGGTAATGCGAATATGGCCGAAGTGAACCTGATCAACGTGGTCAAACGCTACGACGACGTCGAGGCTGTGCGCGGGATCAACCTCGACATCGCCGACCAGGAATTCGTGGTGCTCGTTGGACCGTCTGGCTGCGGAAAGTCTACTACCCTACGCATGATCGCAGGGCTTGAGGACATNACGGACGGNGAAATCCGCATCGGCGGCGATGTGGTGAACGACGTGCCGCCGAAGGACCGGGANATNGCGATGGTGTTCCAGAATTATGCGCTTTATCCGCATATGACTGTCGCCGAAAACATGTCGTTCGGATTGCGGCTGAAGCGCTATCCGAAAGCGGAAATCAAGGCTCGGGTCGAGGAAGCTGCGCGGATTCTCGATATTGCGGATCTGCTAGACCGCAAACCCAAGCAGCTTTCGGGCGGTCAGCGCCAGCGCGTTGCCATGGGGCGTGCCATCGTCCGGCATCCGAAGGTGTTTTTGTTCGACGAACCGCTGTCGAACCTCGACGCGAAGCTGCGCGTGCAAATGCGCACCGAAATCAAGAAGGTGCACCAGAAAGTCCGCACGACGACCATTTACGTTACGCACGATCAGGTCGAGGCTATGACGCTGGCGGATCGCGTTGTGGTCATGAACCAGGGGCGTATCGAGCAAGTTGGCACGCCACAGGAGCTCTATCACAACCCGGCAACCCGCTTTGTCGCGAGCTTCATCGGCTCACCGGCGATGAATTTCATTCCGTGCGAGCTGGAGGAAACAAACGGGCAGCTTCGCGTGCGCCTTACGCCTGAGCTNAGCCTGCCCATCCCCGACTCCCGCCGTGCGCGTTATCAGTCGCTCAAGAGCAATGGCCGATTGCTACTTGGCCTTCGGCCGGAGCACATCACGGAGATGCGGCCTCATCTGGGGCCCGATGTTGCGCCATTCGAGGCGCATATCGAAGTCACCGAGCCGATGGGCATGGANACGCTGGTCTATTTCTCCGTCAACGGCACCCAGGTGTGTGCGCGCGTCAATCCGGACGCGGGCGCGCGCGAAAATGCGCCGATGCAGTTGGCGGCCAATCTCGGTCAGATGCACCTTATCGACGACGAAACAGGGCGGGTCATTTGATCCGCCCGCAAAAAGAAAAAGCCAACGTACTATTCGTCGTCGGGCGAAGAGACCCCATTATTGGGCTCGCCTTCCGAGTCCTCCTCCGGGTTTTTCGCGCTCAATAGAATGACTGTGCCCACAATCGCCGAAATAGCGGAAGCCGCAAAAACGGCGATTTTTGCCGCGCCAAAATCCGAAGGATTTGGAAATGCCTGCCCGGCAATGAACAGGGACATGGTNAAGCCGATGCCTGCAAGCGCACCGGCTCCCACAAGCTGAAGCCAGGAATAGGCATTAGGCTTCACGGCAATACGCAAGGCAACGGCAAGTGCCGCAACGGAAACAAGCCCCAGCGGCTTGCCAATCATCAGCCCGGCCATGATCGCCGCAAAGAGCAGCTGGTGACTGCTCCAAAGATCATGGGAGATGGGCACGCCCGCATTCGCAAGGGCGAATAATGGAAGAATGGCATAGCTTGATCGCGCGCCGGCGTGCCGCAACAGGCGATCTGCCGGAGACTCAATGCGATCAAAAATGTCATCGAGCGTCCGCATGGCCATGGTGGATGGACCATGCCGCAGGACGCCGCCGGCCTGCTGCGCCTCGGCCGCGATGATGGTGTCTGCCTGAATCATGAGGCCCCGCAAATCCGCGGGCGGACGTGTCGGGATAAATAGGGCCAGAATGACCCCTGCGAGCGTCGCGTGCAGGCCGCTGGCGTGTACGCAGGCCCAAAGGACCACGCCCAGCAGCGCATACGGCGTCACGCGATACACATGGGCGCGATTGAGCAACGCAAGGCCGGCGACCACTACTGCGGCGCCAGCGAGAGATCCCAGGTGCAAGTCATCTGAATAAAAAGCCGCGACGACAGCGATAGCGCCAATGTCATCTACGATGGCAGCCGCCGTCAGAAAAATGCGCAACTCGACAGGCACGCGCGAACCCAGCATCGCGATCAGCGCGAGGGCAAACGCCGTGTCCGTCGCCATGGGCACGCCCCACCCATGCGCCCAGCCACCTTGCGGGATAAGAGTCATATAAATTCCGGCCGGAACAATCATTCCGCCAATTGCCCCCGCAATCGGCAGCGCTGCCGAACGTGGCCCTGCGAGATGACCGACGGTGAACTCGCGTTTGATTTCAAGGCCGACGACGAGAAAGAANATCGTCAGCAAGGCATCGTTCACCCAGTGGCGCAGCGACATTTGGAAGCCTAGGTTGCCCACCGCCAGCCCAAGCTTCTGATCCCATGCCCAATCGAACACCTGCTCCAGCGGCGAGTTCGTAAGCGCGATCGCCAACATCGTCGCCAAGAGAAGAAGCACGCCAGCCGATGGTCCCCAGCTCACAAAATCGAGTGCCGCCGTGCGCACGCGATGGCCCAGCCGGTTCAGCAGGGCATCTGTGAGAGAACTTTCATCCCACGGACCATCGTAACGGCGGCCATTGATGAAAAAGGTGGGCGTGACCATCACGCCGCTCGCGCGGGCGCTGTGCTCATCGGCTTCGACCCGCGCCATCGCCCCTTTCATGGCCTCCTCNGCCTTTATGGGGTCTTCTTCCGTAAGCCCCAGATCATTCGCCACCGCGATAAGATCATTCTCCGTGAGGGAGGCGGAACGGCTCATCAGCTTGAGATGAGCATCCCAAAACTCCTTGGGAGTCCGCGCGTGTTCGACGAGATACGCGGCCCGGCGCGCCAGCTCGCTCCCCGTGATCGGCCGATGCCGGAACACATAACGGAGCCGATCGCCGAATTGATCGCGGATCTGCGCGATCTTTTCGTTGGCCGCGCGGCAATAAGGGCAGTCGTAACTGCCGTATTCGACCAGCGTAATCGGCGCGTCTGGAGGGCCGAGCACGTGATCGTAATTCGGATCTACCGGCCGATCGAGGCGATTATTCGGACGCTTCATATTTCACCACCTCGACCATCCTTTTCTTCAGCGGTGCTGATTATGAGCGATCACGCCCGCACAAAGGCCCCGCGGCTGCATCATGCTGCTGGCGAGGCGGGAAAGCCTGCGAGTCCTGCCACTTTCAGCGCGAACGCATAGTCAAACGCCACTTCGCGTAATTGTTCGAAACGACCCGATGCGCCGCCGTGCCCAGCCTCCATATTGATCTTGAGGAGCAAGAGGTTATCGCCCTGCTTCAGCTCGCGCAGTTTCGCCACCCACTTGGCCGGCTCCCAGTAGGTGACGCGTGGATCGGTCAGCCCCGCAAATGCAAGGATATGCGGGTAAACCTTGCGTTCGACGTTGTCATAGGGGCTGTAGGATCGGATCAGTTCGAAATCTTCCTTCGACTCGATTGGATTGCCCCATTCCGGCCATTCCGGTGGCGTGAGCGGCAAGTCTTTATCCAGCATCGTATTGAGCACGTCCACGAACGGCACGTCGGCAATCACGGCGAGGAAAAGGTCGGGCGCCATGTTCACCGCCGCGCCGACCAGCATGCCACCCGCCGAGCCGCCATTAGCGATGATCCGTCCCCGGCGCGTATAACCGCTCGCAGCCAAATATTCGCCAGCCGCGATGAAATCCGTGAACGTATTGAGCTTTGTCTTGTGCTTGCCCTGCTTGTACCAGCGGTAGCCCTTTTCCTTGCCACCGCGAATATGCGCAATAGCGTAAATAAATCCGCGGTCCACTAGCGAAAGCCGCGTAATGGAGAAACTCGCCGGAATTGAAATCCCGTAGCTGCCGTAGCCGTAAAGAAGCAAAGGCGCCGAGCCGTCGATCGGCGTGCCCTTTCGATAAAGCAGACTAATTGGTACGGTTTCGCCGTCGGGCGCAGGCGCAAACAGCCGCTTGGTCACATAATCATCCGGGTTGTGCCCACTCGGCACCTCCTGCATCTTCCGTAACACCCGCGTCCGGGTCTCCATATCGTAGTCGAAAACCTGCGCCGGCGTGGTCATCGACGAGTACGTAAAGCGCAAGGTCGTGGTGTCGTATTCGTAACCCGGAGAGATGCCGAGCGAGTAAGCCTCCTCCTCGAAGGCAATGGCATGCTCCGCTCCATCCGCAAACCGGCGAATGACGATCCGGGGCAGTCCGTCTTCGCGCTCCAGGCGCACGAGATGATCCTTGAACGCCACCGTTTCCAGGATCAGCCGTCCGGGTTTGTGCGGAACCAGATCCTTCCAGTTCGCCATCTGCGGATCACTGAGCGGTGCCGTGCAGATGCGGAAATCCTCNGCGCCACCTGAGTTCGTGGTGATGATGAGCTCGTCGTCGTGGTGCTCGACGCCGTACTCGTGACCCGTCTGTCGCGCTGAAATGAGGCGCATCGACCCATCTGGGTCATCCGTGTCGATGAGGTAAACCTCGTTCGTCTGATGATCGTGGGCGTCNATGATGATGAACTTGCGCGACTGCGTGTAACCGATCCCGATGTAAAAGCCCGCATCCGGCTCGCAGTAGACCGTTGCGTCCTGCTCGCTCGGGCTGCCGACCAGATGCTTGCAGACGAAGCGCGGGCGCTGATGTTCGTCGAGGCGAATGTAGAACAGCGAGCGATGATCGTTCGCCCACACCATATCGCCCCGCGTGTTGACGATAACGTCGGGCAGGTCCTCGCCCGTTTCGAGGTTGCGCACGCGGATCGTGTAAAGCTCCGAGCCTTTATCGTCGACGGCATAGGCCAGCAGCTTGTGGTCGAAGCTGTGAGACGCGCCGCCGAGATGCCAATAAGACTTGCCCTCGGCCTCCTTGTTGCCGTCGAGAAGCACTTGCTCGGGGCCTCCACCGCGCGGCCGGCGGCAAACCAACGGATATTGCCCACCCGTGACATAGCGCGTGTAGTACTCCCACGGGCCGTCCGGCGCGGGAACCGAGCTGTCGTCCTCCTTGATCCGGCCCTTCATTTCCTGAAAGAGCTGCTCCTGTAGCTCGCGGGTGTCCGCCATCACCGCCTCGGTGTAGGCATTCTCCGCTTCGAGATGCGCCCGAATGTCGGCCGGCAACACGGAGGGATCGCGCATCACCTCCTGCCAGTTCTCCGCGCGCAGCCAGGCGTAATTGTCAACGAGCTCTACGCCGTGCCAGACGGACTTCACCGGCTGCTTCTTAGCCCGGGGCGGAAGCACAGTATCGGCAGAAGCGGACTTGGCACGGGCAGTAGCATCCATCGAGTGTCACTCCGGGTTGGAAATCGGCNTTCAGGTCGAGATCAGCGGACAACATCAACGGGCCGGCTATGGGCCTTCCTTCGGCCTGAACTGTAGCGCGACGCCGTTGATGCAGTAACGCAAGCCCGTCGGTGCCGGGCCATCAGGAAACAAGTGCCCCAAATGAGCATCGCACCTCGCGCAGCGGACCTCGGTGCGTCGCATGAAGAATGACCTGTCCTCGTGCTCCGTGACGGCTTCAGGGTCGACGGGCCGCGCGTAGCTTGGCCAGCCCGTTCCCGAATCGAACTTGTCTTCGGACGAGAAGAGCGGCGCGCCACAGCAAACGCAATGGTACGTGCCGGCACGCTTTTCCTTGTAATACGGGTGCGTGAACGCGCGCTCCGTGCCATGCTGCCGGGTCACATAGTACTGCTCCGGCGTCAACTGTCGCCGCCACTCGGTATCGGACTTGACGATTTGGGGATGAGACCGGGTCGTCGACTTGTCCTGCATGATGTAGCTCCCGCTTAAGCTGCAGCAGAGCCCTACGGTCTCCGCTCGGGATGGCTCCGTCTTGTCCCATATATGAACTCACTCCGGCTAGTAGGAGCCATCTCGTGACCGAGCAGCAGTTTCCTGGTCACCAACAGGGTTGACGATGCCCCTGGTAGCAATTGTTTGTTCCCCGCCAAACTCTAACCTTCATTTAGCTCATAGGTGGCATGCAGCCGCTTGCCTTTTTTTGGCCCGAGTCTCTCTCCCTGCTAGATTCTGAGTTCTGCAGATCTATCAAACCCAACCGTATACCTCTAAACTGTGGAACTACGTCTTGATTGCAGCTTATGCGCGCGTAATACTTACTGCCTCACCGAGTTTGNGGCGAATTCCAATACTTTTTTAATTACAAAACGTCTGATTAGAGCCTTGCAAGCATTGACAGCTNCGCGTTTTTGTTGTCCAAGAACTTGCTCTTCTTTTCATGTGTAGGCTGACTGGGGGCGGCTTAACTGCGCCAACCGAGGGCTTTGCTTTCCAACCGGCTCTTCCGCTCTCAAAAAAGCACTTCTGGGGGTTGTGAGAATGGAAAAGAAAGTAGACGAGCTGGCCAAAACAGAACTCGTCGGGCTGACTGCTGAAATTGTTTCTGCCTATGTAAGTAACAATACAATCAACCCTTCAGAACTGCCGGGACTGATACAGAACGTCCACCAGGCACTTACCCGCGTCAGCTCGAATTCAGCTCCGGCTGAGCGTGAAGAGCTGAAGCCTGCGATTCCGATCAAGCGTTCGGTGACACCGGACTACATCATTTGCTTGGAGGACGGAAAGAAATTCAAGTCGCTCAAGCGGCACCTGCGCACGCACTACAATCTCACGCCGGAAGAATATCGCGAGAAGTGGGGTTTGCCGCCGGATTATCCGATGGTAGCACCCAACTATGCCGCTGCCCGCTCGGCGTTGGCCAAGAAGATGGGTCTCGGCACGCGCCGTGAGGCATCATAATCAGTCTAGCGGTGAAGCCCGGAGAGCCCTTCTCCGGGCTTTTTCGTGCCAATCGATCTGCTCCTTGCACCGCGTAATCGGTCCCGTCCTTCTTCTTTAGCCCATAGCGCGGGAATTGCAGCCCAGCCCGCCAATGCTTTCTGAGTTGGACTGTAGTTCGGCTGGCACGTTCGTCCCCGTCTGCTCATGGCGCTTCCCCGTCTCGCGAGCTGAAGCCCGCAGCCTGGCATTCAACGCTGCGGATTCAGCACGATAGGCGGCGAGCAGACGAGCATGCCGCGCGACGTCGTAGGTCCAGTGTCGTCCGATCCCACGTTTCCGTTCGAGTCGAAGCGCGCGCTGCAGGAGATCGACTATCTTTCGATGCCCCTGAAGACTTTCATCCTCAATCTCCCACGGCCATAGCGCGATCAGCCCTGGAAGATCCCTTTTGCGATCGTAAGTCAGGTCCCGCCGGGAAACGGGCTTGTTGTTTTTGCCTGCGGAGCGGGATGCGCGTTCCCGAGCCGATCTATATTTCCGTGCACGGATGAGATTATTGCCTGCGACGCTCTCCATCGTCGAACTCCTGACCTGAAGGAGAGCCAAGTTTCGCACCAGCCGCTCATGTGGGGATAACTTCGGCCTATGCTCGGGACATCAGCTACACAGGTTGCGGAGTGCCANTCNGGCCCGCACGATTTGTTACAAAACGGNACACTGGACAGATCGAAACTAACCTCAGTCGCACTTATCCCCGCCGTTCACCTAAACCCTAACATGCCCCCGTCGTCACCGGGCTCGGAGCAATATTCTCATGGCTCCAATAAGTTCGGGGGCGCACCCCGACGAAACGACAGTATTGGGGGCAATAACCATGTACATCGAGACGTCATCACAGCGGACCCGCTCAAAGACCTGCTGCCGACGGCGCTCGCGCAAGAAACAACTTCCTCCAGACCTCAAGGAGCTGCTTGAAGAAACTGTCACGCGCGTTTTTGACGTTGAACTCGATCACATTCGGATGCCGACCCGCGGGCGGGCTCGCGTGGCCATCGCCCGGCAGGTCGCGATGTATCTGGCTCACGTATCTTGCGGTCTGAGCTTGACCGAAACTGGAGAACTTTTCGGCCGCGATCGAACGACGGTTTCGCATGCCTGCCAGGTCGTCGAAGACCGGCGCGAGGATCCCGAGTTCGATCGGGCGCTGCAGCTGCTCGAAAACATAACGAAAATCCTCACCTTCTGCCTGCCCGCCGCTCCTGCTCCGGAAGAAGACGAGGAATTGTGGGATGCGTGATCTCGAACGCACCACGGGCGCGCCTGCATGGCTTCGCGTGCTCGCGCGTCGAGGCTCGTTCCTCAAGCTTACCCCGGATGGAGCGGAAGCCTTCACGCCACGTAATCACTTCAGGAAGCCTGTCGGGACCGTCGACCGCGAGCGGCTTGCGGCGGCCATCGAGGCCGGCTGGCTGCGCGACCTTGGCGAGAACAAGCTTGGCGCGACGCGCAAGGGGATCGCCGTCGTACGCGCCGCGATTTCGCAGCAGGCCGAGGCTGCAGCCTGCTCGAGCGCCAAAGTCGAAAAGGGCTCTGCGCGCCGTAGCCAAGCAAAGCCGGCCTTCAATGAAAACGAAAGCCCGCTCGCCTGGCTGCGGAAACGTCGCGACAAGGNTGGAAACCCGCTCATTTCGCAGGAACAGTTCGATGCTGGCGAACGTCTGCGGGCGGACTTCCATTTCGCCCAGATGACGCCCAGAGTGACGGCCGCCTGGGACGCTATTGTTCCGAGCCGCAGGCAACGGCGCGCCGCCCCCGGGGCTGGTGTCGAGTTGCAGGACCACGTCGTGGCAGCCCGCGAGCGTGTGCGGTTGGCGCTGAAGGCAGTCGGGCCNGAGCTNTCCGGCATCCTCATCGACGTCTGCTGTCACCTCAAAGGGCTGGAGGAAGCGGAGCGTGACGCTGGCTGGCCACAGCGATCCGGAAAGGTGGTGCTACAGCTCGCACTTACGCGGCTGGCGCGCCACTACGGGATGCTGCCGGCAGAAGAGCGGCCCGAGCGACCGCAGATCCGTCACTGGGGCACACCGGACTATCGGCCGAAGCTGGACGGCTAGACACTCAGCTGGGTGCCGGCTCTCTTCGGCACCCGGCCTGCCTCGCTACTTCTTTACCGGCACCGCAGAGTTCGTGCGCACCATCAGTCCGCTGATGGCGTGATGCGTGGCAAGCGTCGTGGTCAGAGTACCGCCCGGTGGCTTCTCGCCATTCCACCACGCGCGGAACTGCCGCCAGACGTCGGTGACGAACACCCAGCCGTAGTGTTCGTGCGAGAGCGGCACACTGTAGGGTGCGTAGGAGAACTTGTATTCGAAGAACAGCGACGTCCGGCCCAAGGGTATCTCAATGCCGGCCAGCACCTGCCCAGCAAATCCGGCGAATTGGTATTCGTAGGTGCGCTTACCTTGCTCGGCTACCAGTCCCACTTCCGTGTGTGGGAAGGAGGCCCCGGCGCCAATTCCGAAATATGGCCTTACGGGGAGCCACGAAGCTGGCGCACGCACCATGCCGTTCAAAGTCAGCATGTTGTGGCCGTGGCTGAACTCGAGATGCCTAAAGACTTCGCCCACCTTGGCTTTCGGCGGCACCGGCTCGCCGTTCAGAATGCCGGAAAGCGTCGCCACGTCCTCCTTCACCGCAATGGCTTTGGCGTGGGTGAAGTCGACCATGGTGCCAGTTAACGCATCCGGCAGCCAATGCTGTGTGCGTAAACCGTAGTAGATCGGCGCTTTGAACGGCCGGCCGATCCAATTGAAATCGCTGACGGTCAGGTCGGTCACACCGGGATTAACAATTCTGACTGTGCTCGGATGCGTGTAGGAAACGCCACCGTAGCCACCGAACTTGTGCTCGCGCCGCACGCCGCGTTCGGCCTCAGAAGGCTGCGCCGGCTCGGTCGCGGCCGTACGCTCCTCCATCTGAGTGTTGGCCTGAACCGATACGGGAAAAGGGCTCGGCACGGCTATCCAGGTGACGAGCGCAGTCAATCCCAGAACCGCAGCGGCGCCATCTCTATTGATCCGTCGACCGAGTTTGACAGCCCGCGAAAGCCCAGCAGGCACAGCGACCATGATGACCCCCCGTATAGTCCCCTCGCACTCGGCCGGCGAACTTGGCTCACCCGGCTCGCTACGTGCATTGGTACGCGCCCAAGTACAGGAGAATGAAGCGCGTACTTTGCCCTAGATCATGGACGGCGTTGCGGCCAATCGCTGCAGCATGCGCCTGACTGCAACGATCTGCGGCGCATCGCGCGTCAGGAACTGGCGTCCCGTATAACCCCACCAATCCCAGCAGGCCTGTGGATTGGCAGGTGTGCTGCTCACCTGCGGGAAAAGCACGATCAAACGGTTTGTGTCGGCCCAATTCAGAAAGCCGGTATCTGTGATGAACGACTGGCCGACGACTGACATGTTCTGCCCACAGCCATGAAAGACGACGTGAATCCGGCAGCCCCCTGCATCGCGGCAGCTGGGAGAAATGTAGACCGCCCCCGCGTCAGCCATGCCATGCGTGCTGAGGTCTTCTAAAAATTCGGACTGGTTGAAAATGACTATTTCTCCAGCCGGCTCGGCCGCCTTGGGATTCAAATCGCCGTAGATGTGGCCGAGGAGCGCGCCGGCCATGTCGTAGTCGCAATCGACGATATACGGCGCATCTGTCTCGCCGCAGGCTCCGCCCTTGTCCTCGGTGACGAACGCATGGCCGGCCGATATGTCGTTGACAAACAGTATCCTGCTCGGATCGACGCCGATGGCCGAGTAGAAATCGCGCGCTGCCGCGACGATGGACGGAACGACCGTCCGATCATTCTTGCCGGAGAACAAGTAGATCCGGTCGTTACGAACTGAGGCGATGGGATCGATCTTGTCCTGCGCGGCGAGCTGCCCGGCACGGTGGGCAAGCCATGTGGGGTTGGGAATCCCCCAGGGCTCAAGGGCGTTCAACATGCAGCCATTTATCGCCCGGGATAGATTGAGGAACGCCGTGCCCGGGCCCGGCATGAGGTCAGCATAAAGACTTTCCGCGCATCCCCAGGGACCGCCCGCGACAATTCCTGCTCCGACCACGTCGCGACCGTGGGCCAGCTGAAACTGCCCCGCCATGTAGGCCCCGGCGGAAATGCCCGAAACGGAGGTCTCGTCGATGCGGGCGCCAAGCGCTGGAAGTCTGCTTGCGCCCTTCTGCTCACAGGCGACGAGCAGAGAGACACCAAGCAGCACGATAAGCGCGCGCGTGAGGAGCGCCAGGTCCATCGGCCTTTCTCGCAACGTCCCTGCGCGAGAGCCTACCTTGGCCGGGCGCAAGTGGCCAGAGATGCCCTACGGGTTTTCACCCGGTAGTGTTTCCACGCAACCTTTCNCGCCGATCAGCGGAGGCGGACGCTCACGCGGTCGACCCGCCCTTTGGCGTCNGTCACGGTGAGCTTTACGAAGCCGCGCCCGTCGGGCTGCCAGACGACCTCGCGCCGATGCGGATCGGAGGGGATCGGCGCGCCGTTGACCATCCACGTCAGAGGCAGCGCGCCGCCCTCCGCTTTTAACACAATGAGATCATCGGCTTCAGAAAGATCCAGATCAGATCGGTCTGGTGGAAATGCGATGAGCACAGGCGGTTCTCTGTACGGCCCGGCTTCGGCCTGCTGCTCNCCAGGCTCGGCAAAGCGTTTGAGGGGNGGCGGAAGGGCGGAGCCATGGACATTCAGCACGCCGGGCGGTGGCTTGGGAAGCGCCGCGCGTTCTGGCCCCAGTCGGCGGAAGGCATCGAACAGCAGCGG
>JGI25326J35508_1001515_pt1 | contig 17096 bp, 15 predicted proteins | sample HigsolmetaAR201D_FD_35508 | JGI IMG/M metagenome (IMG submission 35508)
GGCGGGGCCGCGGGCCCCTGAGCGGCCCCGCCGACACGCCCTCCCCGCGGCCCGCCTTGCTGGCTGTGCGGTGTTTCGGGAGGTAAGGGGGGTGAAGGAGGGCTTTGCCGAGGCCAGTGGGTAACGTGGCCTCGGCATGGGAGTGGGTGGACGGGGCCCGGGCGGGCGGGGCGACCGGCGGGTCGTGCCGTTGCTGGCCTTTTTGGGCGTGATGGCGTACTCGCTGTCGATGGCGGTGGTGACCCCCGCATTGCCGCTGATCCAGCGGGATCTGCAGACCTCCGCCGGAGGGGCGGCGTGGGCGCTGACGGCGATGACGCTGTCGGCGGCGGTGGGGACGCCGGTGATCGGGCGGCTGGGGGACCTGTTCGGGCCGCGGCGGGTGCTGCTGGCGGTGCTGGCGGTGACCGTGGTCGGGATGGTGGTCGCCGCGTTGGCGCGTTCGCTGCCGCTGCTGCTGGCCGGCCGGGTGCTGGCGGGAGCGGGCGGCGGGGTGTTCCCCCTGGCGTACACGATCATCCGGGAGGTGAGCCCGCCGCACCGGACGGCCTCGGCGGTGGGGCTGATGTCGTCGATGCTGGGCCTGGGCGGCGCGGTGTCCTGGGTGATCGCCGGGCCGGTCATCGACTGGTTCGGCTGGCGGTGGCTGCTGTGGGTGCCGGTGGCCGGACTGGTGCCGGGGATGGCGGCGGCATGGTGGATCGTTCCAAGGTCGACCGGGCGGACGGGGGCGCGGATCGACTGGTGGGGCGCGGTGCTCTTTGCCGCCTGGATGGTCGGCGGGCTCACCGCGCTCACCCAGGCCCCGGCCCGGGGCTGGACCGATCCGCTGCTGCTGGCCCTGCTGGCGGCGGCCGCGCTGCTGGCCGCCTGCTGGCTGGCGGTGGAGTCCAAGGTGGCCGAGCCGCTGGTGGACCTGCGGGTGATGCGCATCCGCGGGGTGTGGACGGCCAACGTCGCCTCGGTCCTGGCCGGCTATGCGCTGATGGCCGGGGGAGTGCTGTTCCCCCTGCTGGTGCAGGCGCCCGCCGGCGGCGGCTTCGGGCTCGGCGGTTCGGCCACGCAGGCGGCGCTGCTGCAGCTGCCCGCCAGCGTGGGGATGACGGTGGCGGGATTCGCCGCCGGGGCGCTGGATGTGCGGATCGGCTCCCGCACGGTGCTGCTGGCCGGGGCGTCGATGGCGCTGGCCGGATACGGGTACGTGGCGTTCGCGCACGAGGAGATGTGGCAGCTGTACGCCGCGAGCACCGTCCGCGGGATCGGCCTCGGCCTGGCGTATGCGGCGGTCGCCAATCTGGTGGTCGCCGCCGTCCCGGCCGGGCAGACGGGGGTGGCCACCGGGGTGAACACGCTGATCCGCACGGTGGGGGCGTCGCTGGGGACCCAGGCCAGCGCCGCCATCATCACCGCCTCGGCGACGGCCGGCGGCACGCCGACCGAGGGCGGCTTCGTCGCCGGGTTCCTGGCGGCCGCCGCCACGATGGCGGCCGCGATGGTGTTCGCCCTGCTCGCGCCCGGAAGACGCGCCGGTCCGGCCGCCCGGCGGACGGGCCCGCACTGAGCGCCATGCGCCGCCCTTTCCCGCCCGGGCGGTTCCGGCGCTCAACCCTCCGGGAGGCGGCACCTCCCGCTCGGAGGAGTCCAGGGCGGCTCTCCCGTGAAAAGACGAACCGCCGCATCGCAGACCGCTCAAGCGGCCTGCGATGCGGCGGGTACNGCGGGAATCAGAAGGCCTCGACGGCGCGGCGGGCCTCCGGGTCGAGGACGCCCCAGCTGATGAGCTCCTCGGTCAGGTCGGCGGGGGACTTGTCGTAGATCACCGCCAGGGAGCGCAGGTCCTCCTGGCGGATCGACAAGACCTTGCCGTTGTAGTCGCCGCGCTGGCTTTGGATCGTGGCGGCGTAACGAGCCAGGGGGCCGGCCTTGTCCTTGGGAAGCTGCTGGAGCCGCTCCAGGTCGATCACCAGCTTGGGCGTCGGCCCCAGCGGGCTGGGCGAGGCCCCGCCCGGCAGCAGCTCCGAGACCGGCACGCCGTAGAAGTCGGCGAGCTCGGCCAGCTTCTGGACGGTGACGGCGCGGTCGCCGCGCTCATAGGAACCCACCACGACGGCCTTCCAGCGGCCGCGGGACTTTTCTTCCACGCCGTGCAGGGACAGGCCCTGCTGAGTACGGATCGCGCGCAGACGCGCGCCAAGAGCCTTAGCGTATTCAGACGGCATCGTTGCGGCCCCCCAGGCTCACTTTCGTCGTCAAAATCAGCTCGGTACCGGGGAGCGGCGGTCTCGCACTCGCCCCCGGAGGGAGCTGGGACCGGGACCGAACGCCCCGGACCCGTCTCCAGGGATGGTTACGGACAGTGACGGTAAAACGGGGAGGGCCCCAGGTCAAGCCGATTGGAAAAAAGCGGTCGAATCGCGGGGACGGGCCCCGGTCCCGGCATGCCCCGCCCGCCCGGCTCACCGCGGCGGCCCCCCGCCGCACCCCGCCCGAAGTGACCTCTCTCACCTGGCAAGACGTCCCGGCCTGGGAGCAGACCGGCCGAAGCGGGCTGCTACGGTGAGGGCGGCAAGACGTCCTTTAAGCCCCGTCCCGTGAGGCGGGAAAGGAGGTTGAGGCGGTGAACGCTGCCTCCAGGCCGGCGGAGCCGGCCGAGGCGCGCGATGCGGAACGTGATTTGCGACACAAGGCCGTTCTCGAGGCCCCCGAGATCCGCCGCGCGCTCACCCGTATCGCCTACGAGATCCTCGAACGCACCAAAGGCGGCGACGACGTCGTCCTGCTGGGCATCCCGACCCGCGGGGTGACGCTCGCCCGCCGGCTGGCCGCCCGGCTGCAGGAGGTCGAGGGCAAGCCCTTCCCGCACGGCTCGCTCGACGTCACCATGTACCGCGACGACCTGCGGATGCGTCCGGCCCGGGCGCTCGGCAGGACCGACCTGCCGGCCGAGGGCATCGACGACCGCATCGTGGTGCTGGTGGACGATGTGCTGTTTTCCGGCCGCACCGTCCGCGCCGCGCTGGACGCCCTCAGCGATCTGGGCCGGCCGCGCGCCGTGCAGCTGGCGACGCTGGTGGACCGGGGCCACCGCGAGCTGCCCATCCGCGCCGACTATGTGGGCAAGAACCTGCCCACCTCGATGCGCGAGACCGTCCGGGTGCTGCTGACCGAGAACGACGGCCGGGACGCGGTGCTGATCGGACCGGCCGACGGCGCCCGCGACGGATCGCCGTCGCCGGCCCGCCGCCCGCCGGCCCGGCGCCCCGACGATGCAGCAGGTTCGCCCGACAGGAAGTCCGCAAAGTGAAGCGTCACCTCATCTCCGCGGCCGATCTGAGCCGGGACGACGCGCTGCTGGTGCTGGACACCGCAGAGGAACTCGCCCAGATCGCCGACCGCTCGATCAAGAAACTGCCGACCCTGCGCGGCCGCACGGTGGTCAACCTGTTCTTTGAGGACTCCACCCGCACCCGCATCTCCTTCGAGGCCGCCGCCAAGCGCCTGTCGGCCGACGTGATCAACTTCTCCGCCAAGGGCTCCAGCGTCTCCAAGGGCGAAAGCCTCAAGGACACCGCGCTGACCCTGGAGGCCATGGGCGCCGACGCGGTGGTCATCCGGCACAGCGCCGCCGGCGCCCCCCACCGCCTGGCCACCTGGGTGCGCGGCAGCGTCATCAACGCCGGCGACGGCACCCACGAGCACCCCACCCAGGCGCTGCTGGACGCCTTCACCATGCGCCGCCGCCTGGGCGACCTGGACGGCCGGCGGGTCACCATCGTCGGGGACGTGCTGCACAGCCGGGTGGCCCGCTCCAACGTGCTGCTGCTGAACACCCTCGGCGCCGAGGTCACCCTGGTCGCCCCGCCGACGCTGCTGCCGGTCGCGGTGGACTCCTGGCCCTGCTCGGTCTCCTACGACCTGGACGCCGAGCTGCCCAAGAGCGACGTGGTGATGATGCTGCGGGTGCAGCGCGAGCGCATGAACGCCGCCTACTTCCCGACCGTCCGNGAATACAGCCGCCGCTACGGGCTGGACGCCGAGCGCGTCGCCAAGCTGCCCGAGCACGCCATCGTCATGCACCCCGGCCCGATGAACCGCGGCGTGGAGATCGCCGCCGAGGTGGCCGACTCGCCCCGCTCCACCGTGACCGAGCAGGTCACCAACGGCGTCAGCGCCCGCATGGCCGTGCTCTACCTGCTGCTGGGCGGCTCGGAGCCGGCCATCGGCAAGGAGGTGTCCGAGTGAGCCACAGCTTCCTCATCAAAGGCGCGCGCCTGCTCGGCGGGGAACCCGCCGACCTGCTGCTGCGGGACGGGGTGATCGCCGAGGTCGGCCGCGGCCTGGACGCCGCCGGCGCCCAGGTGCTCGACGCCGCCGGGCTGATCGCCCTGCCCGGCCTGGTCGACCTGCACACCCACCTGCGCGAGCCCGGCCGCGAGGACGCCGAGACCGTGGAGACCGGCACCCGCGCCGCCGCCAAGGGCGGCTACACCGCGGTGCACGCCATGGCCAACACCCACCCGGTCGCCGACACCGCCGGCGTGGTGGAGCAGGTGTGGCGGCTGGGCCGCGAGGCCGGGTACTGCGATGTGCACCCGGTCGGGGCGGTCACCCAGGGCATCGCCGGCAAGCACCTGGCCGAGCTGGGCGCGATGGCCGACTCGGCCGCGCGGGTGCGGGTGTTCTCCGACGACGGGCACTGCGTGTCGGACGCGGTGATCATGCGGCGGGCCCTGGAGTACGTCAAGGCCTTCGACGGCGTCATCGCCCAGCACGCCCAAGAGCCCCGCCTCACCGAGGGCGCCCAGATGAACGAGGGCGAGGTCTCCGCGGAGCTGGGACTGCCCGGCTGGCCCGCGGTGGCCGAGGAGGCCATCATCGCCCGCGACTGCCTGCTGGCCGCGCACGTGGGCTCCCGGCTGCACGTCTGCCACGTCTCCACCGCCGGCTCGGTGGAGATCATCCGCTGGGCCAAGAGCAAGGGCTGGCAGGTGACCGCCGAGGTCACCCCCCACCACCTGCTGCTGGACGACACCCTGGTGCGCGGCTACGACCCCATCTACAAGGTCAACCCGCCGCTGCGCACCGCCGAGGACGTGGCCGCGCTGCGCCAGGGGCTGGCCGACGGCACCATCGACGCGGTCGCCACCGACCACGCCCCCCACCCGGTCGAGGACAAGGAGACCGAGTGGGCCGCCGCCGCCATGGGCATGATCGGGCTGGAGACGGCGCTGCCGGTCATCCAGCTCGCCATGGTGGAGACCGGGCTGCTGGACTGGGCCGGCGTGGCCGACCGCATGTCCTTCCGCCCGGCCCGCATCGGCCGCCTGGAGGGGCAGGGCCGGCCGCTGGAGGCCGGCTCCCCCGCCAACGTGGTGCTCTACGACCCGTCCCCGCGCACCGTCGTCGACCCGGCGACCTTCGCCTCCAAGAGCCGCAACAGCCCCTTCGCCGGCCTGGAGCTGCCGGGCCGGGTGGTGGCGACGTTCCTGCGCGGCCGGCCCACCGTCTGGGAAGGAAAGCTGCAATGACCCGACCCGCCGCGATGCTCGTGCTCGAAGACGGCCGGGTGTTCCATGGGGTCGCCTTCGGCGCCGAGGGCGAGACGTTCGGGGAGATGGTCTTCAACACCGGCATGACCGGCTACCAGGAGACCCTCACCGACCCGTCGTATGCCGGGCAGATCGTGGCGATGACCGCNCCGCACATCGGCAACACCGGCGTCAACGACGAGGACCCCGAGTCCGGGCGCATCCAGGTNGCCGGGTACGTGGTGCGCGAGCCGTCCCCCATCGCCTCCAGCTGGCGGGCCCGCCGCACCCTGGAGGAGGAGCTCAGGGCCCAGGGGATCGTCGGCATCGCCATGCCCGGCACCCGCGCCCTCACCCGCCACCTGCGCGACAAGGGCGCCATGCGCGGCGGGATCTCCAGCGTGGAGACCGACCCGCAGGCGCTGCTGGAGCGGGTGCTGGCCAGCCCGTCGATGGAGGGCGCCGACCTGGCCCGCACCGTCACCACCCCCGAGCCGTANGTNGTCCCGNCNGTCGGCCCCAAGCGCTACACCGTGGCCGCCGTGGACTTGGGGATCAAGGCGATGATCCCGCGCTACATGGCCGAGCGCGGCTGCCAGGTGCACGTGCTGCCGGCCACCTCCACCGCCGAGGACATCCTGGCGCTGGACCCCGACGGGGTGTTCTTCAGCAACGGGCCGGGCGACCCGGCCGCCACCGGGTACGCGGTCGAGACGCTGCGCGGGGTGCTGCAGGCCGGCAAGCCGTTCTTCGGCATCTGCCTGGGCAACCAGATCTTCGGCCGGGCGCTGGGGCTGGGCACCTACAAGCTGCGNTTCGGCCACCGCGGCATCAACCAGCCGGTGCGGGACCGCCGCACCGGGCGGGTGGAGATCTCCGCCCACAACCACGGGTTCGCCGTGGACGCCCCGCTGGACGGCCCGTTCGACACGCCCTTCGGCCGCGCCGAGGTCAGCCACGTCAACCTCAACGACGGCTGCGTGGAGGGCCTGCGGCTGCTGGACTACCCGGCCTTCAGCGTCCAGTACCACCCGGAGGCCGCGGCCGGCCCGCACGATTCCACTTCGCTGTTCGACCGGTTCTGCGAGCTGATGGATGGGAAGGCCGCGAACGGGAAGGCGCGTGCGTAATGTGTCCCGATTTCTTCCGTCCTGGGGCTGTCGTCGGCCCGTGTGATTCCGCCGGTCTTCTCGACCAGTTCTGTGAAGCCATGGAGGGCGCCCGGTAATGCCTCGCCGCCAAGATCTCAAGTCGGTCCTGGTGATCGGCTCCGGGCCGATCGTCATCGGCCAGGCATGTGAATTCGACTACTCCGGAACCCAGGCGTGCCGGGTGCTCAAGTCCGAGGGGCTGCGCGTCGTCCTGGTCAACAGCAACCCGGCGACGATCATGACCGACCCGGAGTTCGCCGACGCCACCTATGTCGAGCCGATCACCCCGGACGTGGTCGAGAAGATCATCGCCAAGGAGCGGCCGGACGCGCTGCTGCCCACCCTGGGCGGCCAGACCGCCCTCAACACCGCGATCGCGCTGCACGAGTCGGGGGTGCTGGAGCGCTACGGCGTGGAGCTGATCGGCGCCGACATCGAGGCCATCCAGGCCGGGGAGAACCGCGAGCGCTTCAAGGAGGTCGTCGCCGCGGTCGCCGCCAAGTACGGCCTGAACGCCGAGTCGGCCCGCTCGGTGATCTGCCACAGCATGGACGAGTGCCTGGCCGCCGCCGCCGAACTGGGCTACCCGCTGGTGGTGCGGCCCTCCTTCACCCTCGGCGGCACCGGCTCGGGCATGGCCTACAGCGAAGNGGACCTGCGCCGCATCGCCGGCGCCGGGCTGGCCGCCAGCCCCACCAGCGAGGTGCTCCTGGAGGAGTCCATCCTCGGCTGGAAGGAGTACGAGCTGGAGGTCATGCGCGACCGGGCCGACAACGTCGTCATCGTGTGCTCCATCGAGAACCTCGACCCGATGGGCGTGCACACCGGCGACTCCATCACCGTCGCCCCGGCGATGACGCTGACCGACCGCGAGTACCAGAACATGCGGGACGTGGCGATCGCGGTGATCCGCGAGGTCGGGGTGGACACCGGCGGCTGCAACATCCAGTTCGCGGTGCACCCCGAGACCGGGCGGATGATCGTCATCGAGATGAACCCGCGGGTCTCCCGCTCCTCGGCGCTGGCCTCCAAGGCCACCGGCTTCCCGATCGCCAAGATCGCCGCCAAGCTGGCCATCGGCTACACCCTCGATGAGATCCCCAACGACATCACCCGCGAGACCCCGGCCAGCTTCGAGCCCACCCTCGACTACGTCGTGGTCAAGGTGCCCCGCTTCGCCTTCGAGAAGTTCCCCGGCGCCGACGCCACGCTGACCACCCACATGAAGTCGGTGGGCGAGGCCATGGCGATCGGCCGGTCCTTCCCCGAGGCGCTGCAAAAGGCGCTGCGGTCGCTGGAGCAGAAGGGCTCGTCCTTCTCCTGGGACGGCGAGCCCGGCGACCCGCAGGAGCTGCTGCGCAGCGCCGGCCGCCCGCACGAGGGCCGGCTGCGCGATGTGCAGCGGGCGCTGTGGGCCGGCGCCACCGTCGAGCAGGTCCACCGGGCCACCGGCATCGACCCGTGGTTCCTGGAGCAGATCGCCGCNATCAACNNGGTCGCCGANCAGATCCGCACCGCCGAGGACGCGCTGACCCGCGACAAGCTGCTGACCGCCAAGCGCTACGGCTTCTCCGACGCCCAGATCGGGCAGTTGCGGGGCCTGCCGGAGGAGGTGGTCCGGGAGCTGCGGCGGGCGCTGGGCGTGCGGCCGGTCTACCACACCGTGGACACCTGCGCCGCGGAGTTCGCCGCCCGCACCCCCTACCTGTACTCCACCTACGACGAGGAGACCGAGGTCCCCACCGGGGACAAGCCCAAGGTCATCATCCTCGGCAGCGGCCCCAACCGCATCGGCCAGGGCGTGGAGTTCGACTACTCCTGCGTGCACGCNTCCTTCACCCTCTCGGAGGCCGGNTACGAGACCGTCATGGTCAACTGCAACCCCGAGACGGTCTCCACCGACTACGACACCTCCGACCGGCTGTACTTCGAGCCGCTCACCTTGGAGGACGTGCTGGAGGTGGTGCACGCCGAGCAGCAGACCGGCCCGGTCGCCGGGGTGATCGTCCAGCTGGGCGGGCAGACCCCGCTGGGGCTGGCCCAAAAGCTCAAGGACGCCGGCGTGCCGATCGTGGGCACCTCGCCGGAGAGCATCCACCTGGCCGAGGACCGCGGCGCCTTCGGCCGGGTGCTGGAGCGGGCCGGGCTGCCGGCGCCCAAGCACGGCACCGCCACCTCGTTCGAGGAGGCCCGCAAGATCGCCGCCGAGATCGGCTACCCGGTGCTGGTGCGCCCCTCCTACGTGCTGGGCGGACGCGGCATGGAGATCGTCTACGACGACGCCACGCTGCAGTCCTACATGGCCAAGGCCACCGAGGTCAGCCCCGAGCACCCGGTGCTGGTGGACCGGTTCCTCGATGAGGCGGTCGAGATCGACGTCGATGCCCTCTTCGACGGCGAGGAGCTGTACCTGGGCGGGATCATGGAGCACATCGAGGAGGCCGGGATCCACTCCGGCGACTCGGCCTGCGCCCTGCCCCCCATCACGCTGGGCCGCGAGGACATCGAGCGGATCCGCACCTCCACCGAGGCGCTGGCCCGCGGCATCGGGGTGCGCGGCCTGATCAACGTCCAGTACGCCCTGTCGGCGGGGGTGCTGTACGTGCTGGAGGCCAACCCGCGCGCCTCCCGCACCGTCCCGTTCGTCTCCAAGGCCACCGCGGTCCCCCTCGCCAAGGCCGCCGCCCGGGTGATGATGGGCGCCACCATCGCCGAGCTGCGCGCCGAGGGGCTGCTGCCGCGCGAGGGCGACGGCGGCACGCTGCCGCTGGACGCCCCCATCGCGGTCAAGGAGGCGGTGCTGCCCTTCGACCGGTTCCGCAACGCCCAGGGCCAGGGCGTGGACATCGTGCTCGGCCCGGAGATGCGCTCCACCGGCGAGGTCATGGGCATCGACGAGACCTTCGGCACCGCCTTCGCCAAGTCCCAGCAGGCCGCCTACGGGGCGCTGCCGACCAAGGGACGGGCGTTCGTGTCGGTGGCCAACCGGGACAAGCGCTCGATGGTCTTCCCCGTCAAGCGCCTGGCCGACCTGGGCTTTGAGATCCTGGCCACCGAGGGCACCGCCGAGGTGCTGCGCCGCAACGGCGTGCATGCCAAGATCGTGCGAAAGCACAGCGAAGGGCCCGGTCCCGACGGCGAGCCCACCATCGTCCGGCGCGTCCTCGACGGGGAGGTGGACCTCATCGTCAATACTCCCTTCGGCAGCCCCGGCCAATCGGGGCCGCGACTGGACGGCTATGAGATCCGCACCGCCGCGGTGCTGCGGGGCATCCCGTGCGTGACCACCACGGCCGGACTGGCCGCCGCGGTGCAGGGCATCGAGGCCATCGTCCGCGGCGACCTGGGCGTCCGCTCGCTGCAGGAACACGCCGAACGCCTGCGGGCCGCCCGCCGGTGACGGCCCGCCGATGAGGGAGGGACGAGGGGGTGACCGACAACGCCGCTCGGGCCGCCGCCGGCGCCCTGCGCACCTCGGCGATCGTGCTGACGGTCCGCCAGGTGCGCGACTACCACGCGATCACGCTGGTGGCGCCCGCGGTCGCCGAGCGGTTCCGGCCGGGGCAGTTCGTGGCGCTGGCGGTCGGCGGGGAGCACACCGGCCGGCTGCTGCGCCGCTGCTTTTCGGTCTATGAGGTCAAACCCGACTACGGCGGCACCGTGGAGGTGGTCTTCGACCACCGCGGCTCCCGCGATGTGGGCACCGCCTGGCTGGCCGGCCGCAAGGCCCGCGACAAGATCGATGTGGTCGGCCCGCTGGGCCGTCCCTTCCGGCTGCCCCGCGACCCGGTCAACTGCCTGCTGGTGGGCGGGGGAGTGGGCGCGGCGGCGCTGTTCGCGCTGGCCGACACGCTGCGCCGGCGCGAGTGCCGGGTGCACTTCCTGCTGGGCGGGCGCTCGGCCCAGGCGGTGTTCGGGGCCCGCTCGGCCCAGCGGGTCGGCGACTCGGCCACCGTCGTCACCGACGACGGCTCGCTGGGGGAGAGCGGGACGGTGCCCCAGGTGCTGCCGCGGGTGATCGAGGAGACCGCCGCCGATGTGGTCTACGCCTGCGGTCCCACCGAGATGCTGCGCGCGGTGAGCACCACCGCCACCCGCTACGGCCTGCCCTCCCAGGTGTCGGTGGAGGAGTTCCTGCAGCAGACCGCCGCCTGCGGCACCGGGCTGTGCCTGACGTGCGTGCTGCCCATCGTCGGCGACGACGGGATCACCCGCATGGTGCGGGCCTGCGCCGACGGCCCGGTGCTGCGCGGCGACCGGGTGCGCTGGGGCGATCTGGGCACCATCCCGTTCGACGCGCTGGGCGCCCCGCGGGCGGCCGGAGGTGGGACATGACCGACATGACCACCCGTCTGGGGCCGCTGGAGCTGGCCAACCCGGTGCTGACCGCCGCCGGCTGCGGCGGCACCGGCCGCGAGCTGGCCCGCTTCTTCGACCTGACCAGGCTGGGGGCGTTCACCACCACCTCGGTCATGCTGCAGCCCAGGGCGGGCCGGCCCACCCCGCGCGTGGCCGAGACGCCCAGCGGCATCCTGACCGCGATGGGGCTGCCCGGGCCCGGCGTCGACTCCTTCCTGGAGCGCGACATGCCCTGGCTGACCGAGCGGGAGGTGCCGGTGATCGTGTCGGTCGCCGGCCACAGCGTGGAGGAGTACGCCGAGGTGGCGCGGCGGGTGCAGATCGCGCCGGCGCTGGCCGCCGTGGAGATCAACCTGGCCGCCCCCAACCTGGAGGACCGGGGCCGGATGTTCGGCCGGCTGCCGGGCCCGGCCGCCGACGTGGTGCGCGCGGTGCGCTCGGTCACCCGCCGCGACGTGCCGGTGCTGGCCAAGCTCGCCCCCGACGTCAGCGACCTGGTCACCATCGCGCTGGCCTGCGTGGACGCCGGCGCCGACGGGCTGAGCCTGATCAACACCATGGCCGGGCTGGCGATCGACCCGCACACCATGCGGCCGGCGCTGGCCGGGGTGTCGGGCGGGCTGTCGGGCCCGGCGATCCGGCCGGTGGCGCTGCGCTGCGTCTACGAGGTGCACGCCGCGCTGCCCACCACCCCCATCATCGGGATCGGCGGGGTGTCCAGCGGGTTGGACGCCTTGGAGTTCATCCTGGCCGGCGCCAGCGCGGTGGCCGTGGGCACCGCGCTGTTCCACGACCCCGTGGCCCCTCCGCGGATCGTGCGCGAACTGGAGGACGCGCTGAGCGCCCGCAAGATCGCCCGGCTGGCCGATGCGGTGGGACTGGCCCACCGGCTGCCGCCCCAGGGGCAGGCCGGGTACGTTCCCCCACAGATCAGCCCTCCGCGGCCCGTCCCGCCGGGCGTGGGCCGGGCTGAAGGAGCCTAAGGAGACGCCGCCGTGACACCCGCTCCGATCGCCGTCGCGCTGGACGCGCCGGACCTGGAGACCGCCGCCCGCTGGGCGAGCCTGGTGACCCCCCATGTCAGCACCGTCAAGGTCGGTCTTGAGCTCTATCTGCGCTACGGGCCGGACGTGGTCGCCAGCGTGCGCGGCGCCAGCGGTGTGCAGGTCTTCTTGGACCTGAAGCTGCACGACATCCCCGCCACCGTCGCCGGGGCCGCCCGGGCGGTGGCGCGGCTGCGGCCGGACTTTCTGACCGTGCACGCCACCGGCGGGGAGGCCATGATCCGGGCCGCCGTGGAGGCCGCCCCCGACGTGCGGATCGCGGCGGTGACCGTGCTGACCTCCCTGGGGGAGGAGGACCTGGGCCGGATGGGCCTGGCCGGACCGGCCTCAGACGCCGTACGGCGCCTTGCGGCGCTGGCGGTGGGGGCGGGGGCGCGGGCGCTGGTCTGCTCGCCGCAGGAGGCCGCTGCGGTCCGCGCAGAGGTGGGGCCCTCGATCACCCTCATCACCCCCGGGGTGCGCCCGGCGGGCAGCGCCGCCCAGGACCAGGCCCGGGTGGCCACCCCCGAGCAGGCCCTGCAGGCCGGCGCCGACCTGCTGGTGATCGGACGGCCCATCACCGGGGCCCCCGACCCGGGCGCCGCCGCGGCCGCCATCGCCGCCGCGCTGCGCCGCCGCGCCGCCGGCTGAGAGCCGGACGCCGCGAAGGTCTTACCGGAGCCGGGCGGGGAAGATGACCGATGTGTTTCGGGCTTCGGCCGAGCCGGGGCGCCGGTTCCGAAAAGAACACGGCGGATGCGTTTTCGAGATGAAGATCACTCTTTGCGGAGAGCGCGGCGCCGGTTCCGTGCCGGTGTGCGAAAGCCCTGGCACGCAAGGGGATCCGGCGTCGCCCCGGGAGATTGTGTACACTGTGTATTCAGGACACTCCAAGGAGTGATTTTCGTGATTTTGTGGCGGGCGGAACAGCACTTCACGTTGCTTTATGGGGTGTGAACTCGCTAGTTTCCCAACCCGTCCGACTCCGTCGAGTGGAAACACGAGGTGACCCGGCGTGGCTCTTCCGCCCCTAACCCCCGAACAGCGCGCCGCAGCATTGCAGAAGGCCGCTAAGGCCCGTAAGGAGAGGGCCGAAGTTAAGAATCGGCTCAAGCATGGGGGTACCTCGCTCGCCGAGGTCCTCAAGATTGGGCAGACCGATGATGTCATCGGAAAGATGAAGGTGTCGGCTCTCCTGGAATCCCTTCCGGGCGTGGGCAAGGTCCGTGCCAAGCAGATCATGGAGCGCCTGGGCATCGCCGAGTCCCGCCGCGTGCGGGGCCTGGGGGCCAACCAGCGCGCCTCCCTGGAGCGTGAGTTCGGCGGCGGTGCGAACCGCTGACGATGATCGCGCAGGCGGGCGCGGCGCAATGAGCGCCGCGGCCGGTTCCGGCCTGCCCGAGGAGAAGGGCGCTCGGAACGGCACCACCCCGCCCGGTTCCGGCGCCGAGCCGGCCGCGGGCGGATGCGCGCCGTCCTCGCCGCGGCGCCGTCTGACCGTTCTGTCCGGGCCGTCCGGCGTCGGCAAGAGCACGGTGGTCACCGAGATCCGGCGATCGCACCCGGAGGTGTGGCTGTCGGTCTCGGTGACCACCCGGCCCCCCCGCCCGGGGGAAAAGCACGGCGTGCAGTACTTCTTCGTCGATGATGCCGGTTTTGACCGGCTCGTCGCCGATGGGGAATTGCTGGAATGGGCGGAGTTCGCGGGGAACCGCTACGGGACCCCGCGGGCTCCGGTCGCCGAAAAGCTCGCCGCGGGCGTGCCCGTCCTGCTGGAAATCGATCTGCAGGGGGCGCGTCAGGTGCGCCGGGCGATGCCGGACGCGCTGCTGGTGTTCTTGGCCCCGCCCTCCTGGGACGAGCTGGTGCGCCGCCTGGTGGGCCGCGGCACCGAGCCGCCGGAGGTGATCGAGCGCCGGCTGGAGGCCGCCCGCGTCGAGCTGGCCGCCGAAAAAGAGTTCGACGTCACCTTGGTCAACACATCCGTCCAGGATGTGTGCCGGGAGCTGCTAGCCTTGATGGTCGACCAGACTTCGGATTAGTGGAAGGCCAAGCGTGGCAGCCAACAGCGAAGGCATCACCAACCCGCCGATCGACGAGCTGCTGGAGGTCGTCGACACCAAGTACGGCCTGGTGACCATCGCGGCCAAGCGGGCACGCCAGATCAACGCCTACTACGCCCAGCTCGGCGAGGGGCTGCTGGAGTACGTCGGCCCCCTGGTGGAGACCCAGGTCCAGGAAAAGCCCCTGTCGATCGCGCTGCGCGAGGTGCGCGAGGGCCTGCTGCACGCCGAACCCATCGACAACTAGCGGCGGGCGGCCCGCTACCCTCGTTCGCATGACCCCCGCCAAACCCCGGGTCGTCCTCGGGGTCGGTGCCGGCATCGCCGCGTACAAGGTGTGCGAGCTGCTGCGGCGGCTCACCGAGTCCGGCCACGATGTGCATGTCGTGCCCACCCGCGACGCCCTGCGTTTCGTCGGCGAACCCACCTGGGCGGCCCTGTCGGGCAACCCGGTGGCCGCCGAGGTGTGGACCGGTGTGGATCAGGTCCCGCATGTGCGGCTGGGGCAGGGCGCCGACCTGGTGTTCGTGGCCCCCGCCACCGCCGACCTGCTGGCCAGGGCCGCCTGCGGGCTGGCCGACGACCTGCTCACCAACACGCTGCTGACCGCCCGCTGCCCGGTGGTGTTCGCACCCGCGATGCACACCGAGATGTGGGAGCACCCGGCCACCCAGGCCAACGTGGCCACGCTGCGCGAGCGCGGCGCGATCGTGCTGGAGCCGGCGGTCGGGCGGCTGACCGGCGCCGACACCGGCAAGGGCCGGCTGCCGGAGCCGGCCGAGCTGTTCGAGGTCGCCCGCCGGGTGCTGGCCCGCGGCAACGCCCCCGCCGACCTGGCCGGCCGGCACGTGGTGGTCTCCGCCGGCGGCACCCGCGAGCCGATNGACCCGGTCCGCTTCATCGGCAACCGCTCCTCCGGCCTGCAGGGGTACGCGCTGGCCCGCACCGCGCTGGCCCGCGGCGCCCGCGTCACGCTGGTGGCGGCCAACGTGGCGCTGCCCGACCCGGCGGGCGCCCAGGTCGTGCCGGTGGGCACCGCCGAGGAGATGCGCAAGGCCGTGCTGGAGGCGGCGGCCGACGCCGACGCGGTGGTGATGGCCGCGGCGGTGGCCGACTTCCGGCCCGCCGACTACCGCACCTCCAAGATCAAAAAATCCGAGTCGGGCGAGCCTGAGCCGATCGAGCTGGTGCGCAACCCCGACATCCTGGCCGAGCTGGGGCAGCACCGCCGCCCCGGGCAGGTGATCGTGGGGTTCGCCGCCGAGACCGACGACGTGCTGGCCAACGGCCGCGACAAGCTCGTCCGCAAAAAGTGCGACCTGCTGGTGGTCAACCAGGTCGGGGAGAACCTCGCCTTCGGCCGTCCCGACAACGCCGCCGTGGTACTGGCCGCCGACGGCGCAACCACCGAGATCCCACGCGGCCCCAAAGAGGACCTCGCGGACGTGGTATGGGACCTGGTCGTTGCGCGCCTGTANCGNCCGGGCGCGGCGAAGCGCGCTTTACCGCCGAGAGGAAAGCGGTGGGATCGGGCGGCGGCGTCGCCGTTCCCGATACACTTCGTCGGAAATAGACCGCCGGCGCGGCAGCGCGCCGGGTCGGCCCTCGATTATGCACAGTCCGTCCTGCGACGTCAGTCAGCAGCCGCTGCAAGGAGTTCACGCACGTGTCTCGCCGTCTGTTCACCTCTGAGTCCGTCACCGAAGGACATCCCGACAAGATTGCGGACCAGATCAGCGACGCGATCCTGGACGCGATGCTGAAGGACGACCCCAAGAGCCGGGTCGCCGTGGAGACCCTGATCACCACCGGCCAGGTGCATGTGGCCGGCGAGGTGACCACCGAGACCTACGTGGACATTCCCGGGGTCATCCGCGAGAAGATCCTGGAGATCGGCTACGACTCCTCTCAGAAGGGTTTTGACGGTCACTCCTGCGGCGTTTCGGTGTCCATCGGCGCCCAGTCGCCCGACATCGCCCAGGGCGTCGACGACGCCTATGAGTCCCGTGAGGGCGAGGCCGTCGACGAGCTGGACCGGCAGGGCGCCGGCGACCAGGGCCTGATGTTCGGCTACGCCACCAACGAGACCCCCGAGCTGATGCCGCTGCCGATCACCATCGCGCACCGGCTGGCCCGGCGGCTGGCGCAGGTCCGCAAGGACGGCACCGTCCCCTACCTGCGTCCGGACGGCAAGACCCAGGTGACCATCGAATACGACGGCGACCGTGCGGTGCGGCTGGACACCGTGGTGGTCTCCAGCCAGCACGCTCCCGACATCAACCTCAAGGAGCTGCTGACCCCGGACATCAAGGAGCACGTGGTCGACCCGGTGCTGGCGGAGTTCGACCTCGACAGCGACGGTTACCGGCTGCTGGTCAACCCGACCGGCAAGTTCGAGATCGGCGGCCCGATGGGCGACGCCGGGCTGACCGGCCGCAAGATCATCGTGGACACCTACGGCGGCATGGCCCGCCACGGCGGCGGCGCCTTCTCCGGCAAGGACCCCTCCAAGGTGGACCGCTCCGCCGCCTACGCCATGCGGTGGGTGGCCAAGAACATCGTCGCCGCCGAGCTGGCCGACCGCGCCGAGGTCCAGGTCGCCTACGCCATCGGCAAGGCCAAGCCGGTGGGCGTGTTCGTGGAGACCTTCGGCACCGAGAAGGTCCCGGTCACCAAGATCCAGGAGGCCGTGCTGGAGGTGTTCGACCTGCGCCCGGCCGCCATCGTGCGCGACCTGGACCTGCTGCGCCCCATCTACTCCCAGACCGCCGCCTACGGCCACTTCGGCCGCCAGGAGCCGGACTTCTCCTGGGAGCGCACCGACCGCGCCGACGCCCTCCGCTCGGCCGTCGGCCTGTAAGAGAGCACGCGCCCTTCGCGGGCGGCTTGCGAGCGTGCGCGGGCGGCTCGCCCGCTCCGGCCACCGGGCCGGGGCGCGGCGGGCCGCCCGCC
>JGI25326J35508_1001542_pt1 | contig 16946 bp, 14 predicted proteins | sample HigsolmetaAR201D_FD_35508 | JGI IMG/M metagenome (IMG submission 35508)
CCGTTCATTCTCACGCGCACATTGCTGCCGCTCATCAAGCGCTCGTCGGATGCTTCGATCGTGTTCACCTCGAGCGGCGTGGTGCCGCGCCCGCGCGCCTANTGGGGCGCCTATCTCGTGTCGAAATGGGCAAGCGACGGCTTGATGCANATGTTGGCCGATGAGCTCGACAACGCGCCCATTCGTGTCAACAGCATCAATCCGGGCAAGGTACGCACGAACATGCGCTTGCAGGCGTATCCGGCGGAGGATCGCAGCACGCTCGCCGCGCCGGAAGATATCGTCGCACCGTATCTGTATCTCTTCGGCCCCGACAGCAAAGGCGTCACCGGGCAGACGCTCGACTGCCAGTAGCGAGCTGCATTGCTCGAGCAACGACGCGTCGAGCGCACCGACGATTATCTGCGGCGCTTGACGCGGCGATCGGGCGGCGGGCGACGCCGCGCGGAGGGGCGTTCGCGTTCCGGCATGCGAGGAGCTTCGAGCCCTGCGTATTCGTAGAGCGCCGCAAGCTGCTTGTCGGTGAGCTCGCGATGACGGCCGCGCGGCAGATCGCGCGGCAATTCCAGATCGCCGAGTCGAACTTGCACCACGCGGCTGACTTTGAGCCCGCAGCTTTCGAACAAGGCTCGCACCGCAGCGCGCCGGTGCGCATGACTCGATTTGACGAGGAACCAGCGATTCGTGCCCTCGCCGCCGGTCGGCTCCACGCTTTCGAACTCGACGGTCTCGTCATCGTATTGCACGAAGCGCGGGATACTGGCGACATCGAACTCCGGGAATGGCACGAGCACGCGCGCGGCATAAGCGGTCGGTGTCGTCTCGGCACGGCGGCGCAGCGCATCCGCAAGCCGCCCGTCGCTCGTCAGCAGCAATAGTCCGCTGTCCCACGGTTGCATCATGTTGACCACGAGCCAGCGCGAGCCGCGCAGCGCGGGGAGACTCTCCATCACCGACTTCTTGCTGAGATCGGCGCTTTCGTCGCCCGCAGCAGCCGCTTCGACCGGCTGGCCTTGCGGCTTGTGATAGATGAGCACACGGGGCGCGACGACGATCTTCAAGCGCGCCGTCACGTCTTTGCCGTCGATCTCCACGCGATCGCCGGGCGCATAGCGGTCGCCGGGTCGCGCCGGTCGTCGATTGAGCAGCACGCGACCTTCGAGCATCCATTTCTCGATCTCGCGGCGCGAGCCGAAACCATGCTGGGCGAGCAGCTTGTGGAGGCGTTCGGACATGGACGAAGCGGCTAAGCCCTGTCGGGCACTGCCTGTCATTCGTGCTCGGGCTCGCGGATCTCGGCCGTCGCGCCCTCATCCGTAGCCGCGACCAGGGTGTTCGAGACTTCGTCGTCGTCCGCCGCTTCCTGCTCGAGGTCTTGCTCGCCGTCGTTTTCCTCGGCCTCTGCATCCGCGGACGCTTCCGGTGCTCTCGGAGGTCTCGTCAGCAGCCTGTATCGCCTCGTCCGCCTCTGCTTCCGCAACTTCGGCAGCTTCCTCTGCCTCCGGCGGCTCCGCCTCTTCGCTCACGACCTCGGTCGCGGCAGGCTCGGCGGCGCGCATCTCATCCTCCGGTAGCGCGACGTCGCTCGGCGCAGATTCTTGCTGACTATCTTCGTTTGCTGCCTCGCTCGAATTCTCGGCGGCGTTCGCCTCGGTCTCCGCCTGTGCGGCGTCGTTCGACGCAGCTTCCGCTTGGCCGTCCTCCCCGCTTGCAGCCTGCGTCTGACCTTCGCCTTCGCTCTTCGCCTCCGTCGGCTCACCCGCCGGCAGCTCGAGCTGCACACCGATCGTCTCGAGATCCTTGAGCTCCGCGAGCGTCGGCAGCTGGTCGAGGCTTTTCAAGCCGAAGTAATCGAGGAATTCGCGCGTCGTGCCGAGCAGCTCCGGACGCCCGGGCACTTCGCGATGTCCGACGACGCGGATCCAGTTGCGCTCTTGCAGCGTGCGCATGATCGTGGAGCTCACCGCAACGCCGCGGATCTCTTCGATCTCGCTGCGCGTGATCGGCTGCCGATACGCGATCAAGGCCAACGTCTCGAGCAGCGCGCGCGAGTAACGCGACGGCCGCTCCTGCCAGAGGCGCGAGACGATCTCCGACATGCGCGGGCGCACTTGGATGCGCCAACCGCTCGCGACTTCGACGAGCTCGATGCCGCGTTGTTCGTAGTCGGCCGCCAACATGCCGAGCGCGGTCTGTAGCTGCTCGGGCGTCGGGCGCGAGCGCTCGTCGAAGAGATCGAGCAGCTGCTGATTCGACACCGGACGGCCGGCAGCCAACAGCGTCGCTTCGATGATGTACTTGAGCTCGTGTTCGTTCATCGCGTCTTATCCTTCGCGGGAGTCTTCCGCTGCCTCGTCGCGGCCTTCGAGCTCGCTCGCGGCCTCGCTACGCGCCGTATCTAGATCGTTCGGCTCAATAGGCGCTTCGTCGGCGGCAGCGCTTTCCGCCTCGTGCTCTTCCTGCGCCTCATCGTGCCCGTCGGCGGACGCCACGGTCACCTCGTCTGCCGATGCCGACGCGTCAGTTTCCAACAGCGGCTCGTCCTCTTCTTCGTATTCTTCGTTCTCATCCGGCAAGGCAGGTTGTGCAAGCGCGGCCTCGTTCTCGGCATCGGCGTCGCTGCTCGCGCTCTCGACGACTTCGCCTTTGCGGGCGCTCGACGCAGGCCTCACGTGAATCGGCGCATACGGCTCGGCCTGCACGATGTCGATCAAGCCTTCCTTCATCAGCTCGAGAATGGCGATGAAGGTCACCGTCACGCCCATGCGTCCTTCTTCCGGACGGAACAGCCGCACGAACTCGACGAACGTCTCTTCGCGCAACGTGCTCAACACGTCCGACATACGTTGCCGCACCGACAGCCGCTCGCGCGTGACGTGGTGGTGCGCGAACATCTCCGCACGCGCGAGCACGTCCTTGAACGCGAGCAGCATCTCCTTGAGCGTGACCTGCGGCACCGCCTTGACCACCTTGCGCTCGACCAGCTCCGCCGTCGCAAGAAGCGCGTCGCGCTCGAGGCGAGGAAGCTTGTCGAGATCCTCGGCGGCCTTCTTGAAGCGCTCGTACTCCTGCAGGCGTCGCACGAGCTCGGCGCGGGGATCTTCCTCTTCCTCGCCCTCCGCCGTGTTCATGCGCGGCAGCAGCATGCGCGATTTGATCTCCGCGAGCATCGCCGCCATCAGCAGGTACTCGCCCGCCAGCTCGAGCTGCAGATCCTGCATCACCTCGATGTACTGCATGTACTGACGAGTGATCTCCGCGATCGGGATATCGAGGATGTCCAGGTTCTGCTTGCGGATGAGATACAGCAGCAGATCGAGCGGTCCCTCGAAGGCTTCGAGGAACACCTGCAGCGCATCCGGCGGGATGTACAGGTCGCGCGGCAGCTCGGTGATCGGCTCGCCCTCGACGATGGCGAACGGCATCTCCGTCTGCCGCGGCGCCTCCGGCTCGAGCGTCTCGTTGACGAGCTCGGACCCGGTGTTTTCGACTAGCTTGAGGTTCGGCTTCATGTGTGCAGGAACACGGCGGCGGCAGGCCGCGACGATGGAGTCGATCCCCCTACCGCCGCCCCCGACGCCGGGGTCATCGGTAGTTCATTCCCATCGCTTGGCGGACTTCTTCGAGCGTCTGTCGCGCCACATCGCGCGCGCGCTCGCAACCCTCGGCAATGATGCCGCGAACGAGATCGCGATTCTGCTCGAATTCTTGGGCACGCTCGCGAATGGCCTTGATCTGCGCGACGACGGGTTCGGCAAGTCGCTGTTTGCAGTCGAGGCAACCGATGCCGGCTGAACGGCACCCCTGCTGCACCCAAGCTTGAGTGTCCGCGTCCGAATAGATTTTGTGAAGATCCCAGACGGGACATTTTTCGGGATCGCCGGGATCGGTCCTGCGTACGCGTGCAGGATCCGTCTGCATCGTCTTGATCTTCTTGGCTACCGAGTCGGGATCCTCGCGCAGCCCGATCGTGTTGCCGTAAGACTTCGACATCTTCCTGCCGTCGAGGCCCGGCACCTTCGGCGTGGCATTGAGGAGCGCTTCGGGCTCGACGAGGATGCTGCGCCCAGTACCCTCGAGATAGCCGAGCAGGCGTTCCCGATCGGCCAGCGTCAGGCGCGCATGGCCTTCGAGCAACGCGCGCGCCTTCTCGAGCGCCTCGGCATCACCCTTTTCCTGATAAAGCCGACGCAGCTCGCTGTATCGACTGCCGTTACGGCTGCCGAGACTCTTCAGCGCCTTGGCGACTTTCGCGTCGAAGTCGGCTCCTTGCCGTAGACGTGATTGAAACGGCGGGCGACTTCCCGCGTGATCTCGACATGCGCGACCTGATCTTCGCCGACCGGCACGTACGTCGGCTTGTAGAGCAGGATGTCAGCGCTCTGCAGGAGCGGATAGCCCAAAAAGCCGTACGTGGCGAGGTCCCGATCCCGCAGCTGCTCCTGCTGATCCTTGTACGTCGGCACGCGTTCGAGCCAAGAGAGCGGCGTGATCATCGACAGCAATACGTGCAGCTCGCAGTGCTCGGGCACCCGCGATTGGATGAACAGCGTTGCGCTCGACGGATTGATGCCGGCCGCGAGCCAGTCGATCACCATCTCCCACACATGATCGTTGAGCGCGCTCGTGTCCTCGTAACCCGTCGTCAACGCATGGATGTCGGCGACGAAGAAATAGCACTCGTACTGATACTGCAGCTCGGTCCAGGTCTTCAGCGCGCCGTGATAGTTACCAAGATGCAGGGCGCCGGTGGGGCGCATGCCCGAAAGCACTCGCCGTGGGGTACTGCTCGTTGCGCTCAATGCTCAGGGATCCTCTAGGTCGTGCGACGTTGCGGCGGGCGCTCGCTCTCGACGCTCCTCGCTCACATGTCGTTTTCGTTGGAATTCAAGCTCTTAAGAGACGTTTCTAACTGATCGAAACAGCTCGAGCGGCCGTGCCCGCATTATACGGGAGCCGCTCTAGCGAAACACGCTGACGTCGCCCTTGCCGGCACGCACCACGACGGGCGCCGGCCCCGCCAGATCGATGACGCTCGTCGGCTCGAAGCCGCAGTTGCCGCCGTCGATGACGGCATCGACCAAGTGCTTGAGCCGCTCTTGAATTTCCTGACCGTCGCTGAGCGGTACATCCTCCCCCGGGAGAATCAGCGTCGAGCTCATGATCGGCTCGCCGAGCTCCGCCAGCAGCGCTCGCGGCACCGGATGATCCGGCACGCGAATTCCGATCGTGCGCCGCTTGGGGTTCTGCAGGCGTTTCGGCGTTTCTCGCGTCGCCTCGAGCAAGAATGTGTAAGGCCCCGGCGTGAAAGCGCGCAAGGTGCGGTATTGCTGGTTGTTGACGCGCGCGTAGCGCGCAATTTCCGATAGATCGCGGCACACGAGCGTGAAGTGGTGATGCTTGTCGACCTGCCGGATGCGCGCGATCCGCTCCATCGCCGCCTTGTCGCCGATGTGACAGCCGAGCGCATAGCTCGAATCCGTGGGATACGCGACCACGCCGCCGTCGCGAATGATCTCGACCGCCTGCTTGATGAGCCGCGGCTGCGGGTCTTTCGGGTGGATTTCGAAGTAACGGCTCAGCACTGCGACAGACGAATAATCCGTAAGCTGATGGAACGAGTCACGAGGAATGCAGTCTGCTCAAAGCAGCGNTTCAATGCAGCGCTCCTGGGGCGGCTACCATGCGGCCCTGAGCCGCGTATGATACGGCGTCTGCGCCCGAGAGCCCCGTACGACATGCAGTTACTGTTCGATCTGTTCCCAGTCATCGCCTTCTTCGTGGCGTACAANCTGACCGACATCTACGTCGCCACCGCGGTCATCATCGTTGCAGTGCTGCTGCAGACGCTCCTCCAGTGGATCCGTCATCGTAAATTGAACACGATGGCGCTGGTGTCCGCGGCGCTCGTCCTCATCTTCGGGGGGCTGACGCTCGCAATTCACGACAAGGCGTTCATCCAGTGGAAGGTGACGGTGGTCAACTGGCTGTTCGCAATCGGTTTCCTCGTGTCGCAGTTCGTCGGCGAGCGGCCCGTCATCGAGCGTATTCTGGGCGAGAACGTCCAGCTCGAACGCAGCGTCTGGCGCAAGTTGAACATGGCCTGGGTCTGTTTCTTTTTCATCCTCGGGGCCATCAACCTCTATGTCGCCTACCGCTTCGACGAGAACGTCTGGGTGAACTTCAAGCTGTTCGGCGCGATCGGGCTGACGCTGGCCTTCGCCCTCGGGCAAGGCCTTTGGATCGCCTCGAAGATGCCGGCGGATTCCACCAAGTCATGAGCGCAACGACGGCCACAGAGCGCCCGGAGCGCATTCGGGCGCAGCTCAAAGCGCATTTCCCCGACGCCGAAATCGAGCTCATCGACGATAGCCATCTGCACGCCGGCCATGCCGGCGCCCGCGACGGCAAAGGACACTTCCGCTTGCGCATCGTCTCGGCTCGCTTCGCCGGGCTGCGTGCGCTGCAACGTCATCAGCTCGTCTACGGCGCGTTGAGCGAGCTGATGCGCACCGACATTCACGCCCTCAACATCGTGGCCGTTACGCCCGATGAGCTTGCGCGGGCGAGTCCCTGAACTACCTGCGGCCTTGCGTCGCGTACACGCCTTTTTCCCTCAGCCACTGCCGAGTGTTCATCATGTCAATTCGCTCGCTCCTCCCCGTCCTGCTCCTCGCCCTGCCCCTGACTGCCTGCCAGCGCGCCGAGTCGCCGAATCCGCCGCAAGGCGAGATCATCGCCACCGTCAACGGTAAGCCGATCGCCAAGTCCGAGTTCGACCTTTACATCGAGACCATCGAGCGCCAGTCGGGCCGACCCATCCCGCAAGAGCAGCACGCTGAAATCCTCGATCAGTACATCAGCATGCACCTCGCCGCCGAAGCGGCGACCAAGCAAGGTCTCACCAAGCGACAAGACGTGCGCGACCAGCTCGAGCTCGCCCGCATCAACGTCATCGTCGATGCAGCGCTGCAGGACTATCTCGATCAGCACCCGGTCGCCGACGAAGAGCTCAGGCCCGAATACGACGCGCAAGTCGCCGCCATGCCGCGCGAATATCACGCGCGCCACATTCTGGTGGACGACAAAGAAGCAGCGGACGAGATCACGGCCGCGCTCAAGAAGGGCGCCGATTTCGCGCAGCTCGCCAAGCAGCGTTCGAAGGATTCGTCGAGCCAGAGCGGCGGCGACCTTGGTTGGTTCACGCCCGATGTGATGGTCAAGCCGTTCGCGGATGCCGTCGTCGCGCTCGAGCCCGGTCAGGTCACCGAAGAGCCGGTGCAGACCCAGTTCGGCTGGCACGTCATCAAGCTCGAGGAATTCGCGCGCTTCGGCCGCCCCGCCGTTCGAAGAAGTAAAGGATCGCGTGAAGGTGCTGGTCCAGCGCAAGAAGCTGCAAGCGTACTTGGACGAGCTGCGTCAGAGCGCCAAGATCGACAAGAAGCTGTGACGAGTCGCGGCACTTGCGGCCGCTCACCCGCATTCGACGCGTAGAGAAGCCGGCGCGCGCACGGCGCGCGCCGGTTCTGTCAGCTCGGTCCTCTTCTCCCTAGCGCTGCTCGAGCAGCGCGAGAAACGCCTTCTCGTCGAGGATCGACGCCGAGCTCTTGGGCCTTCTTGAGCTTCGAGCCCGGCTCTGCCCCGACGACCACATAGGACGTCTTCTTCGACACGCTGCCTGAGACTTTGCCGCCGAGCGCCACGATGCGCTCGCTCGCCTCCTCGCGGCTCATCGAATCGAGCGTGCCCGTCAGCACGAATGTCTTGCCGCTCAACCGCCCTTCGGTCAGCGCGCTCTTGCGCGGCACGTCCGGCCAACGCACGCCATGCGCCCGTAACGCAGCGATGACCTCGCGATTGTGCGCTTGGTCGAAGAAATGGCGGATGTGCGCCGCGACCACTGGACCGACGTCCGGCGTCTCGCGAATCTGTTCTTCCGTCGCATCCTGCAACGCTTCCAGCGACCCGAAATGCGCCGCAAGCGCCGCAGCGGTCGCTTCGCCGACGTCGCGAATCCCGAGCGCGTAGAGGAAGCGCGGCAATGTCGTGTCCTTGCTGCGTTCGAGCGCCTCCACCAGCTTCGCCGCAGACTTCTCGCCCATGCGCTCGAGCCCTGCGAGCTGTTCGACCGTCAACGCATACAGATCGGCCGGGCTACGCACGAGCTCCAGATCGACGAGCTGATCGATCAGCTTCGTCCCGAGGCCTTCAATATCGAGCGCGCGTCGGCTCGCGAAATGCCGCAAAGACTCCTTGCGCTGCGCCGCGCAGAACAAGCCTCCGGTGCAGCGTGCGATGGCTTCACCCTCCTCGCGCTCCACGTCCGAACCGCACACTGGGCACTTCGCCGGCAACTCGACGATCTGCGCATCCGGCGGGCGCCGCTCGAGGATGACCTTCACCACTTCCGGAATGACGTCGCCCGCGCGCCGCACGACGACCGTGTCGCCGATGCGAATGTCCTTGCGGCGGATTTCATCCATGTTGTGCAACGTCGCATTGCTGACGGTGACGCCGCCCACGAACACCGGCTCCAAGCGCGCCACCGGCGTCAGCGCGCCCGTGCGACCCACCTGAAACTCGACGCCGCGCACGATCGTGTTCTCTTCATGCGCGGGGAACTTGTGCGCGATCGCCCAGCGCGGCGCGCGTGCGACGAAGCCGAGCTCGCGCTGCTGCACGTAGCTGTTGACCTTGTAAACGACGCCATCGATTTCGTACGGCAGACTCGGACGCTTGGCCGCCATGTCACGGTAGTACTCGAGACAGCCGGCCGCGCCGCGAACCACGCGAATCAACGGCGAGATCTTCAAGCCCCATTCGCGCAGTTGCTCGAGTGCATCGGAGTGCCGCGGCGGCAAGCTCCAGCCACGTACCTCGCCGACGGCGTAGAAGAACACATCGAAGGGCCGCTGTGCCGCCTGGCGCGGATCGAGCTGGCGCAGACTGCCGGCCGCGGCATTGCGTGGATTCACGAATGTCTTCTCGCCGCGCGCGAGCGCACGTTCGTTCATGGCCTTGAATCCGGCGATCGGCATGAACACCTCGCCGCGCACTTCGAGCAGCTCGGGCGGCGAGCCGCGCAGCTCGAGCGGCACCGCTTTGATCGTCCGCACGTTGTGCGTGACGTTCTCGCCGCGCACGCCGTCGCCGCGTGTCGCGGCCAGCACCAGCTTGCCGTGCTCGTAGCGAAAGCTCACCGCCAATCCGTCGAGCTTCGGCTCGGCGGCGTATTCGATCTCCTGATCCGTTTCCAACCGCTCGCGCACGCGCCGGTCGAAGGCGATGAGATCTTCGTCGGTGAAGGCGTTGTCGAGCGAGAGCATCGGCACCGAGTGCACGACCTCTTCGAGCTCGCTGACCGGCGCCGCGCCGACGCGCTGCGTCGGCGAATCGGGCGTGACGAGCTCCGGATATTGCTCCTCGAGCTCCTTGAGCTCGCGCATGAGCCGGTCGTACTCGGCATCCGAGATCTCCGGATCGTCGAGCACGTAGTAGCGGTAGTTGTGGTGATCGATCTGCTTGCGCAGCTCGCGTACGCGCTCGGCAGCGCTCGCCACGGTCATGCTTGCATCACCCAAGACATCGCATCCTGTGCGGGTGCCCACAGCTGGGCCACCAGTGAGAGCCGATGAGCGCGCATCCCTCGCGCATAGTCCTCATCGTGATTCGTGCATTCCTCATAGCAACGACATAGCGCCCATGCCGGACTCCGTNGCGGCAGTCAGCCATGCAAGCTCTGCTGTCGCGCCGAAATCGAAACCGCTGCGAGCCGGATGGCGCAACTAGGACAGTGCCCGCTCGAACTCGCGGACCTCCTGACGCAACTTCTCGACACGGTGCACGGTGAGCGGCACGCCCCGATCGTCTTGCAACGTGCCGCCGAGACTTTGCTGCAGGCGGCGGGCACACGCCACGAGCTCGTTGAGCGCATGCATCCCCGGCACAGGACCTGGCAACTGCGCGAACAAGGTGATGCCCGGGTACTGCGATTCGGGCATCTTCTCCGGCTCGAACGTGCCGGGCTCCACCATGCTCGCAACGCTGAAGACAGCCGTGCCGTCGTCGTGCAAGCGATGGAAGATGTCGTACTTGCCGTGCTGCAGCGATTCGGCAGCAAACGCATCGAGCAAACGGCTTCCGTCCAATCGATGCGGCGTGAACGCCAGGCGCAGAGCGAGGATCTTGCACGATTCGATCGGACGCTTCGGCGGCGGCGCATCGCGCGATGAGACCGTCGGCGCTGGCTCGGGCGCNGGCTCGTGCTCCGATAGCGTCGCAGCCGGTGCCTCGTCCGGTCCTTCCTCGATGGGAGGAATGTCCGACAACGTCGGCTCGACCCGCACACGGCGTCCGTCGCTCGTGCCCGCAGGCGCGGCGACGTCGACTTCGTCCGCTACCTCGACGCGATCGTACGGGCCGTCCTCGATGCGCGACACCGCGACTGGCTCTTCGAGCGCGACATCGCGCTCTACCGTCGCGGTCGCGAGCTCTTCGTCTGCGATCACGGGCTCCATGATCTCGGCGGCACCGGCGTGCAGCGAAAGCTCGCGTTTCGCGGCAGAGCGCTGAGCGCGCCGGCCCCAGAGATAAATCGCGGCGAGCAGGACGATCGCGAAGCCGACCAGAATCCAGCGCAGCTCAGGCATTGGCTCGACCCTGTTGCTAGAGCAATTACATCGCTGCCATGCGGACGGCTTCCTCGACGTCCACCGCGACCAAGCGCGAGACGCCCGGCTCGTGCATCGTCACGCCGATCAACTGCGAGGCAAGCTCCATCGTGGTCTTGTTGTGCGTGATGAAGATGAACTGCACGCGGCTCGACATCTCTCGGACCGTTTCGCAGAAGCGGCCCACGTTGTTGTCGTCGAGCGGTGCGTCCACCTCGTCGAGCAAGCAGAACGGCGCCGGATTGAGCTCGAAGATCGAGAACACGAGCGCTACCGCGGTGAGCGCCTTTTCGCCGCCCGATAGCTGGCTGATCGTGGAATTCCGCTTGCCCGGCGGGCGCGCCATGATCGATACGCCAGCGCTCAGGATGTCTTCGCCCGCGAGCTCGAGATACGCATGACCGCCGCCGAAGAGGCGCGGGAAACGTTCTTTGAGACCCGCGTTGACGCGATCGAACGTGTCCTGGAAGCGCGAGCGCGTCTCGCGGTCGATCTTGCGGATCGCCGCTTCCAGCGTCTCGAGCGCTTCGCTCAGATCCTTGAACTGCCGATCGAGATACTCCTTGCGCTCCGACTGTTCCTTGTACTCGTCGATCGCGGCCAGGTTGACCTGTCCAAGACGCTCGATCTTCTGCGTCAGCTCGACGAGCGTCTGCTCCCAGGCCTCGATGTTCGCCTCCGGCGGCATCTCCTGATAGACCGTCTCGAGATCGAACTGCGTGGCCTTGAACTGCTCGAGCAGCGTTTCGCGGCGCACTTTGAGCTCCTGCGTCGCCATGCGCACGTCCTCGAGCCGCGTGCGTGCTTCTTCGACGGCCGCTTCGGCTTCCATGCGACTTTGATCGAGCGTACGCATGCGGCTCTCCGCACCTTCGAGCGCCTCGCGTGCTGCGGTGAGCTCTTGCTCGACGTGCACGCGCTGCTGCAGCGCTGCCTCGAGCGTCTCGCTCAATGCCTGCAGGGGCGCTTCGCCCTCGGCGAGCTGACGCGTGAGCTCTTCGCGGCGCGCCTGGAGCTGCGCGAGCTGTTGTCTCAAGCGTTCGAGACCCGCCGAAATCGAGGTCAGCGCCGAACGCTTCGATTCGACGCGAATTGCCACGTCCTGCGCGCTGTCACGATCGAGCTGTGCCTGCGAGCGCTTCTGCGCGAGATCCTGACGCAGCTCTTCGCGCCGCGCTTCGAGCTCGGCCCGAGTGAGCTCGAACTGCTCCATCTCCGCGAGACCTTCCTGCAGCCGCAGGCGCGCCTCGGCGACGGCGCTCGCAAGCTCTTCGTGCTCGTTGTCGATCTCCGCGAGCTCGCTTTCGATTCGATGCAGCCGCTCGGCGGTCTGCTCGGCTTTCGTGCGCACGGCGCCGAGCTGAGCGTTGAGCTCGGTGTGAGCGCGGTGCAGCTCGTTGACTTCCGCCTGCAGATCGTCGCGGCGTTGCTCGAGCTCGCGCAGACGCTCGCGCGTTTCGACGAGCTCGTCCTGCACGGCCTGCAAGCGCTCTTCGGCCAACGCGACCGCGTCGCGCAATTCGCGCATTTCTTTCTCGCGCTCGATGACGCCTGCGTGCACGTCCTGATCGCGGCTCACGCGCAACCAGTCGCGGCCGATCCAGATACCGTCGCGCGTAATGACCGACTGCCCGTCCGCCAGGCTGTGCCGCCGCTCGAGCGCTTCGTTGAGCGTGTCGACGGCGATGATGCCCGCCAGCATGGCCGAGATCGCCGACGGTCCTTTGACNCGCGAGAGCAGCAACCCCGGCTCTGCCGAGCCGTTGTGCCCATTGTCCGCNGCAAAGAAGCTCACGGTACCGGCCTGCAGCGAGCCGAGCTTCTCCGCGATCGCATCGATCGTCTCGACCGACACCGCCTCCAGGTACGAGCCGAGCACGGTTTCGACGGCGCGCTCCCAGCCCGGCTCGACCGTGAGCTGCTGGGCAAGGCGCGGCCGCTCGTGCAAAGCGTTCGCCGAGAGCCACTCGGCGACCTTGCCTTGNGCGAGCCCGAGCGCTGCCTGCTGCAGCGCTTGCAGCGACATCAGCTTGCCTTGCGANACCTGCAGCTCCTGACGGCTGCGCTCGACGGCGCCGACAAGCTCGCGCTCGCGTTCGCGCAGCTGCTGCAGCTGTTCGCCGACCTCGCGCAGCGTCGCCGCGCCGGTCTCGCTGCGCTCGCGCGTTTCGCTCACCTGCGATTCGAGCTCGGCGATCTGCGCTGCCATGTCGACGGCAGCGAGCTCGTTGCGCTCGATCGACAGGCGCTCGCGCTGCGCGGCAAGGCGGCCGAGCTGGTGCTCGAGCTGTTCGATACGCGCGCGCTCGACCTGCGTCTTCTCGCTCGCAGCGCGCGATTCGCGATTGAACTCCTCCCACCGCTCCTGCCAGGCATGCATCGCTTCCTCTGCTGCGGCAAGCGCGGCGGCCGATTGTTGCTCGCGCTCGCGTGCTACCACGAGCCCGGGCTCGAGCTCCTCGAGCTCGCGGCGCAGGGCTTCGATCTGCGCCTCGTCGCGCGTCAAGTGCGACGAGGCCTCGGCCGCACCGCTCTCGGCCTGCTCGAGATCCTGCTTCTGGCGCTGGCGCAGCTCGCGCCCGTGCTGAATCGATTGCTCCGTGCGCGAGATCTCCGCGCCGATCTGGTAGTAGCGGCCTTGCACGGCATTCAGCGCTTCCGACTTCTCGGTGAAGTCTTCGCGGGCGGTTTCGATGGCCGACTCGATCGAGCGCAGCTGGGCGATGGCCGCCTGCAGCGCGGTGTCGCGCTCGCGCAGGATGCCTTCCTTCGACTGCGAGTCCTCATCGAGCGCCCGCAGCCGCAACGCGATCAGCTCGGCGGTGACCTTGCGCTCGTCCTGCTTCAACGCCTGGTAGCGCCGCGCCGTGGCCGCCTGTCGCTGCAGGTGACGCAGCTGCTTGTCGACCTCTTCGCGAACATCGTTCAGGCGTTCGAGGTTTTCCTTCGTGTGCGAGATGCGGTTCTCGGTCTCGCGCCGGCGTTCTTTGTACTTGGAGATACCGGCCGCTTCCTCGATGAAGCCGCGCAGCTCCTCCGGACGCGCCTCGATGACGCGCGAGATCATGCCTTGCTCGATGATCGCGTAGCTGCGCGCACCGAGCCCCGTGCCCAGGAAGAGTTGGGTGATGTCCTTGCGTCGGCAACGCGTGCCGTTGAGGAAGTACGCCGACGTGCCGTCGCGCGAGACCACGCGCTTGAGGGAGACCTCGGAATAGTTGGCGTACTGGCCGCCGAGGGTGCCGTCGGAATTGTCGAATACCAATTCGACGGACGCGGTGCCGACCGGCTTGCGCGAGCTCGATCCGTTGAACACCACGTCGGCCATGGAATCGCCGCGCAAGTGCTTCGCCGAGATCTCGCCCATGACCCAGCGCACGGCGTCGATGATGTTCGACTTGCCGCAGCCATTCGGCCCGACGATGCCGATGAGATTGCTGGGTAGGTTGATCGAGGTCGGGTCGACGAAGGACTTGAACCCGGCCAATTTGATCTTATTGAGTCGCATCGCGCTCCTGACACCGAACGGCGCTGCCGCCGTCGGATGAACGTTTGGTTTGGAATCGAGCCCCCGCGGCAACGGTCGCTTGCGGCCGACAGGCTCGCGCGGACCTCCGGGGCCTTGAGCGGGGGCAGTTCGCCGGCGGCCTTGAGCCGCTCGGAGTGCGCGCTAGTGTATGTGAATGCAACCCACGTGACACGCGTGTCGGGAGAGAAAATCCATGCGTTTTTCCCGCGCGGCTCCGCGGGTTGCAACCCGGCTGTACGAGGGGGACGCGGTCTGTATAATCGCGGCCCTCGTGTGTAGTGACCTGCCCGAAAAGCCGTCAATCGGCTGGGCTCGGAGGCTCTTTCAATGGCCGCAAAGAAACCGTCTGCGAAGGCGACTAAGGCCAAGAAGACTGCTGTGAAAACTGCTGTCAAGAAAGCTGAACCTGCGAAGAAGGCGGCGCCGGTCAAGAAATCCGTAGCTCGCAGCAAAACGGCAGCTACGACCCGCACGCCCGCGGTCAAACCCACGTCGAAGGCGACGGCGAAAGCCGCATCGGCCGTCACCAAGCCCGTCAAGGACACTGCCAAAGAGACGGCCCAGGCGAGCAAGGAGCCAGTCGCCAAGAACACTGCTACTGCTACGCCCTCGCCGAACCCGGCGCCCGCATCCCCGCCGCCGGCGAAGGCCATCATCGACGCGAACCCCGTAATGCCGATTTCACTCGATTCAGACGACACCACCGATACCGACGACATCGAACAGGATGCGCCGAGTTCGAGCCTTCTTGCTGGTCCGCGCAACGTCAAGCCCTACATCCCGAAGCGCGGCGAGCAGTACATGAGCAAGGAGCAGCTCGAGCATTTCCGCACGATTCTGAACAACTGGAAGCGCGACCTCATGCAGGAGGTGGATCGCACCATGCTCCACATGAAGGACGAGGCCGCGAACTTCCCCGATCCGAACGATCGTGCGACCCAGGAGTCCGAGTTCAGTCTCGAGCTGCGCACCCGTGATCGCGAGCGCAAGCTGATCCGCAAGATCGACGAGGCGCTCAAGCGCATCGACGACGGCACCTACGGCTACTGCCTCGAGACGGGCGAAGAGATCGGGATCAAGCGCCTGGAGGCGCGCCCCGTCGCGACGCTCTGCGTCGAGGCGCAAGAACGCCGCGAACGCCGCGAGAAGCAGTACGGCGATCGAGACGATCGGTATCGCTGAGGCCGGGCCAGGCGACTGGCCGCGGGCGGGGGCGTCTCGTCGCGCCCCTCCGCCCGTTGTGGCGTTCGGCTGTTGACCTACACGTCCGTCGCCCGTGACCTCCACGCGCTATCGCGGTCGCTTCGCCCCCTCTCCCACCGGGCAGCTCCACTTCGGCTCACTCATTGCGGCCGTTGCCAGCTACCTCGATGCGCGTGCGGCAGGCGGCGAATGGCTCGTACGCATCGAAGATCTCGATACTCCGCGCGTCGTGCCGGGCAGCGCGGACGCCATTCTGCGCGCNCTGGAACGCTTCGGTTTCGAGTGGGACGGTCCCGTCCTCTACCAGAGCACCCGTACGCAAGCGTATGAAGCCGCGCTGGCGCAGCTGTGGGCTGCCGGCGCCGTGTATCACTGCTCCTGCTCGCGCACCGAAATTCAGGCGGCACAGGGCCGTCCTCAGCAACCCGGCGAAGAGCTGTTCTATCCCGGCTGGTGCCGCGGCGGCGTCCGCGCGCCGAATCGTGCGCTTGCGGTGCGCTTTCGCGTGCCGGACGAGCCCGTCGTCTTCACGGATGCCATCCAGGGGCCGTTCGCCTTTGACCTGGCAAAGGAAACCGGCGATTTCGTCGTCCGGCGCCGGGACGGCTTGTTTGCCTATCAACTGGCCGTGGTCGTCGACGATGCCGCCCAGGGAATCACCAAGGTCGTCAGGGGCGCCGACCTGCTCTCCAGTACCCCCCGTCAGCTCGCCCTCCAACGCGTCTTGGGCCTCGCGCAGCCCGAGTACGCACATGTGCCTGTAGCCACGGACCAGAATCTGATCAAACTGTCCAAATCCGCCGGGGCAGGCGCCGTCGATCTGCGCGATCCAGCCGCCGAGCTCTGGCGGGCGCTGCGATTCCTGCGGCAAGCGCCGCCACTTGAGTTACGGCTGAGTGGACTTCCCACCTTATGGGAGTGGGCCATACGGAACTGGCAGGTGCAGTCGATCCGGGGACTTCGCACTGTCCCCGTCGACGCGCTCTAACTGGGCATTGGAGCGGGGGTACATTAGTATGAACGGGCTTGAAACACGATCGGTTCAGAGCTCCGGGTTATTCCGAGGAGCCTCCATGAGCGAGTCGAGAGTGATCAAGAAGTATCCGAATCGGCGTCTCTACGACACCGTCGAGAGCCGATACATCACTCTCGCCGACATCCGGCGACTNGTGATGGACAAGGTCGACTTCGTCGTCATCGACAAGAAGACTCAGGAAGACATCACTCGCTCCATCCTCCTGCAAGTGATCGCCGAGCAAGAGCACAGCGGCGAGCCGCTCATGAGCCAGGATTTCCTGTCGCAGATCATCCGCTCGTACGGCAGCGCGATGCAGAGCTTCGTGGGCACATACCTCGAACAGAGCTTGAAGCTCCTTGCTTCGCAACAGCAACAGATGCGCGAGCACATGCGCAACATGATGGGCAGCGAAGCGTACGACACCATCGCCACGCTCACGCAGCGCAACTTCGAGCGCTGGCGCGCGGTTCAGGACGAGATCTTCAAGGCGATGATCGGGAACGCCAACGCATCGAGCGCCAGCTCT
>JGI25326J35508_1001549_pt1 | contig 16893 bp, 15 predicted proteins | sample HigsolmetaAR201D_FD_35508 | JGI IMG/M metagenome (IMG submission 35508)
CGACGCCGGCATCGGCATTCGCCGGGCCCGGCGTGATCGTGCATTCACCATCGTCGGGGAAGAACTCGAGGCCGTCGAACGCGAACTGCCGGATCACCAAGCTGGCGCCCTGGCCCTCGAAGAACATCCGCCCGTCGTCTCCTCCCAGCCCGAACGACGTCGGGCCGCTGACCGGCCCCTTCAGAGAGAAGGTCCCCTCCCGCTCTCCGGTGACGACGAGCTCTCCGCCGGGGGACACCGGGACGAAGTCCTCCAGCGCGACTGCCCCGGCCTCGGAGAACGTCGGCTCGCCCGTGACCAGCAGTGCCCGCAGCCCGAGGACGGAACCGGCCACGAGGGCGACCGACACGACGAGCACGGTCGATCCTCTCACATGGTGCATCTGGGGCATTGGAGCCTAGACGGCGCCCGCTATCGTCGCCTCATGCCCGGTCCGCTGAACGGTGTGCGCGTGATCGAGCTGGGCGGCATCGGCCCCGTCCCCCACGCCGGCATGGTCCTCGCCGACCTGGGGGCGGAAGTGATCGAGGTCGTCCGCCCGGGTGCCGCCCTCGACATCCGCGACGTGCTGCGTCGGGGAAAGAAGTCGGTGGCGGTCGACTTGAAGAGCCCGGAAGGGGTCGCCGCCGTCCTCCGGCTGGTCGCCGGCAGTCACGTGCTCATCGAAGGCTTCCGGCCGGGTGTCGCCGAGCGGCTCGGCGTCGGCCCCGACGAGTGCTTCGCCGCCAACCCCCGCCTCGTCTACGGGCGGATGACGGGTTGGGGCCAACAAGGCCCGCTGGCCGACCGGGCCGGCCACGACATCGACTACATCGCCGTCTCCGGGGTGCTCTCGTCGGTAGGGCCGCAGGGCCATCCCTACCCCCCTCTCAACCTCGTCGGCGACTTCGGAGGAGGGTCGATGCTCCTCCTCGTGGGGGTGCTCGCCGCCCTCCGCCACGCCGATGAGACCGGCGAGGGCCAGGTGATCGACGCCGCCATGGTCGACGGCTCGGCCCTGCTGATGGCGATGCACCACGGAGCGGTCGCCGCCGGATGGTGGACCGGAAGGAGGGGAGAGGAGCTGTTCGACGGTTCGGCGCCGTTCTACACCACGTACCGGACGGCAGACGACGAGTGGGTGGCGGTGGGGGCGCTCGAACCGCAGTTCTTCCAGGAGCTCGTCGAGGGCCTCGGGCTCGACCTCGCCGACCTCCCTGCCCAGATGGACCGGGAAGGCTGGCCCGAGATGCGGCGGGTGTTCGCAGAGAGATTCGCCCAACGGACCCGCGCCGAGTGGGAGGAGCACTTCGCCGGCTCCGACGCCTGCGTGGTCGGCGTCTACTCGATGACCGAAGCGCCCCGCCACCCGCATCTCGTCGACCGAGGGACCTTCGTGGAGGTCGACGGCGTGATCCAGCCCGCTCCCTCCCCCCGGTTCTCCGCCACCCCCGCCGGACCGCCCGGGCCGATCCCGGCGCCGGGTGAGCACACCTCAGAGGTCTTCACGTCCGGTCCGACGGGGGAGGGACGCGGGGGGTACTCTGCGCAGCCCGGAGAAAGGAGCTGACGACGATCAACTTCGACGGTCGAGTCGCCATCGTCACCGGCGCCGGAGGAGGACTGGGCCGCGCCTACGCCCTGGAGCTGGCCAGGCGGGGGGCGGCGGTGGTCGTCAACGACATCGGAGGGGCCGTGGACGGCACCGGCTCTTCCACCCGCGCCGCCGATGGTGTGGTCGAGGAGATCCGAGCCGCCGGAGGGGAAGCCGTGGCCGACTACGGGTCGGTGGCCGATCCGGAGCAAGCCGCCCAGACCGTCCGGACGGCGATCGAGAGCTTCGGGTCGGTCGACATCGTGATCTCCAACGCCGGGATCCTGCGCGACCGCAGCTTCGCCAACATGACGCTCGACGAGATGAACGCCGTCGTCGACGTCCACCTGCGCGGGGCGTTCCACATCTCCCTCCCCGCCTATCGCCACATGAAGGAGAAGGGGTACGGCAGGTTCGTGTTCGTGTCCTCCAACGCCGGAATCCTCGGCAACTTCGGACAGGCCAACTACGGAGCCGCCAAGATGGGGCTGGTCGGGCTGTCCAACGTCCTGGCGATCGAAGGCGCCAAATACGGCATCAAGTCGAACGTCGTCGCCCCCGTCGCCGCCACCCGCATGACCCAGGACCTGTTGGGTCCGTTCGCCGAGAAGCTCGACCCCGAGCTGGTGGCGCCACTGGTGGCCTATCTCGCCTCCGAGGACTGTGAGGTCACCCACGAGGTCTTCTCGGCGGGCGGCGGGCGCTTCGCCCGCTTCTTCGTGGGACTGACCCCCGGCTGGGTGGCGCCGGAGAAGTCGAAGCCGAAGACATCGCCGAGCACCTCGCCGAGATCCGCGACACCGAGGGCTTCCACATCCTGTCGAGCGCCACCGAAGAGCTCCAACTCCTCGTTCGATCCTAGAGGGGACCGCCTCATGACCTACGAAGAAGAGGCCGCCGCCGTCGGAGAAGCCCTCGACCGGCTCCTCGCCGACCACGACCCAGCGGACGAGACCGCGTTCTGGGGTGCCCAATTCGACGCCGGCCTCGCCTGGGTGCACTTCCCTCCGGCTACGGCGGGCTCGGCGTGTCGCCGGCCCTCCAGGCCCTCGTCCATGAGCGCCTCGACGAAGCCGGTGTGTCCCGCGCCAACCAGTCGCGCAACGTCATCGGATACGGCATGGGGGCGCCCACCGTCGTCGCCCACGGCACCGAGGAGCAGAAGCGGAGGTGGCTGCGGCCGCTCTTCACGGCGGAGGAGATCTGGTGCCAGCTGTTCTCCGAGCCCTCGGCGGGCTCCGACGTGGCCGGCCTCGCCACGCGGGCGGTCCGCGACGGCGACGAATGGGTCGTCAACGGCCAGAAGGTGTGGACCACGCTCGCCCACACCGCCAAGTGGGGAATGCTGCTCGCCCGCACCGACCCCGACGTGCCCAAGCACAAGGGCCTCACCTACTTCATCATCGACATGGACCAGCCCGGTGTCGAAGTGCGGCCCCTGCGCCAGATCACCGGGGAGGCGGAGTTCAACGAGGTCTACTTCACCGACGCCCGCGTCCCCGACGCCTATCGGCTCGGCGAGGTCGGCGAAGGGTGGAGGGTGGCACTCACCACCCTGATGAACGAGCGAGTGGCGATCGGGTCGGCGGTCCCGGGCAGGGGAGAAGGGGCCATCGGCATGGCCGTGGACCTGTGGAAGTCCCACGGCGGCGACCCGGTCGCCCGGGACGAGCTGATGCGGCTGTGGGTCGAGGCCGAGGTCCTCCGCCTGACCAACGAGCGGGCCGCCCGGGCCCGCCGTGCCGGAACCCCCGGGCCGGAGGGCTCCACCGCCAAGCTCCACTGGGCCGACCTCAACAAGCGCATCTACTCGTTCTGCGTGGACCTGATGGGCCCCGAAGGGATGCTGTATCCCGAGACCTACGCCTTCCGGCTCCCGGACGAGACGGCGATGGGACGCCGCAGCCCGCAGATGAACTACCTGCGCGCCCGGGCCAACTCGATCGAAGGCGGCACCTCGGAGATCATGAAGAACATCCTCGGAGAACGGGTGCTCGGCCTGCCCGGCGAGCCCCGGGTGGACAAGGACCTCCCCTGGCGGGAGGTGAGGCGGGGTTGAGCCCGCGGGTCCTCGTCACCCACCGGCTGCCGGCCGGCGCCGACGAGGCCCTCGATCCCGCCTGGGAGGTGTGGCCGGGAGACGGTCCCATGCCCCGCCACGAGCTGCTCAGGGCGGTCGGCGACGTGGAAGGCCTCCTGTGCATGCTGGTCGACTCGATCGACGCCGAGCTCATCGCCGCCGCCCCGAAGCTGAGAGCCATCTCCCAGATGGCGGTGGGCGTGGACAACATCGACCTGGAGGCGGCGACCGCCGCCGGGATCCCGGTGGGCCACACACCCGGCGTGCTGACCGAGACGACCGCCGACACCGCCTTCGCCCTCCTCGCCGCCGCCACCCGACGGCTCCCCGAAGGCCGCGACGATCTGATGGCGGGACGGGTGGGGGAGTGGGACCCCGATTACCTGCTCGGTGGCGACCTGTGGGGGACGACGCTCGGCATCGTCGGAATGGGCCGGATCGGCCGGGCCATAGCCAGGCGAGCCACGCTCGGCTTCGACATGCGGGTCCTCTACACATCCCGGGGCCCGAAGGAGCTTCCGTTCCCCGCCGAGAAGGTGTCCCTCCCGGAGCTGTTGGCCCGGGCCGACCACGTCGTGTTGGCCGCGGCGCTCACTCCCGACACCCGCCACATGATCGACGCCGGCGCCCTGGCGCGGATGCGGGACGGCGCCACCCTCGTCAACATCGCCCGGGGCGGGCTCATCGACCACGACGCCCTCACCGAAGAGGCGCGCCGGGGGAGGCTGCGGATCGCCCTGGACGTGACCGAGCCGGAGCCTCTGCCTGCCGATCACCCGTTGCTGCACCTGCCCAACGTCCTCGTCGTGCCGCACCTCGGGTCTGCCAGCGTGTCGACGCGCCGGGCGATGGCCCAGATGGCGATCGAAAACCTCGAGGCGGCGCTCGCCGGGCGGCCGATGCCGGCTTGCGCCAATCCTGAAGTGTTCACCTGAGCGGCGAGCCGTCGGCGGGAGCGAAGATCGCCCTCTCGTACCGGCGCCTGCCAGCCCACCGGCGGCAGCCGTATACCATCGGCGCACTTGGAGAGGAGAAGTGGCTTGACCGATGTGTTTGCCGCCAGGTCCGTAGCCGAGAACCCGTCGGCCGAAGAGCTCCGGCAGTGGGCGCTCGAGCTGATGCCCCGGGTCAGCGTCACCGAGTTCGACAACATCAACTACCAGTCGGAGGTGACGAGCCGGCTCAACCCCTCGACGTTCTTCGTGTCGGACGTCGACATCGAGAAGAACCGGATCAGCCGGGAAGAGGCCGCCGAGTGGGCCCGCCGCCAGAACGAGTACCTGGCCGACAAGGACGTGATCGTGATCGAGGGCTATATCGGCCCCGACCCCCAGTTCCGCACCGGGTGCCGCCTCGTCATAGAGAAGACCCAGGCGAACATCGCCGCCATGCAGAGCCACCTCTATTTCCCGCCCGACGACGAGTGGCGGCCCGAGTTCACGGTCGTCTACACCCCCGGGCTGCCCGCACCCGGCAAGCCCAACGACCGCCTGATCATCGTCGACCTCGACAACTGGGTGACCCGGGTGTTCGGATCAGACTACTTCGGGGAGTCGAAGATGGGCGGCCTGAGGATGTGGAACCGCCTCGTCTACGACCGAGGGGGCCTGGCGCTCCATGCCGGGCTCAAGACCTTCCCCGCCGAGAACACCCCCGACGGCAAAGAGCACTCGATGCTCATCATCGGGCTGTCGGGCACCGGCAAGACGACGACCACGTTCCGTCGCCAGCTCNGTTCGCTGCCGGTCCAGGACGACTTCGTCGCCCTCATGCCGGGAGGGAAGATCTACACGACCGAGAACGGGTGCTTCGCCAAGACGTTCGGGCTCGACCCCGACGACGAGCCGACCATCTACGCCGGAGCCACCCACCGCGACGCCTGGCTGGAGAACGTGGCGGTGGGCCCCGACGGCAAGGTCGACTTCTTCGACGACAGCTACACCGCCAACGGGCGCTGCACNTTCCCCCTGTCACACATCGAGCATCGCAGCCCGCTCGACGTGCCCCCCGCCCGGTACCTGCTGATCCTCAACCGCTCCGACCACATCATCCCCGCCGTGGCGCGGCTCAGCCGGGACCAGGCGGCCGCCTACTTCATGCTGGGCGAGACCAAGGGCACCTCTGCCGGCGGCGCCGCCGAGGCGGGCAAGAGCCTGCGCGTGCCGGGCACCAACCCGTTCTTCTTCAACGACGACGCCTGGCAGGGCAACCGCCTCCTGGAGCTGCTCGACACCATGCCCGACCTCGAGGTGTACTTGATGAACACCGGCCAGGTCGGGGCGGCCGGCGACGGCGACGACCGGGCCAAGAAGGTGCGGATCTCCGACTCGTCGGCGATCGTCAGCGCCATCGTGTCCGGTGCCATCGAGTGGGAGACCGACCCCGACTTCGGGTACGAGGTGGCCGCCTCCGTGCCGGGCGTCGACGACATCGAGCTGCTGCAGCCCCGGCGGCTCTACGAGCGGCAGGGGAGAGGGCTGGAGTACGAGAGCCTCGTCGAGCGCCTGACCACCGAGCGGCGCCAGTACCTCGCCTCCTACACCGACCTCGACCCCGCCATCCCCGCCGGCCTGTAGATCACGCCACGTCGGGCTGCACCGCCAGAAGCAGCCCGCTGCGCAACTGCACGGTCGCCACGGGGGCGGTGAACACGTTGGAGACGCCCCACGTCGACCCGGGGTGGATGGTGGCGTCGTCCAGATTCCAACGCAGCCCGGTGGTCGTCACCCCGACCGCCGGGCCGTGGACCGCCAGCAAGGTGAGGAGCGAGCCGACCGTCCCGTGCAGCGTCACGCCGGCGCGGATGACCCGGACCCGGCCGCGGGCGGCGACCCACTCCAGATCCACGCCCGCCCACCGATCGGAGGTGAGCAAGAGAATCGTCCCCAGCAGGTGGTCGAATCGGCCTCCCTGGCCCCCGATGACCACGATCCGGTCGGGGTCGCGCCGCAACGCCGCGGTCAACGCCAGGTCGAGATCCGTCGAGTCCTTGTCGGGGGAATGGCTCTCGATCTCGGCCTTGGTGGCCGCCAGTCCCTCCGGGCTCACCGAGTCCAGGTCCCCCACCACCAGGTCCACGTCGAGGCCCCACGACAACGCCGTGTCCAAGCCGGAGTCGGCGGCGATCAGGTAGGCGTCGTCGGGTATCTCCCCCGCCAGGGAGGAGGGGAGAGGCTCGCCACCGGAGAAGATCACCACCGTCATGAATGACAAAATCGTCTTACGCGCACATCTGCGCGTAAGACCTCGACCTCAACTCGAACTCGAGGGTTCAGAGCCATCGCTCCAGCCATCCCAGCACCTCGGCGTACCAGCGGATCGAGTTGGATCGGCGCAGAACCCAGTGGTTCTCGTCGGGGTAGGACACCAACCGGGCGGGAACCCCCTTGGCGGCCAGGATCCCGTACAACTCCAGACCCTGGTCCACCGGCACCCGGGCGTCGCGGTCGCCGTGGATCACCAACGTCGGCGTGGAGAACCCCTTGGCGTGGGCGATGGGGCTGAACCGGTTGACGGTGTCGATGTCGTCCCAGGGCACCGATCCGAATGCCCGTTCGAGGCTCCGCACGATGTCGCTGGCGTACATGGCCGGAAGGTCGGTCACGGCTGCATGGGCGACGACACAGGCGTAGCGGTCCGTCTGTGACGTGATCCAGGCGACCAGGTAGCCGCCGTAGGAGCCGCCGGTCACGGCCATCCGCTCCGGGTCGGCCAGCCCGGCGGCGACGAGGTGGTCGGTGGCGGCTTCGATGTCCCGGTAGGGGAGATCGCCCCAGGCGCCGTGGATGGAGCGGGCGAAGGAGTCGCCCCAGCCGGTCGACCCGTGGAAGTTCACCAACGCCACGCGATAGCCCGACGCGGCCACCACCTGGGAGTTCCATCGCCAATGCCAGGCGTCACCGAAGGAGCCGTGGGGCCCGCCGTGGATCATGTGCACGAGGGGAAGCGCCTCAGACGGGTCCGCACCCGGCGGGTCCACGAGGAACATCTGGACCGGGTCTCCGTCGGCGCCTTCGAAATGGATCTCGCGCACCTCGCCCATCTGCAGGTCCCGNCATGCCTCGGCGGTGAACGACGTCACCGGTGAGGCCGAATCCCCGATGCGGTGGACTTCCGGAGGGGAGGTGAGGGAGTGGGAGAGGGCGTAGACCGTCCCATCCGAGGTCTGGACCGGATCGGTCACCCACCCGTCCGAGGTCAACGCGTCGGGCCCGTCTGCGCCCTCGGGAAGGCGCCACAGCCGGCAGCGGGCCCGATCCTCGGCGACGAAGAGGAGGGACCCGTCGGCGGCGAAAGTCCATCCTTCCGGCGAGCGGTCCCAGCCGGCCAGGAGCTGGCGCTCCTCCCCGGTCTCCAGGTCGTGGCGGAACAGGAGCATCGGGCTGGCGTAGTAATCGGGCTCTTCCTGGTACCCGTAGACCAGGGCCTTCCCGTCGGGGGTGAAACGGGGCCGATGGCTGTTGCCCACCCGCCCCGCGTCGATTCGCCTCGGCTCCGTCCCGTCGGGCCGCACCAGGAAGATCGACCAGCTGACGTCCCGGTGGGGCGGCTCCGAGTCGTCCATNCACAGAGCGATCAACGAGCCGTCGGGGGAGACGTCGATGTCGTCGATCGGCTGGAAGCTGTTGGGCCACCGCCAGAACCGAGTGGATCCCGGGGTGAGATCGACCACATCACCGGAGTCGGGGTCGATCACCACCGGGTGGTAGACGTGATCGAGCCACGAGTCCCAGTAGCGGTAGACGACGTTCTCGGTGGCCCGGGCGGTCACCCTCTCGTCCTTCTCGTGGGCCCGGGTGGCATCGAGGTCGGGATGGTCCGCCCACAGGGTGGCGAGAGCTATGAGGCGGCCATCGGGCATCCATCGCACACCGACCGCCCCGAGCGGGAGCTCGGTGACCATCTCGGGCTCGCCTCCGTCGAGCCGCTGGACGTGCACCTGGTCGTGGCTGCCCACCTTCTTGAGGAAGGCGATGCGGGATCCGTCGTGGGAGGCCGCCACCGACGACAGCCGGCCCGAGGCGTAGCGGCGGAGCTCGCCCGCGCCGGGGTCCACCCGATAGAGGGTCGTGGTCGGGTCGTCGGTGTCGGGGTCGTATTCGGTGACGGGCACGATCAGCGTGTGGTCGCCGACCGCCACTGGGGCGCCCACACGGGGAATCGACCACATCTTCTCCGCCGTGAGGTACTGCATGGGACCGATGTTGGCACACGCCCGTGCCCGCCCGGACGACCGGTTTTGTGTGAGTTGCCAGGTGGGGTACTTTCGCTCAAGTCCGCCCGCCGGGATGGCGATCTAGGAAGTCGACTCTCCTTCGTCCGAGACGTCCGTTCCGGGCCCCTCGGTCACCGCGGCCGGTGAGAGGGCCGACATGGGCCGAGTCCGACCGCCCGTCCTCAGAGCAATCCGAGTTCCCAGCATGTCCACCACCATCTCCTCCTGCAAACGGTTCCCGACGGCGAGGGACCGCCATGGGTGAGTCCCGGCTCCGTCGCCTCGTGGCGTTCCTGCGCCGCCGCCCCTGGCTCCTGGTCGTCGCCGCCGGGATCGTGGTCGTCTCGGTAGTCGCCGTCTTCGCCTCGAGGGAGCGAACCGTGATGTTCACCGAGACCGAGTTCATGGCCGCCCTGTCCAGCGGCGCCGTGGAAGAGGTGAACATCAGCCCCAACACCCGGACGGTGTGGGGGACCGGCCACGACGAAGAGGGCGCCTTCACCTACCGCTACCGGTACCTCGAGGCCGCCGAGGAGTCTCTCCTGGCTCAGCTGCGGGTCCACGCCCCGGACTTCCGGGTGCAGCCGCCGCAGTCTTCGGCGGCCGACATCGCCGCCACCCTGGTGCCGCTGGCGCTGCTCGCCTTCGTCGCCTGGTTCGTCGTCACCCGGGCCCGTTCGGGCGGGGTGGCGGTCTCGGCTCGCGCCACCCGGCCGGCGGACGTCCCCGACTTCGGGTTCGAGCGCCTGGGCGGTCTCGACGAGGCGATCGTCGAGGTGTCGGAAGTCGTCGACTTCCTGTCGGATCCGGAGCGGTTCGAGCGCCTGGGCGCCAAACCCCCGCGCGGGGTGCTGCTCGAAGGGCCCCCCGGGACCGGGAAGACCGCGCTGGCCCGCGCCGCCGCCGCCGAGGCGAAGGTTCCGTTCTTCGCCGTCTCGGCCTCGGAGTTCGTGGAGATGTTCGTCGGGGTCGGGGCCAAGCGCGTGCGCGACCTGTTCGAGCGGGCCGCCAAGGCGGCACCGGCGGTGATCTTCATCGACGAGATCGACGCGGTGGGGCGGCGTCGCGGCGCCGCCGTCGGGAACGGCAACGAAGAGNGGGAGAGCACGCTCAACCAGCTCCTCACCGAGATCGACGGCTTCCGCAGCAACCGGCAGCCGATCGTGGTCATGGCGGCGACCAATCGCTCCGACGTGCTCGACCCGGCCCTGCTGCGCCGGTTCACGCGTCACATCCACGTGGGGCTGCCCGACCGGGCCGGACGCCAGCGGATCCTCGAGATCCATCTCCAGAACGTGAAAGCCGCCCCCGGCATCGACGTCGCGTCGCTCGCCGCCCGCACGGTGGGGTTCTCCGGGTCCGATCTCGAGCGCCTCGTCAACGAGGCAGCGGTGTTCGCCGCCCGCACGGCCGACAGCCAGGTCACCGACGACCACCTGGAGGCGGCCTTCGACCGCATCGTGTTGGGCCTGGAGCGTCGCTCCGCCGTGCCCACCGAGCGCGATCGCCGCATCGTCGCCTATCACGAGGCGGGTCACACCATCTGCGCTTACGTCCAGCCCGACGCCGACCGGCCCCACAAAGTGTCGGTCGTCCCCCGCGGTCAGNCGGGAGGCGTGACCCACTTCACCCCTCCCGAGGGCTCTTTCATGACGCGCCGACGGGCCCTGGCGTCGCTGCGGGCGATGATGGGTGGGCGGGCGGCCGAAGAGATCCTCCTCGGCGACGACATCACCTCCGGCGCCGCCCACGACTTCGCCTCCGCCAGCCAGCTGGCCCGTGAGATGGTCACCAACTACGGCATGGGGAGCCTGGGGCCGATCTTCATCCACGACCAGGCCCAGCCCCTGGCGCCGGAGACTGCCCGCAGGATCGAAGAGGACGTCGCCCGCCTGCTGTCCGAGGCGCTGGAAGACGCCCGTCGGATCGTCACCGAGCACCGCGACGCCCTGGAACGGCTCGTCGCCGCCCTCCTCGAGGAAGAGACACTCGACGAAGAGCGGATCGCCGAGGTCATCGGCGACGCCGCCGCCTGATCACCGATCGGGTCTCGGGGCGGTACCCTGGTTACGTGGCCATCGGAGTACTGACGAGCGGAGGAGATGCCCCCGGCATGAACGCCGCGATCCGGGCGGTGGCCAAGGTCGCCGCGGCCCGGGATACGCCGGTGTGGGGCATCATCAACGGATTCGACGGGCTGATCGACGGTCGCTTCCGGCCGCTGACCCGCCGGGCCGGCAAGGGGGCGGCGCTCAGCCCGATGCCCGACGTCGAGTACGCCGGTGGGCTGGGTGGAACCGTCCTCGGCACGGCCCGCTCGCCCCGGTTCATGACCCGGGAGGGCCGGTCCCAAGCCGCCGCCACCTACGAGGAGTACTCGCTCGAGGGCCTGATCGTGATCGGCGGCAACGGCACCATGGAGGGCGCCCACCACCTGTACCTCGAGCACGGCGTCAGGGTGGTCGGCATCCCCGCGTCGATCGACAACGACATCGGCCTCACCCGCGAGTCGATCGGGGTGGACACCGCCCTCAACACCATCGTCGAGGCCTGCGACCGGATCTCCGACACCGCGGCTTCCCATCACCGAGCGTTCATCGTGGAGGTGATGGGGCGCAACTCGGGCTACCTGGCGATGGCCGCCGCCGTGGCCACCGCCGCCGACGCCGTCCTGCTCCCCGAGCAAGGGCGGGGCCCCGACGAGATCGTCAAAGCCGTGGTCGACGTCCTCCACCAGAGCTTCGATGCCTCCCGGGAGAAGCGGCGGGTGCTGATCCTCAAGGCGGAAGGCGTGCAGATCCCCACCGAGGAGCTGGTGGACCGGGTCCGCCAGGAGATGGGATCCGACGAGATCGAGATCCGGGGGACCATCCTCGGCCACATCGTCCGGGGCGGCAACCCCTCTTTCCGGGACCGGCTCATCGCCGGCCGGTTCGGCCTCGTTGCCGTCAACGCCGTTCTCGACGGCCACACCGACGTGATGGCCGGATGGAACATCGAGGAGCAGAACGGGATCCCGACCAGCGACACCTGGATCAAGCTGTTCCCCATCCCCGACGTGATCGCCGAGACCGAAGCCCTCCTCGACGGCTCGAGCCACGTGACGATCGACCGGGTGCGGAGGATGGAGGAGATCCACGGGGTCCTCTCGATCTGACCCAGATTTCCAACACGGCGCTGTGTGAAATACCCGGGGGCCGGTACACTGGGCTGACCGATGAGCGAATCCACCACCACCCACGCCAGCACCGATACGGCCACCCGCGTCATGAGCATCGCCCCGGACGCGCTCGAGATGATCATCACACTGCGCGATCAGGAGCCGGGGGACGAGGAGTACGCCCTGCGGATCGCCATCCGGGGGGTGATGGGGCTCCAGTTCAACTACGACCTCGCCTTCGTGCCCGTCTCCGACCGGGCCGAGGACGAGCGTCTCGAGTACCACGGTGACCTGGCGGTCATCATCCCGGAAGCCGACGTCCCCAACCTGCAGGGGGCGGCTCTGGAGTTGTCGCCCCAGGGGCTGACGATGAACAACCCCAACACCCCGGCGCCGCCTCCGATGGCGGCCCCCAAGGGCGACCTCACCGGCCCCCTCGCCGAGAAGGTCCAGCAGGTCCTCACCAACCAGGTCAACCCGGCGATCGCCGCTCACGGCGGCGCCGCCGAGCTCGTGTCGGTCGACGGCGACACCGCCTACCTGCGGATGCTGGGCGGGTGCCAGGGCTGCGGACTGGCGGCGGCCACCCTGCGCCAGGGCATCGAGCGGATCCTCAAGGAAGCCATCCCCGAGCTCGGCCAGGTGGTCGACGTCACCGACCACACCGCCGGCACCAACCCCTACTACTCCTGAGCCGCACCGCGCCCGGGCATCGGGCGGGGTATCGCTAGACCACGGCGAGGGAACCTGCGAGTCTTTCCGGACGTCTCATGCCCGTGGTCAGAATCTTTCTCGTGGCAGCGCTCGTCGTGGTGCCTGCCTTGGCTTCACATACCCAATCGACCGATGCCCTGTCGACGAGGCCGGGCCACCCGGCGGTGGCTGCNCAGACCAGCCAGGCGCCGTCCGGCCCGGACCTCTCGGTCGAAGTCGGCCTCGGTGGGTACAGCCCTCCCGACCAGCCGACCCAGATATCGGTCACGATCTCCAGCCCGCTGCTGATCAGCGGCCGGATGCGCGTCAGCGGGGCGGGCATCTCCGTCTCGCGGCCCATCGAGGTCCCGGCCGGCTCGGAGCATCGCTACGACCTCACGATCCCGGCGCTCGCCGACGGGTCGCGGCTGCAGCTCGAGGTCCTGGCCGGAGACGGCGAGCGCATCGCCCGGGAGCAGGTCGCCATCCGCCACCCCGGCCAATCCGAGCTCGTGGTGGGCGTGGTCGGCGCTCCGGAGCTGGTCGACACCCTCAGCAGGGTCCGCGGCGTGGTCACGGGGCGTCCGGTGGTGGCGTTCGCCGTCTCCGACGACATCACGCCTTCCCAACTCGCAGTCGTCGACTACCTCGTGATAGGCAGAGGAGGCGAAGCGGCGCTGGAGGCGGCGCTGGAGTGGGCGGACGGCGGGGGAGCGGTCGTCGTCGATGCCTCGCTGGCGCCCTCGATCGGCCCCACCGTGCCGATGGGGCCGGACGGCGTGAGCCGGCGGGCCGAGGGGAACGGAGCTGTGATCGTCGTGGAGTCGCTGGCCTCACGCAGCGACTCCGACTGGTCTGCCATCCTCCGGCCGGTCCCCCTCGACCTCGCCACGATGCCCGGCTGGCAGTTCAACGACCCGACGGCCCTGTTGCGGTCGGCATCGGAGGCGGGGTCGCGTCAGGTGCCGGAGATCCCGTGGCTGCTGGGCGCCATCCTGGCTTTCGCCGTCGTGGTCGGGCCCGTGAACTTCTTCGTCCTGTCCCGTATCGGGAAGCGGGATTGGGCGTGGGTCACGATCCCCGCCCTGTCGGTGATCGCCGTCGCCGGCTTCTGGGTGGCGGGCCGCCAGCGGATCGCCGGCACCAACCTCACCCATGCCTCGGTCGTCGTCGACGACGGCGGGGTGGTCGCCGAGTCGGCGGTCATGGTGGCCGCCGGTGTCGCCGGCGAGAGGCGCCTGACCTTCGATGGCGGGACCGTGTTCCCCGAGCCGTCCCTGTTCGGGTCGGCGGCGACGGAACTGCGTCTGGAAGGAGAGGGAACAGCCACCCTCGAACTGGACCAGCTCGGGTTCACGGGGGTGGGGATCCTCCGCTCCGACCCGGGGATCCCCCTCCCCGTCGTCACGGTGGTCGACGGCCAGCTGACGGTCGAGAACCGGTCGCCGTTCGATTTCTGGGCGTGGGGCGCCATCCACGGGAGCTCTTCGACGCTCGGAAGCGGGGAGCTGGCTGCCGGCTCCTCGGCATCCGTGGCGGTCCCACGGGCAGGAGGTGATTTCGGCATGACCTTCGTGGACGCCCTGATGAACCGCGACCGGATCTGGGAGGATCCCGCCCTGGCCAACAGCCTCTGGCCCTTGAGCGAGGTGCTGTGGACGAAGACCAATGACGACTCCATCTATTTCGTGGGCATCACCGGCGATTTCCAGCCGGGGGTGTCGGTCGCGGACGGGCCCACCGAGATCCCCGGCCAGACACTGGTGCTGTTGGAGGCGGGGGACGCCGAATCGGGCTCGTCCTCGTCGGCGCCGGCCAGCGTGGTCGGGGTCGGGTTCATCAACTGGCTCGACTGGGGGTTCCAGAAGGTGGTGTCGACCGACGAGATGACCGTGCGGTTCCGGTTACCCGACCCGGCGCTGGAGGTGCGTCTGGCGGCCGAGCACCGCTTCGGGGTGGCCCCNGCGGGGTACGAAGTCTGGAACTGGGAGACGGAGGCGTTCGAGCCGTTCGAGGTCGCCGACCCCTTGCCGCCCCAGGCCGTCTCCCCCGACGGGGAGGTGTACGTGCGATTGATCGGCGAGAACCAGTTCGGGGACAACCCGATGAGCCCCGCCGACCTGTCCCTCGTGTGGGAGGCGTCGTGATCGAGCTGCGGTCCGTGGAGAAGCGTTACGGGAGCGTGATGGCCCTGCGGGGCCTCGACCTGACCGTTCCGGAGGGCAGCGTCTTCGGCTTGATCGGGCCCAACGGCGCCGGGAAGACCACCGCCATGCTGATCCTCAGCTCGCTGTTGGCCCGCGACGGCGGGTCGGTGCAGGTGGCGGGCGCCGACCCCCAGAGAGACCCAAAGACGGTGCGCCGTCACCTCGGCTACATGCCCGACTTCTTCGGGTTCTACGAGAGCCTCAATGCCTACGAGTACCTGGAGTTCTTCGCCGCCGTCCAGGGGGTGCCGCCCGCCCGACGCCGGGGCGTGGTGCTCGATCTCCTCGCCCTGGTCGACCTGTCGCACAAGGCCGACGCCGACGTCAACACCCTGTCCCGGGGNATGAAACAGCGCCTGTCCCTCGCCCGTGCCCTCATCCACGACCCCCAGCTCCTCGTGCTCGACGAGCCGGCGTCCGGGCTGGATCCCCGGGCGAGGGTGCAGCTCCGGGAGCTGATCGCCGAGCTCCATCGGATGGGCAAGACCATCCTCATCAGCTCCCACATCCTGTCCGAGCTGGAGGGAATCTGCACCCACATGGGGGTCATCGACGAGGGCGTCGTCAAGGCCCAAGGCGACATGGAAGCGATCCGCGGGGCGTTCACCGGGTCGCGCCGGGTCCGGGTGCGGCTGGCCGACGGCGACGTGGACCGAGCCCTCGACCTGCTCGGCGCCCATCCCGAGGTGGCGGAGGCCTCGGTCGAGCGCCAGCGCCTCGACTTCGTCCTCGCCGGCGACGACGACACGTCGGCGGGCCTCTTGTCCGAGTTGGTCGGCGCCGGGCTGACCGTCTACGAGTGGAGGGTGGAAGCCGCAGGGCTGGAGGAGCTGTTCCTGCAGCTCACCCAGGAGGAGGAGGCGGAGTGAGCTTCTCGTTGAATCCCGTCCTCGCCCGCGAGGTGCGNGAGCGGTTCCGGGGCCGCCGCGCCCCCCTCTTCGTCACCCTCTGGGTGCTGGGGGTGGGCCTCATCGGATACCTCGTGTACGTGATCGCCCAGTACGCCGCACAGGACGCCTTCGGCCTCGGCCAGGCAGTCGCCGGCGGCTACATGGGCAGGTTCATCTACGAGGGAATGCTGTTCCTGCTCATGACCGGGGTGGTGATGATCGTCCCGGGCCTCACCTCGTTGTCGATCATCGGGGAGCGAGAGCGCCAGACGTTCCATCTGCTCCAGGTCACCCAGCTGTCGGCGCTCCAGATAGTGCTCGGCAAGCTGTGGTCGTCGATGTCGTATTTCCTGCTGCTGCTGGTGGCGGTGGCGCCGGTGGTGGCCGTCCCGCTNCTCTTCGGCGGGGTGAGGATCACCGACCTCCTCGCCGGGCTGGGGATGGTGCTGCTCACCGCCGTCATGCTCGGAAGCGTCGGCATCTGGGCGTCGTCTCGGGCCCGCTCCTCGCGGGGCGCCGTAGCCGCCGCCTACACCTGGTCGTTCGTGCTGGCCTTCATCACATTGGCCGCCATGGCCGGCGAGCTGCTCCTCGTCCACGACGGCACGGGATTCCCCGCCCAGGGGCGGGAGATCGTGTCAGTCCTGCCCAACCCCTACGTGGGGATGGTCTCGGCGGCGGTCCACCCCCTCGGCACCGACGGCGTCAGCGGCACCCCCTTCGACATCGTGGAAGTGCTGCTGCTGCAGCGACAGGGCTACGACGCCTTCGGCTTCGGCGTCGACCTCGGTCCCGACGCCGCCCGCGCCCTGCCCCTGCGGCGCCCGCCCGTGTGGATGTTCACCGTGGGGATNTACCTGGTGATAGTGGTGGGCGCGCTGTGGGGGGCGACCCGTCGGGTGACGGCGCCGGCGTCGCGTATCCGTCCCCTGCGGAGGGCGAATGGCACCTGAGCCGATCCGCCGGATCGTGGCGGCCGCCAGACGGCGGCTCGTCGCCGCCGGCCTCACCCGGCGCATGGCCGGCTGGGTCGGCGCCGCCGCCGCCCTCGGCGCGGCCCTCGCCGCGTTCGCCC
>JGI25326J35508_1001555_pt1 | contig 16866 bp, 10 predicted proteins | sample HigsolmetaAR201D_FD_35508 | JGI IMG/M metagenome (IMG submission 35508)
TCCCCCGGAGCCGTCCCTGCCCCCGCGGCCCGGCGCTTTCCGGACCGCCATACAGCGTCCACGGAAAACCGATCCATGCGTTCGATCTGCGTCTACTGCGGCTCCAACCCCGGCAGCAAGCCGGCCTACGCCGAACGGGCCATCGCTGGGCACCCGCATCGCCCGCGAGGGCCTGCGCCTGGTCTACGGCGGCGGCAATGTCGGCCTGATGGGCACCGTGGCCAACGCCGTGCTGGAGGCCGGCGGCCAGGTCACCGGCGTGATCCCCAAGCAGCTGGCCGACTGGGAGGTGGCCCACCGCGGCCTGACCGAGCTGGAGATCGTCGGCTCCATGCACGAGCGCAAGATGCGCATGTTCCAGCTGTCCGACGCCTTCGTCGCCCTGCCCGGCGGCTTCGGCACCATGGAGGAGATCTTCGAGATGCTCACCTGGCGCCAGCTGGGCATCAGCAACAAGCCGTGCGCCTTCCTCGACGCCGGCGGTTTCTACCAGCCGCTGATCGGCATGATCGACCGTATGGTCGAGGAGCGGTTCCTGCATCCGGACCAGCGCCGCGACCTGTGGTGCGGCGAGGACATCGACGCGATGTTCGCCTGGATGCGCGACTACACGCCGGCCAATGCCGGCAAGTGGATCGACGAGAAGCGCCGGGGCATGATGCGCTGAAGACCGCGCGCGGGGCCGGGCGCCGCCCGGCGCGCAGGCCACCGTGGGCATGGCGGGGCGCACGCCGGCCCCGAGGGCTGCCCTGCCCGTCCGGCGCGGCTATCATCGGTCGCCACAGCGATGCGCGCCCGCGCGGCGCACCGGATGGAGACCGCGATGACGATTCCCGCACGCTTCGACGCCTTCCGCATCCACAACGACGAGGCTGGCTACCGCAGTGGCATCGAGCCACTGTCGCTCGACGACCTGTCCCAGGGCGAGATCGTGGTCAAGGTCGTCCACTCCTCGGTCAACTACAANGACGCGCTGGCCGGCACCGGCAGGGGCAAGATCCTGCGCCGGTTCCCCCTGGTCGGCGGCATCGACCTCGCCGGCCACGTGGTGGCCTCGACCGATTCCCGGTTCCGCGAGGGCGATGCCGTGCTGGTCACCGGCTGCGGCCTGAGCGAGACCCGCGACGGCGGCTACGCCGGATACGCGAGGATCGAGGCGAAGTGGGCCATTCCCCTGCCCGCCGGCCTGACCCTGCGCGAGAGCATGATCCTGGGCACGGCCGGGTTCACCGCGGCGCTGGCCCTGCTGCGCATGACCGAGAACCGGCAGACGCCGGAACTGGGACCCCTGGCCGTCACCGGCGCGACCGGCGGCGTCGGTTCGCTGGCGGTGGACATCTTCAGCAGTGCCGGCTACGAGGTGCACGCGATCAGCGGCAAGCCGGAACATGCCGATTACCTGCGTTCCCTCGGCGCGAAGGAGGTGCTGGGNCGCGAGGTGCTGTCCACCACCCGGCCGATGGAATCGGCGCGCTTCGGCGGCGGGCTCGACAACGTCGGCGGCACCATGCTCGCCAGCCTGCTGGCCCAGACCGCGCCCTACGGCAACGTCGCCAGCGCCGGGCTCGCCTCCTCGCCGGAACTGCACGCGACGGTGATGCCCTTCATCATCCGCGGCGTCTCGCTGCTGGGCGTGGCCTCGGCCGGGACCGCGCGCGACATCCGCGAGGAAGTGTGGCGCCGGCTGGCCAGCGACTGGAAGCCGCGCCACCTCGACCGCATCTGCACCCGCGAGGTGAACCTGCACCAGTTGCCCGAAGTGTTCGAACGGATGCTGGCGGGAGGCTCGCTCGGGCGGACGCTGGTCACGGTTTGAACACGCTCCGCCTTGCGGCCCCCCACCGCATCGGGAACAATCCGGGAGTCTGAATGGGGATTCCCATGGCACGCATCCTGATCGTCGACGATTCTCCCTCGCAACTGCTGGGCATACGCCGCATCGTCGAGAAGCTCGGTCACGAGGCGTTGACCGCCGAGGACGGCGCCGCCGGCATCGAAGCCGCGAAGCGCCACCGGCCGGACCTGATCCTGATGGACGTGGTGATGCCGAACCTCAACGGCTTCCAGGCCACGCGGACGCTGACCCGCGATCCGGAGACCAGCCACATTCCCGTGGTGCTGGTGACCACCAAGGACCAGGAAACCGACCGGATCTGGGGCCTGCGCCAGGGCGCGAAGGCCTACCTGACCAAGCCTTTCAGCGAGGCCGAACTGTCGGAAATCATCATCGACATGATCGGCACCGGCGGCCCGCCGCCCGACGCAGCCTGAAGGGCGGCGGCCCGGCCCCGCTCAGGCCCGCCGCCAGGAGCCCCCGAATGCATCGCGCAGGCGCGCGTAGGCCTCGCGTTGGTGCCCGTCGCGCGGCGACGGCGCCTGGATCTCCAGCTCGATGATCTGGTCGCCGGCCTCCGCGGCCCCGGCGCCCGCAGGCAGTCCGCGGCCACGCAGCCGGAGCTTGCGCCCGGCCTCGGAATCCGGCGGGATCTTCACCTCGACATCCCCGCCCAGCGTGGGCACCTGGACCGTCGCGCCGAGCGCGGCTTCCCACGGCGCGACCGGCAGGGTGTAGATGATGTTGCGGCCGTCCACCTCGAACTTCGGGTGCGGCGCGTATTCGATCTCGAGCAGCAGGTCGCCGCCGTTGCGGCCCTGCCGGGCCAGGCGGATGACCTGCCCCTGGCGGATGCCCTTCGGGATGCGCACGTCGAAGGTCCTGCCGGCGATCGAGACCCGGACGGTATCGCCCCGGTACACGTTCTCGAGCGAGATCGCGAGCCTGGCGCGGGTGTCGCCCGCCGGCTGCTGCCGGGCGCGCCCGCTGCCCCGGCGGAACAGGCTCTCGAAGAAATCACTGAAACCGCCGCCGGAGCCGCCTCCGGCGAAGATCTCCTCGAAGTCGAAGTCGAAACCGCCGAAGTTGCCCGGCGGTGGCTGGATGTCGTCGCCCGGGCGGTAGCCGCGCGCGCGGAGCTGGTCGTAGGCGGCGCGCTTCTTCGGGTCGCGCAGCGCCTCGTAGGCCTCGTTGATGGCCTTGAAACGTTCCTCGGCGCCCGGCTCCTTGCTCACGTCCGGGTGGTATTTGCGCGCGAGCCGGCGGTAGGCGTTCTTGATCTCCGCCTCGCCCGCGTTCGGCTCGACGCCGAGGATCGCGTAGTAGTCCTTGAACTGCATGTCGGCTCCACACGCGCACGGCCCGCGGCATCCGACCGCGGGCCGTGCGCCAGTCTATACCGCCCCGACCGGCGGCCCTCACTCGGCCGGGCCGGTGTCCACCTGGATGCGGCGCGGGGTCGTCTCCGGCTTCTTCGGGATCGTGATCTCGAGTACGCCGTGGCGGCCGGTGGCGGTGATGCCATCCGGATCGGCGCTGTCAGGCAACGCGAAGCGCCGGTGGAAGCGGCCATGGCGGCGCTCGACCCGGGTGAAGCGGCCCTTCTCGGTGACCGTCTCGCTCCTGCGCTCGCCACAGATGCTGAGCATGCCCCTGTCCATCAGCACCTCGACGTCCTTCGGATCGACGCCCGGCAGGTCGGCGCTGATCACGAAACGGTCGGCCTCTTCCCTGATGTCCACGCGCGGCATCCACTGCGCGGTGACCACGGCGGACTCGTCGTTGTCCGCGCCGATGTCGTCGAAGAAGCGGTCGAAGAAATTGCGGATCTCGTCATGCAGGGCAAACGGCAGGTTGCCCTGGTAACGGGTGATGTTCATGATTCTGCTCCTGATGCTGCTCCTGGTTCCGGGGGAAGGAAGCGGTGCACCGGTCCTGCCCGGTAAATGGGTCCCGGCGGGCGGATTTCAAGTGCGGAAAATCCAGCGGGGAACCGCGGGAAAATGCGCCGGCGGGCGTCCCGGGCTACACTCCGGCCACCCCCATGGAGCCAGGCAGCCATGACCATCCGGATCGGCGACAGAATCCCCGAAGTCGTCCTCAAGCACATCGACGACGGCATCCACACCATCGATACCCGCGCCCTGTTCGACGACCGCAAGGTGGTGCTGTTCGCGGTGCCGGGCGCGTTCACACCCACCTGCTCCGAAAAGCACCTGCCCAGTTTCATCCGCAATTTCGACAAATTCCGCGAGCGCGGCATCGTCGTCGCCTGCATGGCGGTCAACGACCCCTTCGTGATGCAGGCCTGGGGCAGGCAGCAGCGGATCCCCGAGGGCATGCTGATGCTGTCGGATGGCAACGCCGACCTGACCCGCGCGCTCGGGCTGGAAATGGACGCCAGCGCCTACGGCATGGGCATGCGCGCGCGGCGCTTCGCGCTGTACGCGGAAGACGGCATCGTCAGGCAGCTGTTCATCGAGGCGCCGGGCGAGTTCAAGGTGTCCTCGGCCGAACACGTGCTCGCCAACATCTGATTCACCGCGCCACGCGGAACGACACGCTGCGCCAGGCGCCGGTGTCGGCGAGCGCGGTCAGGGTGTGGCTGCCGGGTTCCGCGAATTCGCGGGTGAAGGCCTGCGCGCCCTGCGTCTGCGCGATCCGGCGCCCGTCCAGCAGCCACTGCACCGGTGCCTCGGTCCCCAGCGCGCGCAGCGTCAGCCGCACGCCGTGCGCGCTACCCGGGGGACGAGCCAGCACCGCGCCGTCGGTGACGCCCTCGATGCGCAGTTCCCCGGAAGCCTCGCGGCCGTCCGGCTCGCAGTCCGGCGACAGCGGCGGCAGGCGCGAGGCCCTGCGCTCGGATGCGGGCAGCCACGGCGTGGCCAGCGCCGGCCAGCGCGCGACCTCAACGCGCCGGGCCACGTGTGGCAGCCGGCATTCCGCCGACAGCCGCAGCCCGGTGGCCGCGTCCACCTCGAAGCGCTCGACGCCGGCGCTCCACAGCCTGGCATCGCGTTCGGGGAACGTGGGCGGGACCGCGCCGTCGAGCGTCCATGCCTCCAGCCTGCGCCGGCACAGCGCCGGCGGCTGTGACGCGACCGGCATACCGAGCGGCCAGCAGATTTCCTCCCGCACCACCCCTTCCGGCGGCGGCAGCGGCGCGCTGTCGCCGGGTGCGCGCGGCAGACTGTCGAGGGTCTCGAACAGCAGCGGCAGCGCCGTGATCGCGCCGTACTGGCCCGGCAGCGGCGTGCCGTCGGGACGCCCCACCCAGACCCCCACCGTGTAGCGCCGCGTCGAGCCCAACGCCCAGGCGTCGCGGAAGCCGTAGCTGGTGCCGGTCTTCCACGCCACCTGCGGCCGGCGGCCCGTGTCGAAGGTGTCGGCGCGCTCGCCCGGGCGCGGGTTGGACTGGAGGATCTCGCGCACGATCCACGCCGCGCCCGGCGACATCAGGCGGCGTTCGACCAGCTGCGCGTCGGGCGTGTAGCGCACCCGCCCGGCGATGCCGCCGCGCTGCAGGGCCGCGTGCGCGCCGGCCAGGTCTTCCAGCCGCGCGCCGGTGCCGCCAAGGATCAGCGCCAGGTTCGGCGCCGCGCCGCGCGGAAAGCGCAGGCGGATGCCGGCGTTCGCGAGCCGGGCGGCGAAACGTGCCGGGCCGNCCCGGTCGAGCAGGTCCACCGCCGGGACGTTGAGCGAAAGCTGCAGCGCCCCGGCCGCCGACACCGGGCCGTGGAACCGCGCACCGAAATTGTCCGGCCGGTAGGCGCCGAAGGACTGCGGCGCGTCCACCAGCAGGCTCGCCGAATGGATCAGGCCGTCGTCCAGCGCCATGCCGTAGAGGAACGGCTTGAGGGTCGAACCCGGCGAGCGCCATGCCCGCACCATGTCCACGTGGCCGAGCCGCTCGCGGTCGCCGAACGCCACCGAACCGACGTACGCACGCGCCTCCATGGTGGCGTTGTCCACCACCAGCAGCGCCGCCGAGGTGCGCGGCGGCAGGCCGGTGAAGTACGCCGCCACCCGCTCCTCCAGCGCCTGCTGCAGGTTCGCGTCGATCGTGGTGGCGATGCGTTCGGCGCGCGGGTCGGCATCNCGCAGGCGCTGCGCCAGCAGCGCGGCCGACACCGGGGGCCTGAGCCTGCGCGCCACCACGGGCTCCATCTTCGCGTCCTCGACCACTTCCCGCGGCCACACGCCGAGCACGGCCATGCGCTCGAGCACCTTGTCGCGCGCGCGGCGCGCCGCTTCCGGGTCACGGTCCGGCCGCAGGCGCGTCGGCGCCTGCGGCAACACCGCCAGCAGCGCGGCCTCTGCGTGCGACAGCCGCGACGCGGGCTTGCCGAGGTAGGCCCAGCTCGCCGCTTCCACGCCCTCGATGGTGCCGCCGAACGGCGCGCGTTCCAGGTACAGCTCCAGGATCCCGTCCTTGGACAGCCGTGCTTCCAGCTGCAGCGCGCGCANCACCTGGACCAGCTTGGCGCGCAGGCTGCGGCTGCCGCCCGCGTCCCCACCGAGGATGCGCGCGACCTGCATGCTCAGGGTCGAGCCGCCGGAAACGATCCGCCCGTGCCGGAGCCACTGCCACCCGGCGCGTGCCAGCGCNCAGGGATTCACGCCCGGGTGGCGGCGGAACCAGCGGTCCTCGTAGGCCAGCAGGGCCTCGAGGTAAAGCGGGGAGACCGATTGTGGATCGGCAGGCAGGCGCCAGACGCCGTTGGCGTCCGGGAAGGCGCGCAGCGGCGTGCCGTCGCGCGCCACCACCAGGGTGCTGGTGTCGCGGCGGGTCGGCAGTTTCGGCGGGAATGCCAGATCCAATGCCAGCAGCGCCACGAGCACCGTGGCGAGCGTCCAGCGCAGGAACCGGAGCGCGCGCCGCCACGTCCGGCCGCGCACGCCCCCCTCCCCTGACACCGCGTGCTGCGCGTCCGTCCCCGGCTCCCGCGTGCTCATCCCGTGCGTTCCCGCCTCACGGCTCCACCACGGTGACCGTCGCCGGCTGCGCGCGGCCCACGCCACGGATCTCCGGCCGGTACATGTCCTCGGCCATGGGCGGCGGCACGGTGTAGGTGCCGGGCGAGACCGCGCGCACCAGGTAGAACAGCTTCGCCGTGCTTCCGCGCTCCAGCTTCAACGCCGCCACGTAACGGTCGTCGCGGAACTCCTCGTGGCGCAGGTCCGCGGCCCCGGCGCGCTCGCCGAGGTCCACGCCCTCGACCGTCACACCCGCCCAGCGCCGCGGATCGCCGAGGTTGAGGTTCTCGATCTCGAGGCCCGCCGGCAGCAGGTCGGTCACCAGCGCGTCCGGCATCGCCTCGTCGGCGGTGATGGACAGCGCGACGACCAGCGCCTCGCCTTCCTTCAGCGGCCCCGGCGTCCACGGCCTGCCGTCGGTGTGGTAGTAGTGGCGCTCGATCCTGAGCCGCGAGGCGTCCGCGGCCGGCGCCTGGCGCGGCACGCCGGCCACCTCGATGGTGGCGTACAGCGGGGGCGTGCCCTTCGGCTCGAAGCGCACGCCCTTCGCCAGCGCGGCGAAATCGAAACCGCGGCCGAACATGGGAGTCTCCGCGATCGACTCGGCGACGCCACCTTCGGAAAGCGTGCCGGACACGCGCCGGTCCTGCGCGGCCATCAGCGCCCTGCCCAGCCGGGCCAGCGCGATCTGCTCCTGGGTGCTGAGGTGGAGACGCCCGTCCATGCGCCGCGCCTCGAGGTCACGGCCAAGGGCGACGGCGCCGGCATCGTACTCGGGCTTCGCGAACCCGCGTTCGCGCACCAGCGCGAGCATCAGCGCGCGGTCNCGCAGCGCGCTGCCGTAATCGCCCAGGTACCCCGGTCGGGTGCCGGCGGACGCGAAGCCCTCGGCGATGGCCTTTTCGCCGCGCGCGCGGTCGCCCTGCAACGCCAGCGCCAGGCCAAGGTGGACCAGCGGCAGCCCGGTGCGCGCGTGCCTGCGTTCGTTGTCGTGCAGCGCGCGCAGCGTGCCCAGCGGCGCGCGGTTGACCCGCGCCAGCACGTAGCCGGCATGCGCCTGGTAGGCGAACTTCAGGTGCTCGCGGTGGTCGCGGCCGTAGAACCCGGGGCCGCCGGACAGCAGGTCCTCGCCCAGCCGTTCCAGCGTCTTCTGCAGCACGCCCCCGGGCACCGCGAAACCGGCCTCCCGCGCATCCAGGAGGAACTCCGCGATGTATGGCGTCAGCAGCGGGTCGGACCAGCCGTCGCCACCCCACATCGCGAAATGGCCGTTCGCCAGTTGCATCGAGGCCAGCCGCCCGAACGCGCCCTCGACGTACTGGCGCCGCCGCGATGCGTCCACGTCGCGCATGCCGAGCGCGTCCGCGGTCGCCTGGTCGAGCAGCAGCGCCGCGAACCCCTTGCCCGTGGTCTGCTCGGCGCAGCCGTACGGGTAGTCGAGCGCGCCGCGCAGGGCGCTGGCGAAGGGGATCGGCGGCATCGCGCCGACCCCGAGCCGCGCGTTCACCGAGCCCGGCACCAGGCCCTCGGCGANCGAGGCGTCCAGCGCCACCGGCGCAAGCGGGTCGAGGACCAGCGTCCGCGCGCGCAGCACCGCCGGCCATGCCGGGCGCACCGGCAGGTCGTGGCTGCGATCCACCCGGAAGCCGTTGCCGTCCACGCGCACGCGCAGCTTCGCCACCCCGTAGCCGTCACGCGCGGCGACCGGGAACGCGAGCGTGGCCTTGCCCCCGGCCTCGAGCCGCACCTGGCGCGNGCCGTTCTCCACCGCCAGCGGCCCGGTGCCGTCGACGCGCACGTTGAACGTGCCCGCGCTCCCGGTGAAGTTGGTCAGGTCCAGCGTGGCCCGGCTGCGATCGCCCGGCGCCAGCACCCGCGGCATGCTGGCCTCGGCGACGATCGGCGCCTGGACCACGGTCTCCGCGTCACGGCTGCCGTAGCGGTCGGCGGAGAACACCAGCGCGGACACGCGCAGCGTGCCGTTGAAATCCGGCACGTCGAGTCGGATGGCGGCGTTGCCCTTCGCGTCGAGCCTCACCGGCCCGGAGAACAGGTCCACCGTCTGCACCCGCGCGGTCGGGCGCCGCGCCTGCGGCAGCGCCACCAGCGCCATGTCGCCACCGAAGCGGATGCGCGCGGTGCCGCCGTCGAAGCTCTCGATCACCCGGCCATACAGGTCATAGGCGTCCACGCCCAGCCGGCGCTGCGCGAAGAAGTGCCTCGCCGCGTCCGGCACCGGGAACCGGGTGATGTTGAGGATGCCCGCGTCCACCGCGGACACCGTGGCGTAGGCCTCGGCGCCGGCGAGCTGCGGCACGCTCACCACCACCTGCAGCGGCTCCTCCGGCCGCACCTTCTCCGCCACCTTCAGGCCGACCGCGACGCGGCGGTCGCGCCGGTCCATGGGCACGTGCGCCACGCCGACGGCGCGTGCCGGCGTGATCCGGCTGCGCGCGCTGCCGCCACGGAACACCAGTGCGGTGACGTACACGTCGTGCCGCTCCCAGTCCTGCGTCACCGGGATCTCGAAGGTGCTGCCGGGCCGCGCCTCGATCGCCTGCAGGTAGAGCATGCGGTCGCTCTCGACGATCAGCAGGCCCTTGCCCGGATGCGGCGGCGTGACCGTGACCTTCAGCCGGTCGCCGGCCCGGTAGGCGGTCCTGTCGAGCGCGAGCTTGACCTTGTCCGGGCGCGCGTCGAGGCCGCGGTTGTCGTCGTCCCAGCTCCAGCCGGCGCGGAACGGATAGCGCGTGACCAGCTTCGTCTCCGGGTCGAGCACCTCCAGCCTGTATTCGCCCCACTCCACCGGGAAGGACAGCCGGGTCGCGGTGGCGCCGCCGTCCACCGTGCGCGTTTCCACTTCCTGGTAGCGGCTGGTGTACTCGTAGCGCCAGCCGCCCTCGTCGTCGTGGCGCCAGTGGTAGTCGCGATGCTCGCGCAGCAGCCGCACCTGCAGGCCCTCCAGCGGGGCCGGCTGGCCGTTGCGGTCCACGCGCAGCAGTTCGAAGCCGGCATTGGCGTTGGCGTCCGCTCCCTCGCGGTCGTCGAACAGCGGGCGCACGCCGACCAGCGCCGCGGCCGGCCACACCACCCGCCGCAGTGAGCGGCTGACGCTGCGGCCACCGCTCTCGTACAGGCTGGCGGTGACGATGGCGGCGACCGGCGTCACCGGCTTCACCTCTTCCGGCAGCGGGATGTCGTGCGACAGCCGCCCCTGCGCATCTAGTCCGGCGTCCAGCACGTCCTTCGGCTCCTTCGGCAGCGGCACGGTGGGATCGCCGAAGAACCAGCCCGGCATGTTTTCGAGCGGATGCTGCTCCACCAGCACCGCCAGCTTCGCGGTCAGGCGGTTGCCCGCCGCGGGCGCACCGTAGAGGTAGGCGCCCGTCGCCTCGATCCGCAGCGGCCGGCCCGGGCGGAGCACGGCGTCGGGCGAATCCAGCTCGAGCTTCATGCGTTCGGGCAGGAACTCCTCGATCCGCAGCGCCATGCCCTGCACCGCCTCACGGCTCGAGGGGTCGGTGCGGAACTCCAGCTGCCAGCGCCCGGTCGGCGCGTCGGCCGGGATCTCCTTCCCGTAGCTGAAATACCCGTGCGCGCCCGGCTGCACCCGGGTCTCGTGGAAGGTCCTGCCATCGGGCTGCTTCAGGCGCACGAACAGGGCCTGCGGCCTGCCGTCCTTGCCCGCCACCGGGCGGCCGTCATGGTCGCGCAGCAGCGCCGACACGCGCACCGTCTCGCCGGGGCGGTACAGGTCGCGGCCGGACCAGGCGAACACGTCGAACCAGGCCTGCCCGCGGCCCGAGACGGCGAACTCGGACAGGTCCAGCGCAGGCTGGTTGAACGGCAGGATCGAGACGTCGTTGCCCCGGGTGGCGACCAGCACGTGCGCCGCATCCAGCGCGTAATCGAGCATGGCGTTGCCGTTGCCGTCGGTCTCGGCACGGTAGACCGGCTCGCCGCGCGCGTCGAGGATGCGCAGCGAGGTCCTGCCCAGCCCGTCGCCGGTGCGCAGCGAAGCCGCGTGCACGAACAGCCGGTCGCGATAGGCGCGCACGTGCAGGCCGATGTCGCTGACGGTGAAGAACGCGGTCTCGTAGCTGTCGTTGAACGAGCCGGCGCGCTTCATCACCGCGAAGTACAGGCCCGGCTGCTGCAGTTCCGGGATGTCCTGCACGGGCAGGTAGGTCACCACCCGCTCGTTGCGCCCGCCGCCGAGCACGAAGCGGTTCACGTACACCGGCCGCGCCATCCGCGACAGCGGCGCGTGCCCGTCCCAGTCGTTCTCCAGCTCCCAGCTGCCACGCCGGCCGCCACGCTGGTACTCGGCGAAGAATTTCGGCAGCGCCTTCTCCTCGACGCGGAGGAACTCCACGTCCACCTCGGGCACGTTGACCGAGACCACCGGCAGGCCGCGCGATTCCTTCACCGGCAGCACGCTGCCCTGTGACGCGAAGCCGACCAGCGGCGCCAGCTCGCCGGTGTAGACCTTCCGCTCGAGGTCGCGCCCGAGCGTGCTGCCATCGGCCGCGGTCAGCCCGCCGGACACCAGCACGGTGTAGTGCCGGTCCGGCTGCACGTGCGGGTAGCGCAGCACCCGGGCGTCATCGGACAGCGTCCAGCCGCCCGGTTCCCCGGGCTTCTCCCGGAAGTGCACGAGCCGGTCGAAGTCCTGCGTGCCGACCAGTGGCCGCGAGAACTCCAGGGCGATGGCCAGCGTCCCGCCGGACTGGTCGGGCCAGGCGCGGACCAGCGCGAACCCCTCGACGCTCTCGCGCTCTGCGCGGATCGCCTCGCCGCCCACCTCGGGCAGCTGGCCGGTCTCGTTGCGCTTGCATCCGGCCGCCAGTGCCAGCAGCACCAGCAGGATGCCCGCCGCGTGGCGCAACCATCCCGACCCCGTCAACGACACCCCGCGCATACCCCGCCCTCCGTTGCGTGACGGGGGCAGTATAGGTGCGCCGGCACGCTGCGGTTGCGTGCCGGACGTCGGGGGCATGCGTTCCCGGGCGATGGCCATCGCCCGGGAACGCGGGTCAGGCGCCGGGGCGCTGTTCGGGCTGTTCTGGCTGCTCCGGCTGCGCGGAAACCCCGGGCTGCGTTTCCTCGCCGTCGTCGAGCGAGGTGTCCACGCGCTCGATCGCCTTCAGGCTCTCGTCCTCGGCCAGCCGGATCAGGGTCACGCCCTGGGTGTTGCGGCCGACCTGCGAGATCTCGGCCGCGCGAGTGCGCACCAGGGTGCCGCCGTCGGAGATCAGCAGCACCTCGTGGTGGTCGGAAAGCTGGATCGCACCGACCAGCCTGCCGTTGCGGGCAGTGGTCTGCAGCGTGATCACGCCCTGGGTGCCACGGCCCTTCTTCGGNTACTCCGACAGCGGGGTACGCTTGCCGTAGCCGCGCTCGCTGGCGGTGAGGATGTCGCCATCGCCGTCCACCACGATCAGGCTCATCACCTGCTCGCCCTCGGCAAGCTTCATGCCACGCACGCCGGTGGCGTTGCGGCCCATCGGGCGCACCTCGGACTCGTCGAAGCGCACCGCCTTGCCGTTGCTGGCGAACAGCATGATGTCGCGGCTGCCGTCGGTCAGCTCGGCANCGACAAGGGCGTCGCCCTCCTCGAGGTTGATCGCGATCTTGCCTCGCTGCAGGCGGTAGGCGAACTCGGTCAGCGGGGTCTTCTTCACCGTGCCCCGGCGGGTGGCGAAGAACACGTACTTGCCCTCCTCGTACTCGCGCACGGGCACGACCGCCTGCACCTTCTCGCCCTCGTCGAGCGGGATCCAGTTGACGATCGGGCGCCCGCGCGCGTTCGGGCCGNCGTCGGGCAGCTGGTACACCGGCAGCCAGAACACGCGGCCGGCGCTGGTGAACGTAAGCAGGGTGTCGTGNGTGTTGACCAGCCACAGCTGCTCGATGAAATCCTCGTCCTTGGTCGCGGCGGCGTTGCGGCCGCGGCCGCCGCGGCGCTGCGCGCGGTAGGCACTGACCGGCTGGCGCTTGGCATAGCCGGCGTGCGAGAGCGTGACCACCACGTCCTCGGGCGCGATCAGGTCGAGGATGTCGAGGTCCTCCTCGCTCTGGCGGATCTCGCTGCGGCGTTCATCGCCGAACCCGGCCTTCAGCTCGCCCAGCTCGGTGCGGATCACCTCGCGCAGCACGTCCGGGTCCTCGAGGATCTCGATCAGCCGGCGGATGGTGTCGAGCAGCTGGCGGTATTCCTCGGTCAGCTTCTCCTGCTCCAGGCCGGTCAGGCGGTGCAGGCGCATCTCCAGGATCTGCTCGGCCTGGGTCTCGGTAAGCTGGTAGCCGTCCTCGAGCAGGCCCACGCCCGGCGGCAGGTCTTCCGGCCGCGAGGCCTCGGCGCCGGCGGCGGCGAGCAGCGCGCCGACCACGCCGGGCTGCCAGCGGCGCGCCAGCATCCGTTCCCTGGCGACCTGCGGGTTCTCCGAGGTCTTGATCAGCTCGATCATCTCGTCGATGTTGGCGAGCGCGACGGTCAGGCCCTCGAGGACGTGGGCACGGGCACGGGCCTTGCCCAGCTCGAAGATCGTCCGGCGGGTGACCACCTCGCGGCGGTGGCGCAGGAACGCCTCGAGGATCTGCTTCAGGTTGAGCAGCTGCGGGCGGCCGTCCACCAGCGCCACCATGTTGATGCCGAACACCGACTCCAGCTGGGTCTGGGCGTAGAGGTTGTTCAGCACCACCTCGGCCGACTCGCCGCGCTTGACCTCGATGTAGATGCGCATGCCGTCCTTGTCGGACTCGTCGCGCAGCTCGGCGATGCCGTCGATCTTCTTTTCCTTGACCAGCTCGGCGATCTTCTCGATCAGCCGTGCCTTGTTGACCATGTAGGGGATCTCGGTGACGACGATCGCCTCGCGGCCGTTGTCACCTGTCTCGATCTCGCACCTGGCGCGGATGCGCACCCGGCCGCGTCCGGTGCGGTAGGCCAGGTGGATGCCGCCGACCCCGTTGATGATGCCCCCGGTGGGGAAGTCCGGCCCGGGGATGTATTCCATCAGGCCATCCACGTCGATCCCGGGGTTGTCGAGCAGCGCGACCAGCGCGTCCACCACCTCCGAAAGGTTGTGCGGCGGGATGTTGGTGGCCATGCCCACCGCGATGCCGGCGGCGCCGTTGACCAGCAGGTTCGGGAACCGGGTCGGCATGACCGTCGGCTCCAGCTCCTTCTCGTCGTAGTTGGGCTGGAAGTCGACGGTGTCCTTGTCGATGTCGGCGAGGATCTCGTGCGCGATGCGGGACATCCGCGCCTCGGTGTAACGCATCGCCGCGGCGGCGTCGCCGTCGATCGAGCCGAAGTTGCCCTGCCCGTCCACCAGCAGATAGCGCAGGGAGAACGGCTGCGCCATGCGCACCAGGGTGTCGTACACCGCCTGGTCGCCATGCGGGTGGTACTTACCGATCACGTCACCGACGATGCGCGCCGACTTGTAGTACGGCTTGTTGCTGTGCGCGCCCAGCTCGTTCATCGCGTACAGCACGCGCCGGTGCACGGGCTTGAGGCCGTCCCGCACGTCGGGGAGCGCACGGCCCACGATCACGCTCATCGCGTAATCGAGGTAGCTGCGGCGCATTTCGTCTTCGAGGTTGACCGGGATGATTTCCTTGGCGAGATCGGTCATCGGGCAGGTGGATCCTGGTTCGGGCCGGGCGCGCTGCGGCCGGCGGGGACGGGCCCCGGAAACGGGCGGCGGAGCCCCGAGGCTCCGCCGGAAACATCTGCCCGATCATACCACGCACACGCCCCGGTTTCCAGCCGTTTTTGCCGGAAAAACAATCACTTGCGCGCATTCCGTAGACACGGCCGCGGACCTGGCGCCGGGACGCGCCGGGATGTGCTGAACGCAGGCCGGAAAGGTCGCTCAGCCGGCCTGGGCCCAGGCCCCGAACAGGGCCCGCATGGCGGCCGGATCCGGGCGCTCGACGATGCCCTTCTCGGTGACGATGGCGTCGATCAGTGCTGCCGGGGTGACGTCGAACACCGGGTTCCAGGCCGGTACGCCCTCGGCCACGGTGCGGGTCCCGCCGATGCCGTAGAGTTCGGCCGGGTCGCGCTCCTCGATCTCGATCAGGTCGCCCGAGGCGGTGGCCATGTCCACGGTCGAGGATGGCGCCACCACCATGAACCGCACGCGATGGTGGCGGGCGACGATCGCCAGCTGGTAGGTGCCGATCTTGTTGGCGGTGTCGCCGTTAGCGCAGATGCGGTCGGCGCCGACCACCACCCACTGCACCTTCCCGGTCTTCATCAGGTGCGCGGCGGCCGAGTCGGCGATCAGCGTGGCCGGGATGCCGTCCTGCAGCAGCTCCCAGGCGGTCAGCCGCGCGCCCTGCTGCCAAGGGCGTGTCTCGCCGGCATACACCCGGGCGATCCGCCCTTCCGCCACCCCGGCGCGGATCACGCCCAGCGCGGTGCCGAAGCCGGCGGTGGCCAGCGAGCCGGTGTTGCAATGGGTGAGCACGCCGCTGCCGGGCTCGATCAGCGAGGCGCCGAGCGTGCCCATCCTGCGGTTGGCGGCCAGGTCCTCGCTCTCGATCGCGCGCGCCTCCGCCTCCAGCAGGGCGCGCCATCCGTCCTGTCCGGCTGCCTGCGCGCGGGCGAGCACGGCACGCATGCGCGCCAGCGCCCAGGCGAGGTTCACCGCGGTCGGCCGCGCGGCGTTGAGCCGCTGCATCGCCGGTTCGAGCAGGCGGGCCGCACCGGCCGCATCGGCCGCATCGACCGCGCGCGCCGCGAGGACCACGCCCCAGGCGGCGGAAATGCCGATCGCGGGTGCGCCGCGCACGGCCAGTGCGCGGATGGCCCCGGCCACCTCGTCGCTGGTCCGGCAAGCCAGGTATTCCACCGCGAACGGCAGCTTGCGCTGGTCGAGCAGTTCCAGGGCCTCGCCGGTCCAGCGGATCGGGCGGATGCGGTCGTAGCGTTCGTAGTCGATGTTTCCGGCCATCCGGCGATTCTACTCGCCCCGGCTCAGGCGCGCGCGAAGTCGAAGGCCAGCACGTCGGCGATGCGCTGCGTCCCCAGCATCGCCATCAGCAACCGGTCCACGCCCAGCGCCACGCCGGCGCAGGCCGGCAGGCCGTGCGCCAGCGCGGCCAGCAGGCACTCGTCGGTCGGTGGCACCACCTCGCCGCGCGCGCGCCGGACCTCGCAGTCGCGTTCGAAGCGGCCACGCTGCTCGGCGGCGTCGGTCAGCTCGTGGTAGCCGTTGGCCAGCTCCAGCGCGCCCAGGTACAGCTCGAAGCGCTCGGCGACCTGCACTCCGTCGCGCCACGCCAGCCTCGCCAGCGCGCACTGCGAGGCCGGGTAGTCGTGCACCACGAGCAGCTGGTTGGGCGGGAACAGCGGCTGGATCCGGTGCGTCATCAGCAGGTCGAGCCAGTCGTCGCGGCCCAGTCCCTCCGGGTCGATGTCACCCGCGAAGGCCGCCTGCAGTTCGCCGGTGCCGGCGGTGAAGGGGTCGATGCCGAGGGTCTGCCGGTACAGCTCGCGGAAGGTCACGCGCGCGACCGTGGCCTGCCGCCCGGCCAGCGCCAGCGCCTCCTGCACCAGCTCCACGGTCTCGTCGGCCAGGCGCAGGTGGTCGAAGCCGACGCGGTACCACTCCAGCATGGTGAATTCCGGGTTGTGGCGCCCGCCGGCCTCGCCGTCGCGGAACACGCGTCCCAGCTCGTAGCAGTCGCCGATGCCGGCGGCCAGCAGGCGCTTGAGCGGGTACTCGGGCGAGGTACGCAGCCAGCGCGTGCGCGGCGCGCCGTCGGTGCGGCCTGAGAATTCCAGCGCGAACGAGGCGATGTTCGGGTCGGTGTTGCCGGCGCGCGAGAGGACCGGCGTCTCCACCTCGAGCACGCCGCGCCGGGCGAAGAAGTCGCGGATGAGCGCGTACAGGCGCGCCCGCAGCCGGATCGCCTCCGCCGTCGCCGAGGGCCGCCAGTCGGCGCTCATGCGTGCTCCGCCAGGAAGGCCAGCAGCCGCGCCTCGTCCCAGACCTCGATGCCCAGCTCCTGCGCCTTGGCCAGCTTGGAGCCGGCCG
>JGI25326J35508_1001556_pt1 | contig 16864 bp, 18 predicted proteins | sample HigsolmetaAR201D_FD_35508 | JGI IMG/M metagenome (IMG submission 35508)
GGGAGCGCGCCAAGGCCGGAGCGGCCCTCGCCACTGTGATCGGGAGATCCCGCCGTTCTTTCCCCGGCCGGTGCCGGGCGGGGAGACCACTGGGCGCAGGCGCCTGGGAAGGTCGAACGGCGGGCTGGACCGTCAGCCAGGAGACCGGCCACGGCGTTCGACCACCGTCCACGAGGTGCTGGAAAGGTTGGGTGTCCGCCCGTGCACATCGCCGAGGGCTATCTCCCCGTCTCCCATGCCATCGCCTGGTCCGTGGCGGCGGCCCCGTTCGTCGTCCACGGCGTCGTCACGCTGAGCCGCCGCGTCGCGGCCGACCCTGAAAGCAAGCTGCTGCTGGGCGCTTGCGGGGCGTTCTGCTTCGTGTTGTCGGCGCTGAAGATCCCCTCGGTCACCGGCAGCTGCTCGCACCCGACCGGCACCGGGCTGGGCGCCGTCTTGTTCCGTCCGCCGATCATGACGGTGCTCGGCACCATCACCTTGGTCTTCCAGGCGCTGCTGCTGGCGCACGGCGGGCTGACCACGCTGGGCGCCAACGTCTTCTCCATGGCCGTCATCGGGCCGTGGGTCGGCTACGGCNGCTACCTGCTGACCCGCCGNCTCGGGCTGCTGCCGGCGGTGTTCGCCGGGGCCTTCGCCGCCGACCTGGTCACCTACTGCGTCACCTCCGCGCAGCTGGCGCTGGCCTTCCCCGATCCGCAGGGCGGGTTCGCCGGGGCGCTGGCCAAGTTCGGCGGGGTCTTCGCCGTCACCCAGCTTCCGCTGGCGGTCAGCGAGGGCCTGCTGACGGTGCTGGTCGTCCGGCTGCTGCGCACCTCGGCCGCGGCCGACCTGATCCGGCTGGGCGTGCTGCGCGGACGCGAGAAGGCGGTGGCCTCATGAGCGCACGGACGCGCGGCGGGCTGATCAACCTGCTGATCGTGCTGGCGGTGGCGGCGCTGGCGGTCGCCCCACTGGCGATGGGCGCCGGGGACGGCGAGGAAGAGCCGTTCGCCGGGGCCGACGGGCGGGCCGAAACGGTGATCGCCGAGCACGACCCCGATTACGAGCCCTGGTTCAGCCCGCTGTACGAGCCGCCGTCCGGGGAGATCGAATCGGCGCTGTTCGCCCTGCAGGCGGCGCTGGGGGCAGGGGTGCTCGGCTATTGCTTCGGGGTGGTGCGCACCAAACGGCGGCTCACCGCGACGCAGGGGGCGAAGCGGCGAGCGGACGGCGACGGCTGATCGGTGCTCGCCATCGACGCGGCGGCCTACCGCAGCCCCTGGCGGCGGCACCACCCGGCCGCCAAGGCGCTGCTGGCCGGTGGGCTGCTGGGCTGTGCGCTGCTGCTGCCGCCCTGGCCGGGCGCGCCGGTCACCGCCGCGGTCACGCTGGCGGTGGCATTGTGCTGGGCGCGGATGCCGCCGCGCACCCTGCTGCGGGCCGCCCGCATCCCGCTGGGGTTCGTGCTGACCGGGGCGCTGACGTTCCTGGTGACGGTCGGCCCGGACGGGATCGGCTGGGCCGACGGCGGGGCGGGCCGGGCGGGCGAGGTGGTGGCCCGCTGCGGCGCCGCCGTGCTGTGCCAGGTGCTGTTCGCCGGGACCACGCCGCTGGCCGACGCGCTGCCCCGGCTGACCCGGCTGGGGCTGCCGGCGGCGCTGGTGGAGGTGACGGCGCTGGTGTACCGGCTGCTGTTCGTCGTGCTGGACACCGCCCGGCGGACCCGGCAGGCCCAGGCCGGGCGGCTGGGCGACCGGTCGCTGCGGGCCGCCTGGCGGTCCCTGGGCGGGCTGGGCTCGGCGGTGTTCGTCCGCTCCTTCGACCGGGCCCGGCGGCTGGAGGCCGGGCTGGCCGGGCGCGGCTACACCGGGAGCCTGCCGGTGGTCGTCGCCGAGATCCCGCTGCGCACCCCGTTCCTGGCCGCCGCCCCGCTGCCGGCGGTCGCGGCGGCCTCGGTGACCTTCGCCTTGGGGAACCTGCTGTGAGCGCCGTTCTCAGCGTCCATGACGTCGCCTACGCCTACGAGGGCGCGCCGCCGGTCTTCACCGGCCTGTCGCTGCACGTGCCGCCGGGGCGGGTGCTGGTGCTGCTGGGGCCCAACGGGGCGGGCAAGACGACGCTGCTGCGGCTGATGACCGGCGGGCTGCGTCCCCTGCGCGGCGAGATCCGCCTGCACGGCAAGCCGGTCTCTTACTCCCGCCGGGGGCTGACCGAGCTGCGCACCCACGTCCAGCTGGTGCTGCAGGACCCCGACGATCAGTTGTTCGCCGCCGACGTCGCCCAGGACGTCTCCTTCGGCCCGCGCAATCTGGGGCTGCCGGTCGCCGAGGTGCGCCGGAGAGTGGCCGAGGCGCTGGCGGCCATGCAGATCACCGAGCTGGCCGACCGCCCCACCCACCTGCTGTCGTTCGGCCAGCGCAAGCGGGTCGCCATCGCCGGGGCGCTGGCGCTGCGCCCGCAGGTGCTGGTGCTGGACGAGCCGGCCGCCGGGCTCGACCCGGCCGGGGTGACGGCGCTGCTGGAGACGTTGGAGGAGCTGCGGTCGGCGGGCACCGCCATCGTGGCCTCCACCCACGATGTGGACCTGGCCCACCGCTGGGCGCAGGACGCCGCCGTCCTCGCCGAGGGCCGGTTGCACACCGGTCCCGCCGCCGAGCTGCTGGCCGACGAGTCCCTGCTGCGCTCGGCCCGCCTCACCCCGGCCTGGGGACCGGCGGTGGGCCGCCTGCTGCGCCGCCACGGCTCCTGCCGCCGGGCGCCCCGGACCCGCGCACCCCCGCCGACCTGGACCGCCTCACCGGCTGAGGTCAGCTTCGGCCGAGGCGGTCCTTGTGGCGGTAAAGGTCCCGCAGCAGGGCGACCTCCGCGGCGTGGTGGGTCAGCTCATCGAGGACGTGCAGCGCCAGGTCCATTCCCGACCGGTCGGCGTAGGCGCCGAAGGCCGGGCCGATGGGGCGCTGCCAGCGGGCTGCGTCCATGGCGGCGAGGTCGTCTCGCCAGTGGCGCCGGTAGACCTCCTCCAGCCAGGCCAGGGCCGCCGGCGCGGTGGGGGCGAACTCCACGTCCCGCAGCGTGATCCGGCCGTCGGCGAAGAGGCGGTCGCCGAAGCCGATGAACGACAGGCCGATGTGCCCGATGCGCCAGGCGATCGTGGTGAACGGCGGCGGGACCGGCGCGCCCGCCGGGCCGCCGTCGCCGCCGTCGCCGTCGATCCGCCAGCGCCCGTCCCGCCCCTGCCGCACCGACCAGCAGCCCGGCACCGGCTCCCAGAAGTACTCCGCGTCCTCCAGGCCCTCCAGGCGCGCGGTGAAACGCGCCCACACCTCGTCGAACGCGCCGATGACCGAGCCGGCCGGGTCCTTCATGTCCGTTCTCCTCGGCGTGCCGGGCGGCGGCCTGCGGCCGTCTGCGCCCTGCGTCCACGGTAGGCGCGCCCGGCCCCCTTTGGCCAAGGATTTAAAGGCGCTTCAGTCCCCGGCNCATCAGAGCTTGACCAGCAGGGCCGCCAATTGTGGCCCCAGGACGAGGCAATAGGCGAAGACCCACAGCAAGACGGTCGTCAAAGGGCCGGTGGCGTCCCTCCAATGGCGGCGTCCGGTGCGGAGAGTGGGCGGGGCGGCGGTGACGCGGGGCACTTCCGCTCCCGGGTTGGAGGGGGCGTAGACCAGTTCCGCAGGCCGAGGCGGGTGGACCGTGCCGGAGGCCGTGACCGCCAGCGGCACGGCGATCTCCTCCTGCAGGGGGGAGTGGGCGTTTTGGGTGACCTTCACGAAGTAGGAGGGCTCGCGCAGCACGTACACGCACGTGCCCCACTCGGCCGGCACCGGCTCCCCGTTCAGCGTCACCGTCGGCAGGTACTCCCTGCGGTGGAACCAGGAATTGCGATGCCGGAACGGCCAGGCGTAGCGGACGATCAGCCAGGGTGATCCGTTGTCCTTCGCGGGCCGCAGGGTGGGCCCGAACCATCCGTTCCTGGGAAGCATTCACGGCCCCTAGACGAGCTGGTTCGCGAGGAAGAGAAGGACGAAGAGCGCGAGCAGAACGAGGGTCAGCCGCACGTTCCAGCTCCGCAGCCCCCTGGCCGGGGGCGGAATCGGAGCGGAGATGACCATGGGGACGGCCGATTCCGGCCTTATGTGGACGTCGATCACCCTGCTGCGGCCCTTGACGGCCTCGCAGAGAAAGGACGCCCTGGCCCCGCACTCGATCGTGACCTTCCTGGTCCCGGCGGGCAGGGGGATGTACCAGCGCCCCGGCCCGACGTCCACGGGCCGGTCGTCGATGCGGCACACCAGCGGCGGCGGCTCGGCGTCCCCGGGTCCGACCACGAACTGCAGGTCCAGCGCCGCTTCCTCCGGCACGGGAGCCGGCTCGTCGACGCTCTCAAGCTTGACTGGCCGGATTTCCTGCACGATCCAACCGCCCATCCAGCGTCATGCGGGAAGTCATGCGGGAACAGGTACGGAAGAATCACCGAAATCCATCTTTTCCCAGATCATCCATGAAGATCCACTATCGCGCGGTATCTGCCCGCCGGGCATCGGGCGTCCGGGTCGGCCGAAATCAGCCGAAGAACGCCTCGCTCAGCGACCAGAGCGCCAGCACGACCATGACCAGGCCGCCGAGCCGCCGCACCACCGCCAAGGGCACCCGCTCGGCGATGAACCGTCCCGCGCGCAGCGCCAGCGCCGACACCGACACCAGGGCCAGCAGCGCGCCCAGGGCCACCGGCAGCGGCTGGCGGGCGGCGGCCAGGTTGGCGGTGGTGATCTGGGTCAGGTCGCCCCACTCGCTGATGAACACGACCGTGAAGGCGGTGGCGTAGGTGGCCCACGTGCCCAGGACGCGCGGCCCAGTGCCGCTTTCTTCGTCGTCCTCCTCGCCGTCGCCCTTGAGCAGGGTGTAGGCGCCGAAGGCGAACAGCGCGGCGGCCACCGTCTGCACCAGCGGCTTGGGCAGCAGCGCGAACAGGCTGCCGGCGGCGACCGCGATGACCACGTGCACCAGGAAGGCGCTGGAGGTGCCCAGCCACACCCACAGCGGGCGCATGCGGGTGCCCATGGCCAGCGAGGCGAACATGGTCTTGTCGGGCAGCTCCGCCAGGAAGATCACGGCGAACGCGGCCAGGAACGCAACGGGGTCGAAGCTCATCGGAAGACGGCGGCCTTTCCCTGCGGCCGGGCCGCGCCGGCCGACCCGGCGCGCCGAGAGCTTCGGCACGGGGAGGACCGTCTCGGCCCGGCATGACGAATGCGCCCGCGAGTGGGCACGTCTTACCAGGCCGAAGGTCTCGTCCACCACGGCGCCGCCCGCATCGGGACGGGCCGCGGCCCGAGGGCCGGGCACCCCCGCCCGCGTGGGCAGGGCCGCCAGCATGTCGACCGCTCGGCGGTTCGGGACTACTCCCCTTCGCCGCCCCCGACCCTAGCCGACCGGGCCGGTGAACACCACCGGTCCGCCATCCGGACGCTGTGAAACCGGTCTCCCGGTATGACCGATTCCCACGGGTGCGTGGAACGATGCAACTACATGAGCTCACAGCGGCGCATCTGGGTCATCTGGGCGGTGGGGCTGTCGGCCTACCTGGTCGGCGTCATGCACCGCACGTCCTTCGGGGTCGCCGGGCTGGNGGCGGCCGAGCGGTTCGCCGCCACGCCCGCCGTGCTGTCGGGGTTCGTGGTGCTGCAACTGCTGGTCTACGCGCTGCTGCAGGTGCCCGTGGGGATCCTGCTCGACCGGTTCGGGGCGCGCCGCCTGATCACCGCCGGGGCGCTGACGATGGCCGCCGGGCAGCTGACGCTGGCGCTGGCCACCGAACTGCCGGTGGCGGTGGCCGCCCGGGTGCTCGTCGGCACCGGCGACGCGCTGACCTTCATCAGCGTGCTCACCGTGATCAACGCCTGGTTCCCGGCCCGCCGCGTCCCGCTGGTGACCCAGCTCACCGGGCTGCTCGGGCAGCTCGGGCAGATCCTGTCGGCGCTCCCGCTGGCCGCGCTGCTGCACGGGCAGGGCTGGACGGCGGCGTACACCTCGGCCGCCGCGCTGGGCCTGGCCGTGGCGATCGCCGCGGCGGCCGTGCTGCGCGACCGTCCCGCCGGCGCGGCGGCCCCGCCGCGGCCCGCCTCGCCGCGCCAGGTGCTGGGCGGCCTGCGCCGCTCCTGGAGCGAACCGGGCACCCGGCTCGGCATGTGGACGCACATGGGCACCCAGTCGTCTGGAACCGCGTTCGCGCTGCTGTGGGGCGTGCCGTACCTGGTGACCGGGCACGGCCTGTCGGAGGCGGAGGCCAGTGGGCTGCTCACGCTGTTCGTCATCGCGGCGGCGGTGGCCGGCCCGGCGATGGGCGAGTTCAGCGCCCGCCGCCCCGCCCGCCGCTCCCGGCTGGTCGCCGCCGTGATCGCACTGATGGCGCTCGCCTGGACCGCGGTGCTGCTGGTGCCCCCGCCCGCCCCGCGCTGGCTGCTGGCACTCCTGGTGGTGGCGATGGCCCTGGGCGGCCCCGGCTCGGTGGTGGGCTTCGACTTCGCCCGCACCTTCAACCCCGGCCACCGCCAGGGAACCGCCGCCGGCATCGTCAACACGGGNGGTTTCTCCGCCGCGCTGCTGCTCTCCCTGACGATCGGCCTGGTCCTGGAGGCCACCGGCGGCGGGGAGTACACCCCGGCCTCCTTCCGCATCGCCTGGACCGTCCAGTACGCCCTGTGGGCCCTCACCCTCACCGGCATCTTCCTCGCCCACCGCAAGGCCCACCGCGCCCCGGTCCCCGGCGCCGTCCCACCCCGATACCGCCCCGCCGACGACCCGTCCCTCACCTGAGGGCGTCCTGAACCGGAGCGAACGCCCTCCGGACGCATGTTCGGCGTCTTCTGGGATGAGGGTGGAGATAAGTACACCCCGAATTCGGGTCCAGGGGACACTGTGAGCNAAGCGCCGGTCGTCCGACACTGAAGGCCACCGCGGAAAGTTCTGGAGGGCGATGGTGGACGGCGGCGCGGGGGTCATCGAGCGCAGCGGGGCGGCGGTGGTGCGCGGGCTGGCCCTGTACCTGATGGCCCTGGTCATCGGAGTGTTGTTGTGCTGCGTGATGCTCATGAGCATCACGCTGATCGGGGTGGGGGCGGGACTGGTGCTGGTTCCGCCGGCCGGGGCGGCGGTCCGCCGGTACGCCGACCGGTACCGGGAGCTGACCGGGCGGTGGACGGGCACGCGGATCGACTCGCCGTACGCGCCGGCCCCCGAGCCCCGGGCGGGTCTTGCCGGATGGTGGGACCGGACGGTGCACACGCTGTCGGATCAGGCGACCTGGCGGGATCTGCTGTGGCTGCTGGTCGATCCGATCACGGGCGTCGTCACCGCGCTGCTGCCGGCCGCGCTGGTGGCCGAGGGGATCTACGGGGTGCTGCTGGCGAGCGGGCTGTGGATGCCGATCTATGAGGTGACCGGCACCGAGTGGTTCACCTTCGTCCCGGTGGGCGACTGGCGGACGGCGGTGGCGGCCGGGGCGCTGGGGGCGCTGTACATCGGGGCCGGGCTGTGGATCGCCCGGCCGATGCTGGCCCTGCACGGCCGGTGGGCGGCCCGGCTGCTGGCGCCGACCGCCAAATCCCGTCTGGCGCGGCGGGTGCAGCAGCTGGCGCGGACCCGCTCGGAGGCGGTGGACGCGCAGGCCGCCGAGCTGCGCCGGATCGAACGGGACCTGCACGATGGGGCGCAGGCCCGGCTGGTGGCGATGGGCATGAGCCTGGGGGCGATCGAGCACCTGCTGGACCGCGACCCGCAGCGGGCCCGGCAGCTGCTGGCCGAGGTGCGGCGCAACTCCGTCCAGGCGCTGAACGAACTGCGCGACCTGGTGCGGGGCATCCACCCGCCGGTGCTGGCCGACCGGGGGCTGGTGGACGCGGTGCGGGCGCTGGCGCTGGATCACCCGCTGCCGGTGGAGGTGTCCGCCGACCTGGACGGACGGCCGGCCGCACCGGTGGAGTCGGCCGTCTACTTCGCCGTCGCCGAGGTGCTGACCAATGCCGCCAAGCATTCGGGCGCCCAGCGGGTCTGGGTGGACATCCGGCACTGCGACGGGACGCTGCGCGTCACGGTGACCGATGACGGCCACGGCGGGGCGGACCCCTCCGGCAGCGGGCTGCGCGGCATCGAGCGCCGGATCGCTACATTCGACGGGGTGCTGGCCGTCAGCTCCCCGCCGGGCGGCCCGACCATCGTGACCATGGAGCTGCCGTGCGCGTCGTCCTCGCCGAAGACCTCGCACTCTTGAGAGAAGGGCTGGCCGGCCTGCTGGAGTCCGCCGGGTTCCAGATCGCCGCGTCCGTGGCCAGCGGGCCGGATCTGCTGGCGGCGCTGCTGGAGCACCGTCCCGACGTGGCGGTGGTCGATGTGCGGCTGCCGCCGTCCTTCACCGACGAAGGGCTGCAGGCGGCGCTGGAGGCCCGCCGCCGGGTGCCGGGCCTGCCGATCCTGGTGCTGTCGCAGTACGTGGAGCAGCTGTATGCGCGCGAGCTGCTGGCCGACGGCAGCGGCGGCATCGGCTACCTGCTCAAAGACCGGGTGTTCGACGTCGAGCAGTTCATCGACGCGGTGCGCCGGGTGGCCGCCGGCGGCACCGCGATGGACCCGGAAGTGATCGCCAAGCTGGTGACCAAGGGCGGGCCGCCGATATCCCGGCTGACGCCCCGGGAGCTGNAGGTGCTGAAGCTGATGGCGCAGGGCCGTTCCAACTCCGCCATCGCCGCCCGGCTGTCGGTGACCGAACGGGCCGTCGCCAAGCACATCGCCAACATCTTCACCAAGCTGGACCTGCCGGTCTCCGAGGACGACAACCGCCGGGTGCTGGCCGTCCTGGCCTACCTCAACCGCTGACCNCCAGCCGGCGGACGGGCTTTCAAAACGGCCTTTGGACGGTGCCCGCCCGGCCCCAGTCCCGGTAGTCGATGACGTAGTTGGCCCGGGTGGCGTTATCCGGCCCGTATCTCATCACCATGTTCAGCTCCAGCCGTTGCGGCAGGTGGTCCGTGGAGGTGGTCAGCAGGAAGCTGAGCTCGGCCTCCTCGGTGTACGCCTCGTAGAAGGCGCCGATGAGCGGGGCCTTCCGCATGGCGCCCGCCGAAAGCCTGCCGCCGTAGGTGATGGAAGCGCTGTCACGGCTGATGTCCAGCCGCGGGGCGTGACGGACCAGCTCGACGGAGTGCTTGGGGCTCACCAGCCACCGCGTGCTCCGCCCCACGTGCATGGGCGTCTCGGAGATCTCGGCGCCGCGGCCCACCGAGAACACCCTGGCGTTGGTGCCGTCACCGTAGTAACCGGAATTCCCGATCAGCACCACCCTGGTTCTCTCCACGTGGCTGCCCTCGTCGGCGACGTGCATGTCGCAGTCGGCGTTCAGCCCGGCGTCCACCTGGCATCTGCCGTCGGCGCGCAGCATGCTCATCCCCTGGTCGAGGCCGCCCTTGGCGTCGAAGGCGACGGTCTTGCGGGCGGCGGCGGCCCGCTGGAGCGCCGTGGCGATCTGGGCGGGGGTGGTCGGCTGGGGGGTGGCCGTGCCGGCCGCAGAGCCCGCGCCGGCCCGGCCCCGCTCGCCGGAGCCGATGACGGCCACGACCGCGGTGATGATCGCCGCCACCGCGACGGCCGCCGCCGCGACGGGCACGGCCGCGGCGCGCAGGCGCCCCGCTGCCCGGACCGGGCGGTCGGTGGTGCGCAGGGCCGTCCAGCGGGCGGTGCGGTCGTCGGCCGGGGCGGAGACCGCCAGGTGCCTGCCCTGGGCGAGAGCCTGGTCGGCGGCGATGGGGGTGTCGCATTCCAGCAGCCGCATCAGCACCTGACTGCTGGTGGGGCGGCGGGCCGGGTCGCGGTGCAGGCAGTCCCGCNCCAGCCGGTACAGCGGGCCGTCCAGGCGTCCCAGGTCGCACTCGCCCCGGGAGAGGCGGGCCAGCACGGCCGGCACCGAGTCCTGGCCGTGCGGCGGGCGGCCGTTGGCGGCATAGGCGATGGTGGCGCCCCAGGCGAACACGTCGGCGGCCGGGCCGACGTCCCGTCCGGAGAACTGCTCGGGCGCCATGTAGGCGGGCGTGCCGACGACCGATCCGGTGGCGGTGGCGGTCAGGTCCAGGGAACGGGCGATGCCGAAGTCGATGACGCGGGGGCCGTCCGGGCCCAGCAGCACGTTGCCGGGTTTGAAGTCCCGGTGCACCACGCCCGCCTGGTGGATGGCCGCCAGCGCGGTGGCCGTGCCGACCGCCAGCCGGTACAGCTCCGGCCCGGAGCGCGGGCCGTCCCGTTGCACCAGATCCCGCAGCGACGGGCCGTCGATGTACTCGGTGACGACGAACGGGGCGCCGCCGTCCTCTCCCACGTCCAGGATGCGGGCGGTGCAGAAAGGCGCCACCCGCCGGGCGGTGGCGACCTCCTTGTGGAAGCGTTCCCGGGCCCTGGCGTCGGCGTGCTGGTGCAGCACCTTGACCGCCACCTGCGTCCCGTCCGGCGCCTCGGCCAGGTAAACCACGCCCTGCCCGCCCTGGCCCAGCCGCCCGACCAGCCGATATCTGCCGATTTGCCGGGGATCTTGATCGGTGAGCATCTTCCTCCTCGGCGTCCGGCGCCGTGCGAACGGAGACGACGAACATGATCACCTTATGGGGGGATGCGCCGGTTCGCCGATTCATCCGCCAGATGACGGTGGGGGTGTTTTCACCGGCCCGCCTTTTTCGCAGGCGGCACGCGGAATCGTCTCGGCCGGCGGCCGCGGTGCGGCGCATCGGCGCGCAAGTCACGGCAACGCCGTCATATCTCTCCAAGCCGGACGATGGCCGCGTAAGAAAAGTCCGATATCGGCGGCGTCATTTCACCGAACGTGTTTCGGTGTTTGACCGGCGGCATTTCACGCTACCGGGAGCCATATCCCGTGCCTTATCTTGCTCGGCAACAAGCCCCCCAGGGAGGGCGTCATGACGACCGTCGTGTTGATCCTGTTGTGCCTGGCCATCGCCGGGCGGGAACTGTATCTGGCCTTCGACCGCAAACGCACCCCCGAAGAGCAGATCACCGCGGCCGAGCTGGCCGCCCTTCAGGCCCGGCTGAGCGAACTGGAAAGCGAGCTGCAAGCCGCCTCGGCCACCGGCCCGCCGCCCGCCCCGGCCCTGCAGGCCGCGAAACCGGACGATGCCGCAGAATCCGCCTCCCGGGCCGCGCTGCAGAACCGGCTGGACGACATCGAGCCCCGGCTGACCCGGCAGGAAGAGGGCCTGCGGGTCGCCGACACCCGCATCAGATCGCTGATCGAGCAGATCAACGACCGGGTGCTGCCGGAGATCAACGAGCGGCTGGCCGAGCAGCGCGACACCACCGACCGCCTGGCCGCCGAGGTGGCGCGGCTGCGGCGGCAGATGCGGCGGCGGCTGGAGGAGGCGGCGCGGGCCTCGCTGGGCGGCGACCCGGTGGATGTGGTGCGCGGCCTGCTGGGCGGCAAGGTCCCCGCCTCCGCCCGCGTCGCCCTCACCGAGGCCTACGAGCGGTGCGCGGCGGCCCACGGCCTGCAGGTCGAGCTGGCGGACTNCAGCGGCGACAAGACGCCCTGGCACACCAGGTACTACCTGTCGGGGACCAGCCCCCGGGAGCTGGAGCGCGACTTTTTGAAGGCGATGGGCGCGCTGCGCGGCGGCGCCGGGCCCGACCGGCTCGGGGAGCTGCAGCCGCTGCTGAGCGAGCTGTGCCGGCTCGAGGAGGGCCTGGTGCAGATCGGCCCGCTGCTGATCGTCCGGGCGTCGGGGACGCTGCTGTGCGGGGTGCGCCCGCTGGTGGAGTCGCTGCACCGCGACCCCTCCTCCGCCGCGGTCAAGGACCTGCAGACGCTGGCCGGGCGGCTGCTGGAGCTGCCGGCGACCCGGCGGTGCGACCTGTCGTCCTGGCGGCCCGAAACGCTCAGCGCATAGCCGTCCCGGGGGCGGGCCGGATCCGTGCGTCGCCTGCCCCCGAAGGCAGAAAGTCGTTTCCTTCGCAGCGGCCGACGGCTGCAAACCGGCATAACCGCCCCAGCGGGAGGGCCGTTGCGAAAAGATGGACTCGTGGGGAGATCGGCACTGCCCAGGGCGGCTGCACACCGCCGCATGATCACTCTTTGTGTCACNGCGATCACGNTTTTGGGCGTGGTGGCCGTCGCGGTCCTGATGCGGATACCGGCGGTCGTCAGGGAGGCGGGCGCCCCGCCGGTCGCCATGAGCCCCGCGCCGGCGCGCACGCCCGAGCCGAGCGCGGCCATGCCGCCGTCACGGCCGGTCCTGCTGGAGATCCCGCGGCTGAGGGTGCGTTCGAAGCTGGTGTCGTTCGGCCGCAACCCCGACGGCTCGCCGCAGGTCCCCGCCGCCTCGCAGGGACGGTGGGCGGGCTGGTACCGCTACGGCGCGGCGCCCGGCTCGGCCGGCCCGGCCATCATCGCCGCACCCGCCGGAGCGCCGGGCAGCCCGGCCGCCTTCCACCGGCTCGGCGAACTGGTGCCGGGGGACGAGGTCACCGTGCTGCGCCGGGACCGCAAGGTCGCGGTGTTCCTCATCGAACGGGTGGAGCGCGTCGAAGGGAGCCGCTTTCCGGCCCGCCGGGTGTACGGGCGGGTGCCCTACCCGGAGCTTCGGTTGATCACCTGGGACGGCGGCCTCGGCGCCGGCGGCGGGCAGGGACGCAGCGTCATCGCCTATGGGCGGCTGGTCCGGTCCACGTGAAGACCGGCGGGCGGCGCTCCAGGAAGGCCGCCACGCCCTCGGCGGAGTCGGGGCTTCGGCGCGCCTCGGCGGCCCAGGCCTCGACCAGTTCCCGGGTGAGGGTGCCGGCCGCGGCGTGCTCGACGATGTCCTTGACGCCCTGCTGGGTGAACTGGGAGCGGGAGGTGAGGATCCGGGTGAACTCCGCCACGCGCGCCGCCAGCCGGTCGGCGGGCAGCACCTCGTCCACCAGCCCGATGCGCAGCGCGTGCGCGGCGTCCACCAGTTCCCCGGAGAACAGCAGGTACTTGGCGGCGGCCGGGCCGATCAGCCGCACCAGCCGGGCGGTGGCCTCGGCGGGGTAGAGGATGCCGAGCTTGGCCGGGGTGATGCCGAAGCGCGCGTCGTCGGCGGCCAGGCGCAGGTCGCAGGCGGCGGCGAGCTGGCAGCCGCCGCCCACCGCAAAGCCCCGGATGACGGCCAGGGTCGGCTTGGGGAAGCGGGCCAGCGCCGTCTCCGCCTCCGTCGCCAGGTCCCCTGAGGTGATGTCGGCCAGCTCGCCGATGTCGGCGCCGGCGCAAAAGTGCCCGCCCGCCCCGGTCAGCACCACCACCCGCACGGCCGGGTCCGTCTCCAGCCGCTCCAGCAGGACGGGCAGCTTCCGCCACATGGCCGCCGACATCGCGTTGCGCTTGCCCGGCCGGTCGATGGTGATCGTGCCGACGCCGTCGGTGACCTCGCACCTCAGCGGGGCCTGCTCGGACATTCCACGCCTCCTTGGATCAATTGCGACATCGTAGAGGGGCGGCGTCGCGAGCCTTCGCGGGCGGTCCATGGTCTGCTCGCATTCCGTTCCCCTCCGGATGACACCGGGAATACCGGGTAGGGGTATGCGGTTCCGTGAGCGGAGACCACGGCCCTCACCCGGAGGCGGACATGGACCACACCGGCGCTCACGGCGGCGCGAGCTGGCGCGTCGCCGCCCAGGCCACCTGGCACTGCCTGACCGGCTGCGCCATCGGCGAGGTGCTGGGCATGGTCATCGGCACCGCGCTGGGCCTGCACGGCGCCGCCACCGTGGCGCTGGCGATCGCGCTGGCCTTCTTCTTCGGCTACGCCCTGACCATGCGCGGCGTCCTGCGCGCCGGCCTGCCGCTCCGCCGGGCCCTGAAGGTGGCGCTGGCCGCCGACACGGTCTCCATCGCGGTGATGGAGCTGGTCGACAACGCNGTCATCGTCGCCATCCCCGGCGCCATGGCGGCGGGCCTGACCGCCGCGCTGTTCTGGGGCGCCCTGGNCTTCTCCCTGGCCGTGGCGTTCGCGGTGACCCTCCCGATCAACCGCTGGATGATCGGAAGGGGCCGCGGCCACGCCGCCGTCCACCGGCACCACTGAACCCTTTCCAACACATGGTCCCGGGCGCCGGAGACGGGAGCCCAGGCGGTATCCGAGGCCACGACGTTGCAGGTCACAGCATCGCCCCGCCTGCAAGGCCCCCGTCCTGCACTGCGGAAACGGCGCGTTGGAAAAGGTGCACCGAACCGCGGCCCCGCGCGGCGGCGGGCCCGATTCTCAGGAAGAGCCGTTCAGCCGCCCGGTCATGCGCTCGATCTCCCCCGCGACGCGGTCGCGCAGATCGGTGAGGGCCTTGATGCGCTCGTCAAGGACGCTGAGACGCTCGGAGAAGGCGTCCAGCAAGGGCCGGCAGTCCCGGGGCGGCTCGTGATCGCCCTTCCCCAGGCAGTGCACGAACCTCGCCACGTCCTCTGAAGCGAGACCCGCCCGCAGCAGCCGGGCGATGTCACGGGCGAGCAGGACGGTCTCGGCGTCGTAGACCCGGTAGCCGTTGTGGTCGCGGTCCACGCTGATCAGGCCCTGCTCCTCGTAGTAGCGCAGCGCGCGCGGGGTCACCCCGGCGCGGCGCGCCGCCTCACCGATCCGCATCGACTGCTCACTCCTCCTTTCGCCGGCTCCCGGTGAAGGCCGTCCCGAACAACGCCAGGGAGACGATCAGGCATCCCGCCGCCGCGGCGGGCACGGCCGCCGCGCCGCCCGCCTGCAGGGCCAGGCCGCCGATCCCCCCGGCGAGCGAGAAGCCCAGGAACATCGCACTGTTGTTCAGCGCGATCAGCTCACCGGCCGCCGCGCCGCCGTCCCGCTCGATCAGCCAGGCCTGCACCGCCGGCCCGATGCCCCAGGCGGCCAGCCCGTACAGCAGGTACAGCACCGCCACGACCGGGCGCGGATACGGCCCGCCGGCCAGGGCGAAGGCGAGCATCAAGGCGGGGGCGGCGAGCATCCCGGACGCAAAGAGCAGCAGGGCCCGCCGGGCGCCCAGCGCGTCGACCGGCAGCGGCGGCAGCGTCACCGCCAGAGCCGTCCCCGCCACGGCGGCCAGGGCGGCGACGAAGAGCATGGTGGCCCGCCAGCCCAGCGCCTCCCCCAGCCAGGCGCCCACGGGCACGCCCGCCACCAGCGAAGTGGTCAGCCCGGCGCCGACGACGGCCAGGTACCGGCCCTGCCGGCCCTCCGGCGCGGCCGCGGCCGCCACGGCGAAGGCGACGGGCGAGGCGGTGGCCGCGGCCAGCCCCGCCACGGCCCGGGCGGCCAGCANCGCCCCGTAAGCGGGGGCCGCGGCGGCGGCGAGGTTGGCCACGACGAACACGCCGGCCGCCGCCACCAGCACCGTGCGGCGGGGCAGGCGGGCGGTGAGCAGGGCGGCCGGGGGCGCCCCCAGCGCGTACGCCACGGCGAACACGGTCACCAGCTGGCCGCTCAGCGGAACCGAGACCGCCAGGTCGCGGGCGATGTCCGGGAGGATGCCGGCGATGACCATGTCGTCGGTGCCGAACGAGAACGCCAGCAGGAACAGGGCGGGCAGCCACAACGCCGCAGGGCGGCGGGCGTCCCCGCCGGTCCCGGTGCGCACAGCCGGTTGCGTCGCATGTGAAGCCATGCCCGGACGCTAAAAGCTTGACGTTTGCGTCAAGGTCAAGCCGTTCCGGCCCGCCGGGGCGCGCGGCGCATGGTCTCGGCCCGCCACAGGTCCCGGTAGTAGCCGGGTTCGCGCAAAAGGTCGCGGTGCGAGCCGCGCTGGGTGATGCGGCCTCGTTCCAGGACGACGATCTCGTCCACTTCCTCCAGGCCCCGCAGGCGGTGGGTGACCAGCAGGACGGTGCGGCCCGCGGTGGCCTTCAGCAGGTCGCCCAGCAAGGCGTCGGCCAGGGGGTCTTCCAGCGCCTCGGTGGGCTCGTCCAGCAGCAGCACCGGCGGGTCCCGCAGCAGGGCGCGGGCCAGGGCGAGGCGGCGGAGCTGCCCGCCGGACAAGGTGGCGCCGTCCTCGCCGAGCGGGGCGTCCCACCCCGTGGCCGCCGCCCAGTCCGCCAGGCGGACCGCCGCCAGGGCGCGGGCCAGTTCCCCGTCGCCGGTCCGGGGGCGGGCCAGCAGCAGGTTGTCGCGCAGGGACGCGCGGAAGACATACGGGTCGTCGGTCAGGCCCGTCATCAGCTCGCGGACGCCGTCGGAGGGCAGGTCGCGCACGTCCACGCCGTTGACGCGGATGGCCCCAAACTCCGCTTCCACCAGCCGCATCAGCGCCGCCAGCAGGGTGCTCTTGCCCGCCCCGCTCGGCCCGACCAGCGCCACCCGCCGGCCGGGGGGCAGGGTCAGGCTCACCCCGTCCAGCGCCGCCGCCCCGCCGGGGGCGTACCGCACCACCAGGTCGGTGACCTCGATCGTGTACGGGGGCGCGGGGAGAGGACGGGGGTCTGCGGGTTCGGTGACGGCGGGCGGTGCCGCGCGGACCTCTTCCAGGCGGCGCAGGGCCGCGATGATCTCGGCCAGGCGTTCCCCGGCGTCCGCCAGCGGCAGGACGGGCGCGAACGCCGCCAGCGCGGTGAGGGCGAGCACGGCCAGGGCCACCGGGTCGAGCACGGGACGGGCCTGCGCGACGATGACGGCCACGGTCACGCCCTGCACCGCCATTCCCATCGCGGGCATCGCCGCCCGCAGCCGCGCCCGGCGGCGCTCCAGCGCGGCCAGGTGCGCATCGGCCGCCGCGGCCGCCTTTTGGGCGCGTTCGGTCGCGTCGCAGGCCGCCAGGTCCATCGCGCCGTGCACCAGGTCGGCCACCCGCTCGGCGAGAGCGGCGCGGGCCGGGGCGAGCCGGGCCGCCCACCGGCGGG
>JGI25326J35508_1001576_pt1 | contig 16681 bp, 16 predicted proteins | sample HigsolmetaAR201D_FD_35508 | JGI IMG/M metagenome (IMG submission 35508)
GAGGGCGGCTCCGGTCCGCGTTCCCCGCGCGCGTGCCCGGCTCAGCCCGGAGGCGGCACCGACACGCCTGCGTCGGTCTGCTCCACGCGCTTCATGGTGCCGTCGTCGTTGTAGTGCAGGTACTCGACCGTCACCGCGCGCCGCCCCAGCGCGCCCTGCTTGTCGCCGATGGTCAGCGCGGCGTTGTGCAGGAAGATGTACCACTGGCCCTTGAACTCGACGATGCCCGGGTGGATGGTGAAGCTGTTCCTGCCCGAGCCGGTCAGCTCGCCGCGGTAGGTCCACGGGCCCTGGATGGAGGGCGCGGTGGCGTAGGAGACGCGCTCGTTGGTGTGGGTGGCGCGGTCCAGCGAGGCGTAGGTGAGGTAGTACAGGTCGCCGCGCTTGTGCAGCCAGGGGCCTTCTTCGAAGTGCGGCGGAGTGATTTCGGTGATCGGCCCGTCCAGCTCGATCATGTTGGGCTTGAGCCGGGCGATGTAGCAGTGGCGGTTGCCCCAGGCGATCCAGGTGGTGCCGTCGTCGTCGGTGAACACCGTCGGGTCGATGTCCTCCCAGCTGTGCGTGCCCTGGGCGTCATCTCCGCGGTGATCAGCGCCGAGCCCCTGGCGTCCACGAACGGGCCGGTGGGCGAGTCGGACACGGCCACGCCGATGGCCTTGCCCGGATGCGTGTCGTCGTGCTCGACCGCGGCGTAGAACCAGAAGCGGCCGTCCTTCTCAATGGCCTGCGAGGCCCAGGCGTCGCCCTTGGCCCATTTGAAGTCGGTCGCGCGCATGATCGGACCGTGGTAGGTCCACTGGCGCATGTCGGTGGTCGAATACACCAGCCACTCGCGCATGTTGAACATCTGCCCGTCCTCCGCCTCGTCGTGGCCGACGTACAGGTACAGACGGTCGCCGACCACCAGTGGCGCGGGGTCGGCGGTGAAGCGGTCGCGGAACAGCGGGTTGGAACCGGGGGCGGGATCGTCGGCGCGCAGCGCGGGCGATGCGGCCATCAGCAGGGTCGCGAGCGCGGCGCCGAGGACAGGGTGGACCGGATGCCGTGGGTTACGCATGGCGGTTCTCCTGGTGGGCGGGGCCTCTGGCCCGCCGAGTCTAGACGCGGTGCGGGGCGATGTGGAGCCGGCGCGCCCGGCCCGGTTTCACGCCTTCTTCACCGGGTGGCCCGGCCTAATCGGCGGCCCCGGTGCCGCATGGCGCCGGTGGCCTGACCCATCCAGGCGGTCTGGGGATCCGCTGGCACCGGGATCGTCCGGCTGCGCCAGCAAGGAATCCGCATGCCCGCTCTCGACCCGGCGACGCTCGCCACCCTCCAATCCCGCCAGGACGCGATCATCGAGGCCTGGCGGGCCAGCCTGGAACACACCGGCCACGACGGCCGCGCCTCGCCGCGCGAACTGGAAGCCCGGGCGCGCGAGTTCTGGCGCCTGCTGCCGGCGGCGGCGGCGGCAGGCGACGCCGACGGCCTGCAGGGCGAACCCTGGGCGGAGGTGCGCCACTTCCTCGAGGAGCTGTCGCGAGAGCGGGTGCTCAAGGGCTTCAGCGCCGCGGAGACGGCCACCTTCATCTTCTCGCTCAAGCAGCCGCTGTTCGACGCGGTCGAGCAGGCCAACGCCGACGCGCCGCGGCGAATGGCCGCNCAGCTGCGGGGTGTCTCGGCGCTGCTGGACCAGCTGGGCCTGTACACGGTCAAGGTGTTCCAGAAGAACCGCGAGGACGTGATCGCGCGCCAGCAGGAGGAGATGCTGGAGCTGTCCACCCCGGTGGTGAAGCTGTGGGAGGGCGTGCTGGCGCTGCCGATGATCGGTACCCTGGATTCGCAGCGCACCCAGGTGGTCATGGAGTCGCTGCTGCAGCGGATCGTGGAAACCGGCTCGGAGATCGCGATCATCGACATCACCGGCGTGCCCACCGTGGACACCCTGGTGGCGCAGCACCTGCTCAAGACCGTCACCGCGATCCGCCTGATGGGCGCCGACGCCATCATCAGCGGCGTGCGCCCGCAGATCGCGCAGACCATCGTGCACCTGGGCCTGGACCTGCAGGGCATCGTCACCAAGGCCAACCTCGCCGACGCCCTGGCGCTGGCGCTCAAGCGCACCGGCGTGACCATGGCGAAGGCGGCCTGATGGAGCGCATCCCGATCCTGCAGATGGGCGAGGTGCTGCTGGTCACCATCCAGGTGGACATGCACGACCAGCTCGCGCTGACCCTCCAGGATGACCTAGCCGAGCGCATCCGCGCCACCTCGGCGCGCGGCGTGCTGATCGAGATCTCCGCGCTGGACATCGTCGACTCCTTCATCGGCCGCATGATCGCCACCATCTCGGCACTGGCCGCGGTGATGGACGCGCGTACCGTGGTGGTGGGCATGCAGCCGGCGGTGGCCATCACCCTGGTCGAGCTGGGCCTGGACACCGGCGTGAGCACCGCGCTGACGGTGGAGCGGGGCATGAGGCTGCTGCGGCAGGCAGGCGCCGGCGACGAATGAACCCGCACGGCGAGATTCCGGTGCGCACCGAGCAGGACGTGGTCCTCGCCCGCCAGGCCGTGCGCCAGGCGGCGGTGGCATGCGGGCTGCGCCTGGTGGACCAGACCAAGCTGGTGACCGCCGCCAGCGAGCTGGCGCGCAACGCGGTGGTCTACGGTGGCGGCGGCACCATGAGCTGGCACGTGGTCCGCGACGGCATGCGCGCGGGCATCCGCCTGGAGTTCGTGGACCAGGGGCCGGGCATCGCCGACATCGCCCAGGCCCTCACCGATGGCTGGACCTCGGGCACCGGCATGGGCCTGGGCCTGTCCGGCTCGCGCCGCCTGGTGGACGCCTTCGAGATCGACAGCGCCCCCCGGGCGCGGCACGCGGGTGGCGATCACCAAATGGGCGTAGGGTTCATCGGCCAGGCCACGCGCGTGATCCCGGTGGAGGAGGCCACCCGGGTGGGGCAGGTGCGCCGCGAGGCGCGGGCCCTGGCCGCTTGCGCCGGCTTCGGCGAGCTGGATGCCGGGCGGGTGACCCTGGCGGCCACCGAGGTGGCCACCAACGTGCTGCGCCACGGCGGTGGCGGCCGTGTGCTGCTGTCGCTGGTGCAGGGGCGCACCGGCCCGGGCGTGGAGGTGTGCGCCATCGACCGCGGCCCGGGCTTCTCCCTGGAGCGCTGCCTGCCGGACGGCTACACGACCGGGGCCGGCAGCCCCGGCCAGGGCCTGGGTGCGATCCGGCGCCAGGCGCAGGTGTTCGACGTGTGGTCCGACGCCGGCGGGGCGGTGGTGCTGGCGCGGATCTATCCGGAACATTCGCGCGACGAGGACCTGGACTACGGCGCCCTGCGCGTGCCACTGGGCCGGGAGACGGTGTGCGGCGACGCCTGGTTCCTCGGCCGGGACGGCGCGCGCGTGGTGGTGGCGCTGGTGGACGGCCTGGGCCACGGCGTGCAGGCGGGCGAGGCGGCCGCGGCCGGCATCGAGGCGGTGGCCGAGGCGCCGGAGCTGGCGCCGGACCTGCAGCTGGGCCGCATGCACGCGCGCATGGCCGGCAGCCGCGGCGGCGCGGTGGCGGTGGCCTGCCACGAGCCGGAGGCCGGCCTGGTGCGGTTCAGCGGCGTGGGCAACATCGCCGCCTCGGTGCACGAGGCCGGCCTGCCCGCGCGCGGGCTGCCCTCGCATCCGGGCATCGTCGGCGGGCAGTACCGGCGCGCGCCTGGCTTCAGCCTGCCGGTCGCGCCCGGCGCGCTGCTGCTGCTGCACAGCGACGGGCTGCAGTCGCGCTGGAACCTGGCCCGCTACGAGGGCCTGGCGTTCCGCCATCCGGCGCTGGTGCTGGCGGTGCTGCTGCGCGACTTCGACCGCGGCCGCGACGACACCGGCGCCATCGCNGTGCGCCTGGGAGGGCGGGCATGAGCGCCGCACCGGGGGACGCGCTGGCCGTGCTCGAGCAGCTGCGCGCGGAGAACGCGGCGCTGCGCGCCGAGCTGGCCGAGACCAACCAGGGCGTGCTGGCCCTGTACGCCGAGCTGGACCAGCAGGCCGGGCAGCTGCGCGAGGTGTCCGAGCTCAAGAGCCGGTTCCTCTCCTACATGAGCCACGAGTTCCGCACGCCGCTGGGCTCGATCCTGAGCATCNCCCGGCTGCTGGAGCAGGGCATGGACGGCCCGCTCAACGGCGAGCAGCTGCGCCAGGTGCGCTTCGTCAGCGCCGCGGCGCTGGAGCTGCGCGAGATGGTGGACGACCTGCTCGACCTGGCCCGCATCGAGGCCGGGCGCATCTCCATCTCGCCGGCCTGGTTCGACCTGATGGACCTGTTCTCGGCCCTGCGCGGCATGTTCCGCCCGCTGGTGGAAGGCGCCGGCAACGTCGAGCTGGTGTTCGAGGCCCCGCCGCCGCTGCCGCTGCTGTACACCGACGACAAGAAGCTGGCGCAGATCCTGCGCAACTTCATCTCCAACGCGCTGAAGTTCACTCCGCAGGGGCGGGTGTCGGTGTCGGCCAGGCCCGAGGGCGAGCGGCACGTGCGCTTCAGTGTGCGCGACACCGGCATCGGCATCCCGGAGCACATGCTCGGCGCGCTGTTCGAGGACTTCGTGCAGGTGGACTCGCCGCTGCAGAAGCGCCTGCGTGGCACCGGACTGGGCCTGGCCCTGTGCCGGCGCTTCGCCGCGCTGCTGGGCGGCAGCGTGGGGGTCAGCAGCACCGTCGGGCAGGGTTCGGAATTCCACGTGACCGTGCCCATCGCATTGCCGGAGGACGACAGTGGGGGCTAGCCGGATCCTGGTGGTGGACGACAACGCGGCCACCCGCTACTCGGTGCGGCGCGTGCTCGAGCGGCAGGGCTTTGCCGTGGCCGAGGCCGGCACCGGCAACGAGGGCCTGGCCTGGATCGGGCGCGAGCCGTTCGATGCGCTGGTGCTGGACGTGAACCTGCCGGACATGAGCGGCTTCGACCTGGTGCGGATGCTGCGTGCCGACCCGGCCACCAGCCTGCTGCCCGTGATCCACGTCTCGGCCGCGTCCATCGCCAACGGCGACGTGATCGAGGGGCTGGACGCCGGCGCCGACGCCTACCTGGTCCATCCGGTGGACCACGACGTGCTGCTGGCGACCCTGCGCACCCTGCTGCGCGTGCGCCGCACCGAGGACGCGCTGCACGCGGCCGAGGCGCGCTTCCGCGAGATCTTCGAGAACGTGGGCGCCCCCATCGCCGCGGTGACCGGCACGCTGCAGGTGCGCGACGCCAACCCGGCGTTCCGGCGTCTGCTGGCCGAGGCCGGCGTGCCGGACCTGGCCGCGCTGTTCGGGCAGCAGCCGGTGGAGGCGCTGTGCCNCGCGCTGCACGAGGGCAGCGGCTGGAAGGGCACCTTCCTGCTGCCCAGCCCGCGCGGGCGGCGCGTGACCGAGTGGCGGGTAGCGCCCTACCGCGAGCCGGGCGTGGGCCTGCTGTACGTGGAGGACCAGACCGAGCACCACGACCGCGAACAGGCCCACCGCCTGCAGCTGGATTCGGCCACCAGCGAGCTGGCGGTGCAGATCGCCGAGCGCGAGCGCACCGAGATGGAGCTGCAGCAGGCGCGCAAGATGGACGCCCTGGGCAAGCTCACCGGCGGNATCGCCCACGACTTCAACAACCTGCTGACCAGCATCATCGGCGCGCTGGACATGATCGGCGCGGCCGTCGAGGGCGGTCGGGTGGAGCGCATCCCGCGCTTTGCCGCGGTGGCGTCCACCGCGGCCCTGCGCGCCGCCGCGCTGACCCAGCGCATGCTGGCCTTCGCCCGCAAGCAGTCGCTGGACGCCACCGCCTTCGACATCGGCGCGCGCGTCACCGGCCTGGCCGACCTGCTGGCCCGCTCGATCGGCGAGAACGTCGCCCTGGAGTTCGATCTGCCGGAGGGGCTGGTCGTGCTGGCCGACGCGGTGCAGCTGGACAGCGTGGTGCTGAACCTGGTGATCAACGCCCGCGATGCGCTGCAGGGCCGCGGCCGCATCACCATCGCCGCGCGCCCGGCCGCGGCGGTGCCGGCGGACCTGCCGCCGGGCGGGTACGTGAGCCTGACCGTGGCCGACGACGGGCCGGGCATCCCGCCGGACATCCTCGGCAAGGTGTTCGAGCCGTTCTTCACCACCAAGCCGGTCGGCCAGGGCACCGGCCTTGGNCTGTCCATGACCTACGGCTTCGCCCGCCAGAGCGGCGGCACCGCCCGCGCGCACAGCGTGCCGGGGCAGGGCACCACCATCGAGCTGCTGCTGCCGCGCGCGGCCGTCGCCACNCCGGAGATGGCGGTGGAGGCCACGGCGGTGGAGGGCGGCAGCGAGCGCATCCTGCTGGTGGACGACAACGAGCTGGTGCGCGGCATGGCCGAGGAGGTGCTGGCCGGCGCCGGCTACCAGGTGGTGGCCTGCGCGGATGCCGATGCGGCGTTGCAGGCCATCGCCGGAGGCGGCTTCGACCTGCTGCTGACCGACGTGGGCCTGCCCGGGATCAGCGGCCGCGAACTGGCCGACCGCGTGCGCGCGCGCCATCCGGATCTGCCGGTGCTGTTCATCACCGGCTACACCGAGAACGCGCAGGACCGCCAGGCCTTCCTCGGCGAGCGCATGGACCTGCTGCTCAAGCCCTTCAACCTCGCCGACCTGCTGCGCGCGGTGGGGCGCAAGCTCGGCCGGGGCGGTGCCGCCGCTCAGTCGTGCGGCGCGTCGGCGTCGCCGTCCGGCGGCAGCCCGGTGTAGCGGGCGCGCGGACGGATCAGCCGGCCCAGGGTCTGCTGCTCCAGGGCGTGGGCCAGCCAGCCGGCCACGCGGCCGGCGGCGAACAGGGACAGGGCGTGGGTGGCGGTCAGGCCGTGGGCCAGGCACAGCGCGGCCAGGGTGAAGTCCACGTTCGGCCGGCGGCCGCTGACCTCCGCGGCGGCGGCGACCACCGCCTCCACCAGTTCCATCGTGGCCGGGTCCGCGGGCATGGCGCGCAGCATCGCCAGCAGTTCGGCCGCGCGCGGGTCGCCGGCCGGGTACAGCGCGTGGCCGAAGCCGGGCAGGTCCTCACCCTGCTGCCAGCGGGCGGCGACCAGGCGGCGCACGTCACGGCTTTGCCGCGCGTCCTCCAGCAGCGCGCACACGCGCGCGGTGGCGCCGCCGTGGCGCGGGCCGGCCAGCGCGGACAGCCCGGCGCACACGGTCGCGTGCAGGTGCGCGCCGGTGGAGGCGACCACGCGCGCGGCGAAGGCCGAGACGTTGAGCTCATGGTCGGCACACAGCACCAGCGCGGCGCGGACCAGTTCGGCGAAGGCCTCGTCGCCGGGGCGCCAGGTCCCGGCCAGCAGGCGGTGCACCGGCCCGGCGGGCCGGCGGGCCACCAGCAGGCCGGCGTTCTGCCGCAGCAGGGTCGCGGCCAGGGCGCGGCGGGTGGCCTGGTCGGCCTGGAAGGAGTGCGGCACCTGCAGCGCCAGCAGCGGGATCACCGCCATCGCGCGCGACAGCGGCGGCAGCTCGGCGGCGTTGGCCAGCGGTGCCAGCCGCGCCGGCCAGTCGCCGGGCGGATCGGCGAACGGGTCCTGGCTGCCGCAGTCCCACAGCAGGCGGGCGGTGTCCTCCAGGGTGGCGCCGGCGCGGGCCAGGGCCACCGCGGAACGGCCGCGGTAGTAGGGACCGTCCGGACGGATCAGCGAGATCCGCGTCTCCATCACCGGCAGGCCGCGGTCCAGGCTCTGCGCCGCGCCGCGCGCCGCGCCCCGGCCCAGGCGCTTGCGCTGGGCCAGGCGCTCCACCTCCTGGCGCCGGTACACGCGGCTGCGGTGGTCGCGCCCCGGGCGCGACTCCAGCAGCCCGCGGCTGACGTAGGCATAGAGCGTGGCGGGGCTGATGCCCAGCAGCCGGCAGGCCTCGNCGGCGGGGATCAGGTCGCTGTCCATGGACATATTGATCGTCCGCATCAAGATTGATCAACGGATGACAGGGTGACACATTGCCGGGGTCACGTGCACTGCCGTGCCGCAGGAGTCCCGTCCCATGTCCCTTCATTCCGCCGGCGCGAGGTTCCGCGCCGCCCTGGCCGCCGAATCGCCGCTGCAGGTGGTCGGCGCGATCAACGCCAACCATGCCCTGCTGGCCAAGCGTGCCGGCTACCGGGCCATCTACCTGTCCGGCGGCGGCGTGGCCGCCGGTTCGCTCGGTCTGCCGGACCTGGGCATCAACACCCTCGAGGACGTGCTGGTCGACACGCGCCGCATCACCGACGTGTGCGACCTGCCGCTGCTGGTGGACATCGACACCGGCTTCGGCCCGTCGGCGTTCAACATCGAGCGCACCATCAAGAGCCTGATCAAGGCCGGCGCCGCCGCCTGCCACATCGAGGACCAGGTCGGCGCCAAGCGCTGCGGCCACCGCCCGGGCAAGGAGATCGTGTCGAAGGAGGAGATGGTCGACCGCATCAAGGCGGCCGCCGATGCGAAGACGGACCCGGACTTCTTCCTGATCGCGCGCACCGACGCCATCGCGGTGGAAGGCGTGGATGCGGCCATCGAGCGCGCCCTGGCCTGCGTGGAGGCCGGCGCCGACGGCATCTTCGCCGAGGCCGCCTACGACCTGGACACCTACCGCAGGTTCGTCGAGGCGGTGAAGGTGCCGGTGCTGGCCAACATCACCGAGTTCGGCAAGACCCCGCTGTTCTCGCGCGAGGAGCTGGCCGGGGCCGGCGTGGCCATCCAGCTGTTCCCGCTGTCGGCCTTCCGTGCCGCCAACAAGGCCGCCGAGGCCGTGTACGAGGCCATCCGCCGCGACGGCCACCAGCGCAACGTGGTCGAGGCCATGCAGACCCGCGAGGAGCTGTACGAGCGCATCGGCTACCACGACTTCGAGCGCCGCCTGGACGCACTGTTCGCCCGCAAGGGCTGAACGCGCGCCGGCGCGCACCCCGCATCCAGACCCGTGGCGGGCCGCGCCCGCCCAACAGGAGAACAGGCATGAGCGAGACCACCGCCACCGGATTCAAGCCGAAGAAGTCCGTCGCCCTGTCCGGCACCGCCGCCGGCAACACCGCCCTGTGCACGGTCGGCCGCAGCGGCAACGACCTGCACTACCGCGGCTACGACATCCTGGACATCGCCAACACCTGCGAGTTCGAGGAGATCGCCCACCTGCTGGTGCACGGCAAGCTGCCCAACCGTGCCGAGCTGGCCGCCTACAAGGCCAAGCTCAAGGCCCTGCGCGGCATCCCGGCCGCGGTCAAGGCGGCGCTGGAACAGCTGCCGCCGTCGGCGCACCCGATGGACGTGATGCGCACCGGCGTGTCCGTGCTCGGCTGCGTGCTGCCGGAGAAGGACGACCACAACCATCCCGGCGCGCGCGACATCGCCGACAAACTGATGGCCAGCCTCGGCTCGATGCTGCTGTACTGGTACCACTACGCCTGCAACGGCAGGCGCATCGAGGTGGAGACCGACGACGACAGCATCGGTGGCCACTTCCTCCACCTGCTGCACGGGCAGAAGCCGCGCGAGAGCTGGGTGCGCGCCATGCACACCAGCCTGATCCTGTACGCCGAGCACGAGTTCAACGCCTCCACCTTCACCGCGCGCGTGATCGCTGGCACCGGCTCGGACATGTACAGCTGCATCGCCGGCGCCATCGGCGCCCTGCGCGGTCCCAAGCACGGCGGCGCCAACGAGGTGGCCTTCGAGGTGCAGAAGCGCTACGAGACCCCGGACGAGGCCGAGGCCGACATCCGCGCCCGCGTGGAGCGCAAGGAAGTCATCATCGGCTTCGGCCACCCGGTCTACACGGTGGGCGACCCGCGCAACAAGATCATCAAGGAAGTGGCCCGCCAGCTGTCGGCCGAGCGGGGCAACATGAAGATGTTCGACATCGCCGAGCGCCTGGAGACGGTGATGTGGGACATCAAGAAGATGTTCCCCAACCTGGACTGGTTCAGCGCGGTCAGCTACCACATGATGGGCGTGCCGACGGCCATGTTCACCCCCCTGTTCGTGATCGCCCGGACCTCCGGCTGGAGCGCCCACGTGATCGAGCAGCGGATCGATGGCAAGATCATCCGGCCCAGCGCCAACTACACCGGTCCGGAGCCGAGGGAGTTCGTGCCGATCGACCAGCGCGGGTGAGGCCATGACAACCTGACCAGCCAGCCAGGGGGAGGCTATGCGCGACGGGGACGTCTTCCGCAAGACAGAGGCCGGGCGGGAGGAGATCCGCGATCGCGGCCGGCGGTTGCCGCCGGCCCTGCGGACCGTCCTGCTCATGGTGGACGGGCAGCGGCCCGTCTCCGAACTGAAGGAGGTCATCGCCGGGGTCCGTGCCCCGGCCGATGCCATCGAGCGGCTGCTGGCCGAGGGGCTGATCGAGCCGGTGCCGACCGGGTTCGACCCGGCGGCTCTGGCCCGGGCGGTGGCCCCCGGCCGCCCGCCCGCGGCTCCGTCCGCGCCGGCCGGCACGGACGCGCAGGGCGCGGCCCCGGGGGACCGGTTCGGCTTCCTCTACCAGCGGCTGAGCGACGCCATCCGGGCCCACCTGGGCCTGCGCGGCTACTTCCTGCAGCTGAAGGTGGAGCGGGCCGAGGACGAGGCCGGCCTGCGCGCCCTGCTGCCCGAGATCCGGCAGGCCCTGGCCAAGGTCAAGGGCGAAACCTTCGCTTCGGATTGGGAACGCTCACTCGAGCCTGAAGGGGCGGCGGACACCGCCGCCTGAGCGTGGCGGGCGGCTGCCCCGCCCCCGCGGCCAGGATGGAGGTCAGAGCAGGCCTTCGGCCCGCAGGGCCTGCTGCACGCCGGCATCGGCCTGCATGCGCTCGCGGAAGGCAGCCAGGTGCTCCAGGCCGGCCAGGTCCACGCCCACCCGGCCGGCCCACAGCAGGGTCACGAACAGGTAGGGATCGGCGAAGCTGCGGAAGCCGGCCAGCCACTGGCGGTCGGCCAGGCGGGCGTCGGCGGTCTCGAACAGACCGCGCAGGCGGCGCCTGGCGGTGGCCCGCAGCGCCTCGTGCTGGGCGGCATCCTCGATGAACGCCGCCGGGACGAACAGCGGCTTGAATGCCGGGTGCAGGTCGGAATTGACGAAGGACAGCCAGCGCGTGGCCTCGGCGCGCTGGCGCGCGCTGCCGTCACCGGCCAGGCCGGCCTGCGGATGGCGGTCGGCGATGTAGCCGGCGATGGCGGCGTTCTGGGTCAGGACGAAGTCCCCGTCCACCAGCACCGGCACCGAGCCGGCGGGATTGATCGCGCGGAATTCCGGGGACTTCAGCCCCTCGGCGTCCATGATCTGGAACTCGTAGGGGGCGCCCGTCCAGCACAGGTCGATGTGGATGGCCGTCGAGCAGGCGCCGGGCTTGGTGTAGAGCTTCATAATGAGTGTCCGCATCTCTCGGATGCCCTTGCGGGCGGAAGGCGCGGAACTATCCCAGAGCCGCCGTGCGGCGGCAAATCCCCGGCGCCCGGCGCGCCGGGGCGGGGCTCAGGACTGCTGCTGGCCGCGCGGGCGCGGGCGCAGCGACTGGACCTTGTAGAAGGTGTGGTCGCCGATGGTGGCCACCTGGTAGGCGTTGGCCCAGCTCGGGCTGGCGATGGCATGGGCGGCGAAGTGGCTGGCGCCGGGCACGATCTCCACGCGCTGGCCGACCGGCAGGGCCCAGTTGCGCTCGGCGCGCAGGGCCACGTCCACCGAACGGTTCCAGGCGTCCAGGTTGCGCAGGCGGGTGTTCGGCGAGACCAGGGTCGGGGCGAACTGCTTGCGGGCGGTCACCACGTCGCACACGGACTCGCCCCACAGGCCGCTGTCGCGCCGGCGCAGGGCCACCTCGGCCACGGCCTGCTGGCCGCGCAGGCTCTGGTCGCGGGCTTCCAGGTACACGGTGGTGCTCAGGCACAGGGAGTCGGCGGCCGGCTGTGGCAGGAGCTGCGACAGCCAGAGGATCCAGGCCAGTTTCATGCGGGTTCTCCTTGCTCCGTCTTCGCGGGCGGGGCACCCGCCGGCCGGGGGGCCGGAGGGAAGGCGCCCACACCCGCGGGGCGTCATGGGGAGGCAGCCGGCGTGCTGCCTGTGCCGGCGGAAGGGGCCGGCGACCTGCCCAAGGGGGCGGGCCGGAAAGTGGCGCGCACGATAGGGGCGCTCTTCCGAACCGGTCCTGAACGCCCGGGCTTGACAATCGGCCCCTGCCGCGTCCCGTCAGGTGTGACGGAGATCACGTTCCGCGGAGCCTACAGGCGCGCCGCCAGGCGCGTGCCCTGGTCGATCGCCCGCTTGGCATCCAGTTCCGCGGCCACGTCCGCGCCGCCGACCCGGTGNACCGGGACGGCGATGCCGGCCTCGCGCAGGCGCGCCTCCAGCCCGCGGTTCGGCTCCTGGCCGGCGCAGACCACCACCGTCTGCGCGGGCAGGCACTGCTCGGCCCCGTCCACCCGTACGTGCAGGCCCTCCTCGTCCACGCCCAGGTACTCCACGCCGCCGAGCATGCGCACGCCCTTGGCCTTGAGCGTGGCCCGGTGGATCCAGCCGGTGGTCTTGCCCAGNCGCCGGCCGGGCTGGCCGGGGCTGCGCTGCAGCAGCCAGACCTGGCGGGCTGGCGGCTCCGGCCGGGCCGGGATCAGGCCGCCGCGGCGGGACGAGGTCGGGTCCACGCCCCACTCGGCCATCCAGCGGGCCGGGTCCAGGCTNGGCGAGGGGCCCTCCTGGACCAGGAACTCGGCCACGTCGAAGCCGATGCCGCCGGCGCCGATGATGGCCACCCGCGCGCCGGGGCGGACCTTGCCGGTCAGCACGTCGGTGTAGCCGACCACGCTGGGGTGGTCGGCGCCGGGGAAGTCCACGCGGCGCGGGACCACGCCGGTGGCCAGGACGATCTCGTCNAAGCCGGCCAGCTGCGCCGGGCCGGCCTCGGTGCCCAGGCGCAGCTCCACCCCGGTCTCCTCCAGGCGGTGGCGGAAGTAGCGCAGGGTCTCGTTGAACTCCTCCTTGCCGGGGATGCGCCGGGCCAGGTTGAACTGGCCGCCGATCTCGGCGGCGGCTTCGAACAGGGTCACGGCGTGGCCGCGCTGCGCGGCCACGGTGGCGCAGGCCAGGCCGGCCGGACCGGCACCGACCACGGCGATGCGCTTGCGCCGCGTGGCCGGCAGGTAGTCGAGCTCGGTCTCGGCGCAGGCGCGCGGGTTGACCAGGCAGCTGGCGCGCTTGCCGGCGAAGATGTGGTCCAGACAGGCCTGGTTGCAGGCGATGCAGGTGTTGATGGCCTCGGTGCGGCCGGCGCGGGCCTTGGCCGGCCACTGCGGGTCGGCCAGCAGCGGCCGGGCCAGCGAGACCATGTCGGCCTGGCCGGAGGCGAGGATGGCCTCGGCCACCTCCGGCATGTTGATGCGGTTGACCGCCACCAGCGGCAGACGCACGTGCGGCTTCAGCCGCGCCGTCACCCCGGCGAAGGCCGCGCGCGGCACCGGCGTGGCGATGGTCGGCACCCGCGCCTCGTGCCAGCCGATGCCGGAATTGATGATCGTGGCGCCGGCGGCCTCCACCGCCTTGGCCTGGGCCACGATCTCGTCCCAGGTGTTGCCGTCCTCGACCAGGTCCAGCAGGGACAGGCGGTAGATGAGGATGAAGTCCGNTCCGCAGGCCTCGCGCACCCGGCGCACGATCTCCACGGCGAAGCGCATCCGCCGCTCCGCGTCGCCACCCCAGGCGTCCTGCCGGCGGTTGGTGCGCGGGGCGGTGAACTGGTTGATCAGGTAGCCCTCCGAGCCCATCACTTCCACGCCGTCGTAGCCGGCCTCGCGCGCCCGTGCGGCGGCGCTGGCGAAGGCGGCGATCTGCCGCTCCACGCCGCGGGCGGACAGGGCGCGCGGGGTGAACGGGCTGATCGGCGACCTGATCCGGGACGGGGCCACCACCAGCGGGTGGTAGCCGTAGCGGCCGGCGTGCAGCAGCTGCAGGCAGATCCTGGCCCCGTGCTCGTGCACGGCACGGGTGACCTGGCGGTGCCGGGCCGTCTCCCAGGGCCAGGCCAGCTTGCCGCCGAACGGGGCCAGCCAGCCGGCGACGTTGGGGGCGAAGCCGCCGGTGACGATCAGGCCGACGCCGCCGGCGGCGCGTTCGGCGAAGTAGGCCGCCAGCTTCGGGAAGTCGCGGGCGCGGTCCTCCAGCCCCGTGTGCATCGAGCCCATCAGCACCCGGTTGCGCAGGGTGGTGAAGCCCAGGTCCAGCGGGGCGAACAGNTGCGGGTAGGGCGTGGCGGTCTCGGCAGGGGTCTGCATGGGATACGCTGGCGTACGGAGAACGCCGCGCAGCCTGCCGCGAAACCGGCGCGGCGGCAAGCCGGCCGGTTACGGCCAGCCGGCCAGGACCAGCTTGCCGACGGTGCGGCCGGACTCCAGGCGGCGGTGCGCCTCGCGCAGGTTGGCCGCGGTGATCGGTCCCAGCGTCTCCGACACGGTGGTCCGCAACTCGCCGGCCTCCACCAGGCTGGCCACCCGGGACAGGATGCGGTGCTGGCAGGCCATGTCCGCGGTGCGGAAGCGCGAGCGGGTGAACATGAACTCCCAGTGGATGCCGATGGACTTGGCCTTGTACGGGTCGCCGATCCGCAGTGGCCCGGCCGGCTCCACGATCAGGCCGACATGGCCCTGCGGTGCCAGCAGCTCGCCCAGCGTGTCCCAGTAGCGGTCGGTGTCGGCGAAGTTGACCGCCGCCTCCACCGCTTCCATGCCCANGGCCTGCAGCTGCGGGCCCAGCGGCTGGCGATGGTCGATCACCTCGTGCGCGCCCATGCGCCGGCACCAGTCCACGCTCTCCGGGCGCGAGGCGGTGGCCACCACGGTGAAGCCGGCCCGCCGTGCCAGCTGGATGGCCATGGAGCCGACCCCGCCGGCGCCGGCGATCACCAGCAGGCGCCGGCCGGCGTTGTCGCCGTCGAAGCGGTAGGGCATGCGCTCGAACAGCAGCTCCCAGGCGGTGAGTGCGGTCAGCGGCAGTGCCGCCGCCTCGGCGAAGTCCAGGGTGATGGGCTTGGCCGCCACCAGGCGCTCGTCCACCAGCTGGTACTGGGCGTTGCTGCCGGGGCGGGTGACGTCGCCGGCGTAGTAGACCTCGTCGCCGGGCTGGAACATGGTCACCTCCGGCCCCACCGCCTCGANCACGCCGGCCGCGTCGAAGCCGAGGATGCGCGGCTGCGGCTCCGGCGCGCGTCCCGGCGCGGGCGCGCGCAGCTTGGTGTCCACGGGGTTGACCGAAACCGCCTCCACCCGCACCAGCAGATCCTGGCCGGCCGGTTCCGGACGCGGCAGTTCCAGGTCCAGGAGCGATTCGGGGTCTTCGACGGGCAGGTAGCGGGTGAATCCGATGGCCTTCACGCTTGCCTCCTGGCTCCGGGGAGAGGGGCCATCATACCGGCGCGCCCGTGTCGGTCAGGCGTGCAGGCCGAAGGCGTAGGCGTCCAGCGCCAGCGCGCCCAGCTCCACGTCCTCGTGCAGCAGTCCGGCCGGGGCGCCGCCGCCGGCGCCCAGGGCCACGAACAGCGGCAGCAGGTGCTCGGGCGTGGGGTGGTTGAGACGCGCGGCCGGCAGCGCGGTCCAGTCCAGCGCGCCGGCCACGTCGCCCTCCAGCAGGCGCCGGCGCAGGGCCGCGGTGAAGGCCTCCACCCAGTCCGGCACCGGCGCGCCGGGCCGCCCGTCGAGGGCGCGGAGGTTGTGCGAGAAGCTGCCCGAGCCGACCACCAGCACGCCCGCCTTCCGCAGCGGGGCCAGGGCCTGGCCGACCCGGTAGTGCCAGGCCGCGTCGCGCCACGGGTCCACCGACAGGGCCAGCACCGGCAGGTCCGCCTCCGGGTACATGCGCCGCAGCGGCACCCACACGCCGTGGTCCAGGCCCGCCTCCGGATCGGTGCGGGCGTCGAAGCCGGCATCGCGCAGGCGGCCGGCCACGGCCGCGGCCAGGGCCGGGTCGCCGGCGGCCGGATATTCCAGGGCGTACAGGGCCGGGGGAAATCCCCCGAAGTCGTGCACCGTGGCCGGCCGCTCCGCGGCGGTCACCACCGGGCCGGGCGCGTTGAAATGGGCGGAGGCCACCAGCACCGCGCGTGGTCCGGGCAGGTGCCGGGCCAGGCCATCGAGGAAGCGGCCGGTGGGGGAATCCTGCACGGCCAGCATCGGCGAGCCGTGGGACAGGAACAGGGCGGGGAGGGGGGCGTCCATGGCGCCAGCATCGGGACCGGTCGGGAGAGGCAGAAGTGCGTCCGGCGCGACGGAGCGTTGCGCACACGGCACCCTGACAGAACGTGAACAGGGGCACGCTTTCCCGGCCCGGGTTTGGCTTCACATGTTATGTTGTTGTTAACGCCGCCTTCACTTCATCGCACCTAGGCTTCGGCGCGACGACGTGCAGAACGGCCGTCAGGGATGTCCCGTCACTGGCGGGATATCTGAAACGGGAAAACCTGAGGGCACTCGGTTTTTCATCCCCGGATCATCAAGGAGCATGAGATGAAAATGAAACTTCTGACCGCTGCGCTGCTGGGCGGCCTGGCCGTGGCGCAGGCCGCTTCCGCGCAGGAGTTCGACGATCGCTGGTACCTGACCGGCTCGGCCGGCTTCAACTTCCAGGACAGCGAGCGTGGCACCGATGACGCCCCGTTCGGCACCATTGGTCTGGGCAAGTTCGTCAGCCCGAACTGGTCGATTGACGGCGAGCTGAACTACCAGAAC
>JGI25326J35508_1001615_pt1 | contig 16419 bp, 8 predicted proteins | sample HigsolmetaAR201D_FD_35508 | JGI IMG/M metagenome (IMG submission 35508)
GGCCGACACGCCCACCGCGACGGCGGAGCCCACGCCGATCCCGGCCACTCCGACGGCGGCGCCCACCGATACCCCGCTGCCCGAGCCGACCGCCGTCCCGCTGGCGCCGTTCGACCCCGAGCTGGCGGAAGCGCTCCAGCGAGTGCTGGACGAGACCGTCGCGGACGGCCACATCCCCGGCGCCTCGGTCGCCGTGCAGATCCCCGGCTACGAGCTCTGGGCCGGCGCGAGCGGCGTGTCCGACCGCCAGACGGGCGCGCCGATGACCCCCGAGACGCGGGTGCGGATCGCGAGCATCAGCAAGGTCTTCACCGCGGCGCTCGTGCTGCGCCTGGCCGAGGAGGGCGTGATCGACCTCGACGCCCCGATGACCACCTGGCTGCCGGACCTGGTGCCGAACGGCGACGCGATCACCGTGCGGCACCTGCTGCAGCACACCACCGGGCTGTACGACTTCCTGGAGGACCGCAACTTCGTGAGCCTCGCGTACCGCACGCCGGACCGGGTGTTCGAGCCGGCCGAGCTGGTCGCGTACGCCACACAGTTCCCGCCCGCCTTCCGGGTGGGCACCGAGGGCGCCTGGGACTACTCCAGCACCAACTATGTGATCCTGGGGATGATCGTCGAGCAGGCCACCGGCAACTCGATGGCGCGCGAGATGCGGGCGCGGATCTTCGAGCCGCTCGGGCTGGAGAACACCTTCTTCACGCCGGACGAGCCGATCATCGGCGAGATGTCGCGCGGCTACTCCAGGACCACCGACCAGACCCAGGTGGCGATGTCGTTCGCCTTCGCGACAGCGAACCTGGTCTCGACGCCGAGCGACGTCCAGCGCTTCGGGGCGGCGCTGTTCGGCGGCGAGCTGCTCTCGCCCGAGTCGATGGAGCAGATGCTGACCTTCGTGGACGGCAAGGGACAGTACAACATGCCCCAGCTCGCCTACGGGCTCGGCGTCATGCGCAACGTCCTGCCGGTCGGGAACGGGCCGGACGGGCAGCCGCGCCCGGCGGAGGCCAGCACCGTCCTGGGGCACATCGGCGGGTTCGGCGGCTTCCGCTCGGCCCTCTGGCACGCGCCCGAGAGCGGCATCACCGTGGCGCTGGGCGTGAACCAGGCCTCCACCGACCCCAATATCCTCGCCACCAGGGTGTACGACGCGATCCTGACCCACCAGGGGCGCTGATGAATCAACAGGCCCGGAGGTTTCCCCCCGGGCCTGTGCCACCGATCCGATGACGGGCTACGCCTCGTCGTCCTCCTTCGGCTCCGCGTCGCCCGTCTCCTCGAGGGCGGCGCGGAACGCGTTGAGATCCTCCTCGCCGGTGCTGCTGAAGCTGCCGGGCTCGAACTTGCCCTCCTCGCCGTCGCCCTCGAGCAGGCGGCGCAGCGCCGCGCGGATCTTCTCGTCCTCATCGCTCGACGGACGGGACTCGCCAGCCGCGCCGCCGTCCTGCAGATCGGCCAGCTGGCGCTCCTCCCCGTCGCGGCGCGGCGGGGCGCTGAGCTCGCCGAGCATCTCCTCGGCCAGCTGCTTGCGCTTCTCGATGCCGGTGCCGGCCGGGATGAGCTTGCCGATGACCACGTTCTCCTTCAGGCCGCGCAGGTAGTCCACCTTGCCGGTGATCGCCGCCTCGGTGAGCACGCGCGTGGTCTCCTGGAAGGAGGCCGCCGACAGGAAGCTGTCGGTGGTGAGCGACGCCTTGGTGATGCCGAGCAGCACGGTCGCGGCCGTGGCCGGCTCGCCGCCCTGGCTGACGATCTCGGCGTTGAGCCGGGCGAACTCAGCCGCATCGACCAGCTCGCCGGGGAGCAGCCCGGTGTCGCCGGGCTCCTCGATGCGGACGCGCCGCAGCATCTGGCGGACGATCACCTCGATGTGCTTGTCGTTGATGTCCACGCCCTGGGAGCGGTAGACCTTCTGGGCCTCGTTCACCAGGTAGCGCTGCACCGCCTCCCTACCGCGCAGCTCGAGCAGCTCCTGCGGGTCGGCCGAGCCCTCGGTGAGCTGCTGGCCGGCGACCACGCGGGCGCCGTTCTCGATGCCCGGCGCCAGGCGCGCGGTGTGCGGCACCACCGCCTCGCGCACCTCGCGGTCCTCCTGGATCACCACCACCTTCCCGGCGCTGCGGTCGAAGTGCACCTTGCCGCTCAGGCGGGCGATGATCGGGTCGCCGCCCTGGTCGGCGCGGTTGCTCTCCGCGAGCACCTCGCCCTCGGCCACCTCGGCGCCATCGGCCACCAGGGGCTCGTAGTGCGCCGGCAGCTCCTGCTCGTCGGTGTACACCTCGGACGAGACCACGCGGATCTTGCGGATATCGTCCTCGCGCACGATCTCGACGATGCCGTCGATCTCGGCCAGGATCGCCTTGCCCTTGGGCGTGCGGGCCTCGAAGATCTCCTGCACGCGCGGCAGACCCTGCGTGATGTCGTCGGCCGAGGCCACACCGCCGGTGTGGAACGTCCGCAGCGTGAGCTGCGTGCCCGGCTCGCCGATCGACTGGGCGGCGATGATGCCCACCGCCTCGCCGATGTCCACCAGCTTGCCGGTGGCCAGGTTGCGGCCGTAGCACATGCGGCAGATGCCGTGGTCGGCCTGGCAGGCCAGCGGCGAGCGGACGAACACGTCGTTGACGCCGGCGGCCGAGATGCGCTGCGCCAGCGCCTCGTCCACCTCCTGGTTGCGCTCGGCGATCACCTCGCCGGTCTGCGGGTCCACCACCGGGGCCGCCAGGATGCGCCCGATCATCCGCTGCTCGAGCTCCACCAGCAGCTCGTTGTCGTCGGCGCGGTGCAGCCAGAGCCCCTCCTCGGTGCCGCAGTCCTCGGTGTTGACGATGTTGTCCTGCGCCACGTCGATCAGGCGCCGGGTCAGGTAGCCGGCGTCCGCCGTGCGGAGCGCCGTGTCGGCCAGACCCTTGCGACCGCCGTGGGTCGAGACGAAGTACTCGAGCACCGAGAGCCCCTCGCGGAAGTTGGCCTTGATCGGCAGCTCGATGATCCGGCCGGTCGGGTCGGACATCAGGCCGCGCATGCCGGCCATCTGCGAGAGCTGGTTGATGTTACCGCGCGCCGAGGAGTTGACCATCATCGCCACCGGGCCGAACGGGTTGAGGTTCTGCTTGACGGCCTCGGTGGTCTGCTTGGTCGCGCTCTGCCAGATCTCGACGATCTCGCGGTAGCGCTCCTCCTCGGTGATCAGGCCGCGCCGGAACTGCTTCTCGACCTCGGCGACGCGCTCCTCGGAGACCTTGATGATCTCGGCCTTGGCCGGCGGCACCTCGACGTCCTCGATGCCGACGGTCATGCCGCCGCGGGTCGCGTAGCGGAAGCCGAGCGTCTTGATCTTGTCGGCCTGCTCGGCGGTGCGCTCGGAGCCGTAGTAGCGCGCCAGCTCATCCGGCGAGCGGTCGCCGTACATCGCGCGGATCTCGTCGAGGTTCTCCTCGGTCAGGTTGTTGAGGTTGGTGTAGTACTTGTAGCAGTCGGCGATGATCTCCTTCAGGCCCTTCTTCGCGATCAGCCGGTTGCGGTAGCGCAGCGGCTCGAGCAGCTCGTTGTTGAAGATGATCCGCCCGATCGTCGTCTCGAGCAGCATGCGCGGCGTGCCGTCGTCGGCCGGCTGCAGCTCGCGCACGCCGCGGTCGCTCTCGCCGGCCAGCGTGCCGTCCATGCGCACCCAGATCGGCGCCTGGATGTCGACGATGCCCTTATCGTATGCCAGCAGCGCCTCGTCGATCGAGGTGAACATCTTGCCGCTGCCCGGCGCGCCGTCCTTGACCATCGTCAGGTAGTAGCAGCCGAGCACGATGTCCTGCGACGGCGTGATGATCGGGTCGCCGGTGGCGGGCGAGAGCAGGTTGTACTTCGAGAGCATGCGCATGCGTGCCTCCTCCTGCGCCTTGCGCGAGAGCGGCACGTGCACAGCCATCTGGTCGCCGTCGAAGTCGGCGTTGAACGCGGCGCACACCAGCGGGTGCAGCTGGATCGCGCTGCCCTCGATCAGCTTGGCCTCGAAGGCCTGGATCGAGAGGCGGTGCAGCGACGGCGCGCGGTTCAGCAGCACCAGGTAGTCCTTGATCACCTCCTCGAGCACGTCCCACACCTCGGGGCGCACGCGCTCGACGATGCGCTTGGCGCTCTTGATGTTGTGGGCGAAGCCCTTCTCCACCAGGCGGCGCATCACGAACGGCTTGAACAGCTCGAGCGCCATCTTCTTGGGCAGGCCGCACTGGTGCAGCTGCAGGTTCGGCCCGACCACGATCACCGAGCGGCCGGAGTAGTCCACGCGCTTGCCGAGCAGGTTCTGGCGGAAGCGGCCCTGCTTGCCCTTGAGCATGTCGCTCAGGCTCTTGAGCCGGTGCTTGCCCTTGCCGGAGACCGCCCGCCCGCGCCGGCCGTTGTCGATCAGCGCGTCCACCGCCTCCTGGAGCATGCGCTTCTCGTTGCGCACGATGATCTCGGGCGCGTTCAGCTCCATCAGGCGCTTGAGGCGGTTGTTGCGGTTGATCACCCGCCGGTACAGGTCGTTCAGGTCGCTGGTCGCGAAGCGGCCGCCGTCCAGCTGGACCATCGGGCGCAGCTCGGGCGGGATCACCGGCAGCACGGTCAGGATCATCCACTCGGGGCGGTTGCCGCTCTTGCGGAAGGCCTCGACCACGCGCAGCCGCTTGGTGGCCTTCTTGCGCCGCTGGCCCTGGGTGGTGTGGACCTCGGTCTGAAGCTCGTCGGCCATCTTCTCCAGGTCCACCGTGCGCACGATCAGGTCGCGGATCGCGCCCGCGCCCATGTCGGCCTTGAAGGCGCCCGGCGCCAGCTCGCGCAGCTGGCGGTACTCCTGCTCGGTCAGGATCCGCTTGAGCTTGATGCCGTCAAGCAGCTCGAGCTTCTCCTTCTCCTCGCGCAGGAGAGTGTCCAGCTGGCGCTGCAGAGACTCCTGCAGCCGCTCGCGCTCCTGGGTGGCCTCGTACTCCTTGCGCTCGCGCTCGGCGTCGGTCAGTGTCTCGGCGTCGGCCAGGTCGCGCTGGCGGCGCGCCTCGAGCTGCTCCAGCTCCTGGTCCAGCAGCTCATCGAGCGCGTCGAGCGTCTTCTCGGTGATGAGCTCGCCCTCCTCGACCAGCGTCACGCCGCGGAAGATGATGTCCTCCTCGGCCACCTCGCCGCTCTTCTCCTCGAGGTCGCTCCGCAGCCGCTCGCCCTCGGCGGTGATCGCCTCGCGCTGCGCCCGGTAGTCCTCCTCGATGCGCCGCTGCGTCGAGACCTGCGCGCTCTCCATGCCGCCCAGGTCCTGCGTCAGCTGCGACGAGAGCTCGATGCGCTTCTCCTCGGCCTCCTTCTGGATGCGCTCGCGCTTCTCCTTGTACTCCTCCTGGATCTGCACCCGCAGCGCGTTCTTCATGTCCTCATCGACGCTGGTGATGATGTAGGACGCGAAGTACAGCACGCGCTCCAGGTTGCGCGGCGAGATGTCGAGGAGCAGCCCGAGACGGCTCGGCGTGCCCTTCACGAACCAGATGTGCGAGACGGGCGACGCGAGCGTGATGTGGCCCATCCGGTCGCGGCGGACCTTCGAGCGCGTTACCTCNACGCCGCACTTATCGCATACGACGCCCTTATAGCGTACGCGCTTGTACTTGCCACAGTAGCACTCCCAATCCTTCTGCGGCCCGAAAATGCGCTCGCAGAACAACCCATCGCGCTCTGGCTTCAAAGTTCTATAGTTAATGGTCTCCGGCTTGGTTACCTCGCCGTGAGACCACCCGAGAATATCTTCTGGTGACGCGAGGCTGATTCGGATTGCGTTGAAGTCGTTGATCTCGAGCATCTCGTTCTCCTGTGCTCTTATTCCAACGAGAGCTGCGATCGCGTGAGATTATCATCACTGTCAGAGCAGCCCGCTCCGGCATCTCCAATGTCACTCACGCCACCGCCGACGTCTCGCCGCCCTCCGAGATACGCGGGGTCGTTCGCGCGCATCCGCTCCGTGATCGTTCCGCCCTGCGGCGTCAGCGCCGGGTCCAGGTCGCCCTCGCAGCCGCACAATAGAAGCTTCCGAGATCGGACAGAGCGTCTTTTCGCATTCCATCCGATCTCGGAAGAGGCACCACATGAGAACCAAGAACCAAGAACCCAGAGCTCTAGAACCCAGAACTCTAGAACCTAGAGCGCGGTACCTAGAGCCAGAACGCAGCACCTGAACTTGGACCCAGTTTTCAGAACCTAAAACTCAGCTCTCAGGCCTAGAGCCCAGAACTGAAGGCAGTAGATATCTGCCCCTGGTTCTTGGTTCTCGGTTCTTCGTCCTTGGCTCTGGGTTCTCAGTTCTCCGTCCTTGGTTCTCGGTTCTCGGTTCTCGTTCTCTAGAACTCCCCGCGCTCCATGCCGGACAGGTTGATGCCGTCGAGCGCCGCCAGGTCGCTGTCCACATCGTCGGTGAGCTCGACCGGCGTCTCGTCAGCCGAGAGCACCTCAACCGAGAGGCCGAGCGACTGCAGCTCCTTGATCAGCACCTTGAACGACTCGGGCACGCCGGCCTCCTGGATCGGCTCGCCCTTGACGATCGCCTCGTACGTCTTGACGCGGCCGACCACATCGTCCGACTTGACCGTGAGCATCTCCTGGAGGGTGTAGGCCGCGCCGTAGGCCTCGAGCGCCCACACCTCCATCTCGCCGAAGCGCTGGCCGCCGAACTGCGCCTTGCCGCCGAGCGGCTGCTGCGTGACCAGGCTGTAGGGGCCGGTCGACCGGGCGTGGATCTTGTCCTCCACCAGGTGGGCCAGCTTCAGCATGTAGATGTAGCCGACGGTGACCGGCTGGTTGAACGGCAGGCCGGTGCGCCCATCGTACAGCGTGATCTTGCCGTCCTCCGGCAGATCGGCCCGCCTGAGCCACTCCTTGATCTGCTCCTCGTTCGCGCCGTCGAACACCGGCGTCGCGACGCGGTAGCCCAGCTTGGCCGCCGCCCAGCCGAGGTGCGTCTCCAGGATCTGCCCGATGTTCATGCGGCTCGGCACGCCGATCGGGTTCAGGATGATGTCAACGGGCGTGCCGTCCGGCAGGAACGGCATATCCTCGATCGGCAGGATGCGCGAGACCACGCCCTTGTTGCCGTGGCGCCCGGCCATCTTGTCCCCGGCCGAGATCTTGCGCTTCTGGCACAGCAGCACGTCGACGCGCTGGTTGACGCCCACCGGCAGCTCGACGTCGTCCTCGCGCGTGAACACGCGCACGTCGATCACCTTGCCGCGCACCCCGTTCGGCACCCGCAGCGACGAGTCCTTCACCTCGCGCGCCTTCTCGCCGAAGATCGCCCGCAGCAGCCGCTCCTCGGCCGTCAGGTCCGTCTCGCCCTTCGGCGTGATCTTGCCGACCAGGATGTCGTTCGGCTGCACCTCGGCGCCGATGTAGATGATGCCGCGGTCGTCGAGGTTGCGCAGGCTGTCCTGCCCGACGTTCGGGATATCGCGGGTGATCTCCTCCGGCCCGAGCTTCGTGTCGCGCGCCTCGACCTCATACTTCTCGATGTGGATCGAGGTGAAGATATCCTCGCGCACCAGCCGCTCGGAGACCAGGATCGCGTCCTCGAAGTTGCCGCCCTCCCAGGGCATGAACGCCACGAGCACGTTCTGGCCGAGCGCCAGCTCGCCGTTGTCGGTCGAGGAGCTGTCGGCGATGATCTCGCCCGCCTTCACCCGCTGCCCGCGTACCACGCTCGGCCGCTGGTTGATGCAGGTGTCCTGGTTCGAGCGCATGAACTTCCGCAGCCGGTACTCGCGCTCCGTGCCGTCGTCCTCCAGCACCACGATCCGGTCGCCCGTCGCCGACAGCACCACTCCGTCCCCGCGCGCCACCACCACCTGGCCCGAGTCGCGCGCCGCCAGGTACTCCATGCCCGTCCCGACGATCGGCGCGTCCGGCCGCAGCAGCGGCACCGCCTGGCGCTGCATGTTCGAGCCCATCAGCGCCCGGTTGGCGTCGTCGTGCTCCAGGAACGGGATCAGCGCCGTCGAGACCGACACCACCTGCTTCGGCGACACGTCCATGTAGTCGATGCGGTCCACCGGCTCGTTGACGAAGTCCTCCGCGAAGCGGCAGGAGATCACGCCCTCCAGGAAGCGGTTGTGCTCGTCCAGCGGCGCGTTGGCCTGCGCGATGACGAACTTCTCCTCCTCGTCGGCCGACAGGTAGTCGACCTCCTGCGAGACCACCGGCCGGATCTTGATCGTCTTGAGCGGCGTCTCGACGATCCGCTCCGCCAGCGCCCGGTTGACCTCGGTGCCGGCCTCGGCGATCACCTCCTCGGTCTTCGGGTCGATGATATCCTCGCGCAGGATCTGGCCGCGCAGCAGCGCGATCGTGATCCGCCGCGCCGTCTCAGCGTCGACCCGGCTGCCGCGGGCGGCGATCAGCTCGCCGGTGCGCAGATCGCGCACGTCGCGCAGCAGGATCCCCTGGCGCTCCCACTCGCTGGCGTTGAGCACCTCGCGGTACACCTTGCGGTAGGGCGTCTCGAGGAAGCCCATCTCGTTGACGCGCGCGAAGGTCGACATCGTGCCGATCAGACCGATGTTCGGGCCCTCGGGCGTCTCCACCGGGCAGATGCGCCCGTAGTGCGAGTGGTGCACGTCGCGCACCTCGAAGCCAGCCCGATCGCGCGAGAGGCCGCCGGGGCCGAGCGCCGACAGGCGCCGCTTGTTGGTCAGCTCCGCCAGCGGGTTCGTCTGGTCCATGAACTGGCTGAGCTGGCTGCCGCCGAAGAACTCGCGCATCGCGGCGACCACCGGGCGGATGTTGATCAGCGCGTTGGGCGTGGCGGTCTCCGGGTCCTGCAGCGACATGCGCTCCTTGATCACGCGCTCCATGCGCAGCAGGCCGACGCGGAACTGCTGCTGGATCAGCTCGCCCACCGTGCGCACGCGCCGGTTGCCGAGGTGGTCGATGTCGTCCGGGTGCAGGCCGGGCACGCCGACGTTGAGCTGGATGATGCGCTCGACGATCTTGAAGATGTCGCTGGGCAGCAGCACGCGCACCTTGAGGTCCGGCGCCTGCGCGCGCACCTCCGGCCGGCTGTCCTTCTCCCACAGGTTCTTGTTCAGCTTGTAGCGCCCGACGCGCGCCAGGTCGTAGCGGCGGGCGTTGAACAGCAGGCTCTCCAGCAGCGAGCGCGCGTTCTCGAGCGTCGGCGGGTCACCGGGGCGCAGGCGCTTGTAGAGCTCCATGAGCGCCTCTTTGGTGTGCCGCGCCGGGTCCTTGTCGAGCGTGACCTTGACGTACTGCTGCTCCTCGGGCGACATGTGCGCGAACAGCGCCAGCACGTCCTCGTCGCGGCCGCGCTGGTCGAGCTCGTTGTCCGGCGCCCACTGGCCGGTGCCGTCCGGCTGGGCCTGCCAGCCGAGCACGGCGCGCAGCAGGATGGTGACCGGGATCTTGCGCTTGCGGTCAACCTTGACGGAGATGACGTCGCGCTTGTTGGTCTCGAACTCGAGCCAGGCGCCGCGGTTGGGGATCAGCTTGGCCGAGTGCAGGGCGCGCCCGCTGGTCGGGTCCTTCTCCTCCTTGAAGTACACGCCGGGCGAGCGGATCAGCTGCGAGACGACCACGCGCTCGGCGCCGTTGATGACGAAGGTGCCGTTTTCGGTCATCAGCGGGAAGTCGCCGAGGAAGATCTCGCTCTCCTTGAGCTCGCCGGTGGTGAGGATGCGCAGCTGGACGTTGACGCGCAGCGGCGCGGCGTAGGTCATATCGCGCTCGCGGCACTCGTACTCATCGTAGCGCGGCTCCCCGAACGCGTAGTCCAGGAAGCGCAGCTCCATATTCTTGCCGGTGAAGTCCGTAATCGGCGAGATCTCGTCGAACAGCTCCCGCAGCCCCTCTTTACGGAACCATTCAAAACTGTTAATCTGAGTCTCGATCAGCGTCGGCACCGCGATCGCATCCTGGATGTGCGCGAACGAGTAGCGCTGGATCTTCTCGCGGTGCAGGCTATCGACGCCTGGATCGTTGGGCATGATCAGCGGCTGAAGGACAACACTCTGGGTCAAGGGGGGCATGGGCACCTCGCACTTGGGTAGGTAGTCAGTAGTCCGTCATCAGTGGCTCTGTACGCGGCGTCCGGCAGCGCGGCTGCGCAAGGCCGACGAGGGGGTGTACTGAACCACTGCGCACTGATTACTGCCTACTGGCTCCTAACATGCCGAAAACACGAAACGCCTTCTCCTCGCTCCTGCCCGGCTGTGGGCCTAGGACCGCGGGATCGACGTTCGTGACAATAGCAAGCCTCCGGGCAGGGTGCGCCCGGCGGCGCATGCGGATGGTCGCATGTGTTATGGGGGATGAGCCTCCTCCCTCTCCGGCTCTTCCTTCAATTTGCGAAAGCAAATAATACCACACGCGGCATTATGTGTCAAGTTATTCTGCGGGCAGAGTCAAAAGGCGGCCGGCCTTGTCGCGGTCGGGAGCATGTGCTATAGTTGGCGCGAGAGTGCGGGCGTAGCTCAGTGGATAGAGCAGCGGTCTTCTAAACCGCTGGTCGTGCGTTCGAGTCGCACCGCCCGCGCCACAGTAGGGCGCCGTACCCTGGCAGTATACCAGGTGCGGCGTCCTTTTGCATGGCGGCCGGGGCACAATTTCGGAAGCAATCTGAGCCGGAGGCGATGAGCGAGCTGCGCTGGAGCCGGTAGTACGAACAAGACCACGGCCTGCGGCGAATACGCCAGCGTGCACCGCAGAACATCGGCGGCAGGCCGGCCCTTGTGCCGCTGGTGCGAACCCCATCCCTCGCAGGCTACGCCGCCATAGGCCGGGCAGGAGGGACATTTCGTGAGCGCGATCAAAGCGGCCTTCGACACTTACTTCGCCCACTGGGGCATCACGCTGCCCGAGCGCGCGCTGGAGACACGCGCCTCGGGCGTGCTGCGCGCCGCCGGCTGGCACATCCGCTACCGCTTCGGGCAGGAGGGCGGCCGCGACTACCTGGACTTCTACGCGACNCACCGGATGACGAACGACCGCCACGTGCGGATCGATAGCGATGGCCAGGTGACGCACCTGGAGGCGATGCTCGACTTCTTCAGCTACGACCCCAACGTGCCGGGCGACAAGGAGCGCGCGGAGCGGGAGTACACCGCCCACAACCGCCGCGTCGCCCGGCTGATCGCGGAGAAATGGCCCGAGGAAAATAGCCCGGCCGCCGGTGGCTGAGCTTCACTGTGTACACGAGGGTCGACCACGGCGTTCTCATGCCCGATTCCTACCGGCATATATCTTGATAGTTATCGCCGGATGGTCTACACTGACGACAGATCGTCGGGCACATACTGCGCCCCGTGCTCCCATCGACACCGGCGATGAGTCATCCGGAAGCTCTCAGGGCGATCTGCCCGCTGGTCTGTCTCCAGACGACCTCCAGGCCGTCCGGTGGTTGCCATGCCCGAGTCTGAACATCAGCTGCTCGCCGGCGCGCTCGCTGCTCAGCCTCGGCCTGCCCCCTCGGCCATACGATGACCTGAGACAAACACCACGCGAGAGACGAATGCCGTCGAACATTCTGGTTATTGACGACGACCCTTCGATCCTTATGACCGTGGCGGAGGTGCTGGAGGACGAGGGATACGCGGTGCGAACGGCCTCCAACGGCGCCGAGGGGCTGGCGGCAGTTCAGGAGGCGCTGCCACGTCTGGTGCTGCTCGACATGCGGATGCCGGTGCTGGACGGGTGGGGCTTCGCACACTCGCTCCGCGAGCGCGGGATCGATCTACCGCTCCTGGTCATGACCGCGGCGCAGGACGCGCGGCAGTGGGGCCGCGAGGTGGGCGCCATCGGCGTGATCCCCAAGCCGTTCGACCTCAACGACCTGCTCGATGCAGTGAGCTCGGCGCTGCACCGCGCCTCCTGAGCGCGTGGCGCGCTGGAGCCTCAGCAGATCACTTCTGGCCGGGGCAACGTGGCCGCTCCCCGACCAGAAGTCGCTGCCGATCGCCTAGCGCGGCACGAAGTCGGTGTCCGGCGTGAGGCTGCGGACGAAGGCGGCGATAAGCTTGGCCGCGTTCTCGACGTCGGCCAGCTGGATCATCTCGTTCGGCGAGTGCATGTAGCGGTTGGGGATGGAGATGACGCCGGTGGCGACGCCGCTGCGCGAGACGTGGATGGCGTCTGCGTCGGTGCCGGTGTAGCGCGGCGTGATCTGGACGGCGTAGGGAATGCCCTCGCGCTCGGCCGTCGCAACCAGCATCTCGAACACCACCGGGCTGTTCGCCGAGCCGCGCGACAGGACCGGGCCCCCGCCGAGCCGCACGTCGCCGTGCTGCTTCTTGTTCGAGCCGGGGTGGTCCGTCGCGAAGGTCACGTCCACAGCGATCGCCACCTGCGGCTCGAAGCTGAACGCCGCGACGCTCGCTCCGAACAGGCCGATCTCCTCCTGGGCCGTGGCCACTGCGGCAACCGTGGCCTGCGGGCGGTCCTGGGCCAGCAGCCGGAGCGCCTCGAGCACCGTGAACGCGCCGATCCGGTTATCGATGCTGCGCGAGACCAGCCGGCCGTTCGGGAAGTCGTAGACCTGGGCGTCGATCACGCCGACTGTGCCGACGCGCACCAGCTCCTGGGCCTCGGCGCGGTTGGCGGCGCCGATGTCGATCCACAGGTCCTCGATCTTGCTGACCTTCTCGCGCTCGTCCGGCTTCATCAGGTGGATCGGCTTCTTGCCGATCACTCCCACCACCTCGCCCTGCTTGCCGAGCAGGCGCACCCGCTGCCCCACAAGCACCTGCGAGTCCCAGCCGCCGAGCGGCTGGAAGGTCAGGAACCCGTCATCGTCGATATAGCTGACCATGAGGCCGATCTCGTCGATGTGCCCGGCGAGCAGCACCCGCGGCGCGCCGCCGTCGAGCACGGCGTAGGAGCTGCCGCGCACATCGGCCCAGGTGCGGTCGGCGAAAGCCTCGGCCTCCTCGCGCCACACGCGGCCGGCGGCGGCCTCGTCCCCCGAGGGGCCGGGGGTTGCGAGAAGCCGCTTCAGGAATGAGATGCTGCGGTCGTCCATTCCGTAATTCCTTTCTATGTGCGACTGCTGTGTATCTATCGTCGCGCGGACGCCGCACATGGTAACAGGTGTTGCGGGGTGTGCGGCCCGCCACGGATCCGTGTCCCGCAGCTCGGCCAAAAAAGGGGTCTGGGAGGACGACGCCTGCTCCGCCGCGCACGTCCTGGTCCAGGAGTCGTGCGGCGCTGCGCTAGCGGATGCTCTGCGGCTGGATCTCGCGGGCCGGGATGGCCTCGAGCTGCTCGTCGAAGGCGGCGCGGGCGCGGTCGAGGTGGGCGGCCGCGTCCTCCATCTGCAGGGCGGCGCGGTTGGCGAGCTCGACGCGGAAGCTGCCGTAGAAGGCCAGGATCTCGTCGAGCGCCGCGCGCTCCTTGGCCAGGCCGGCGAGGTACTCGGCGTGGGCCTGCGCGAGGGAGGGCGGCGGGCTGATGCTCTCGATGGCGCGGTAGGAGATGTCGATCTGCTCGCGCAGACGGCGAGCCGCGGTGGCGTGTGCGGTCGACGAGCCGCCGGGCTGGCTGGTGGCGTTGCGGTAGGACTGGATGGCATCGCGCAGGCGGCTGCGCGGCGCCTCGATCGCGCTGAGGTAGGCCAGCACGCGGGCATCGCGCGCCGGGCTGAGCTCGGCGTGGAGGATCGTGATGGGCGCGCTGGTCGGGACGGGCACCGGCGTCGCGGCGATGCGGGCGGCCGCCTCCTGCGCCAGCGCGACGTTGCGCTCGACCGCGCCGCGCAGCACGACGTTCAGCGCCAGCGTGAGCACCAGCAGCAGCAGCGGGACGACCCACAGCACCAGGCGCGCCCGGCTCATCGCCCGCCGCGAGCGCCGCCAGTTCACCCACCAGGACTCGCCGTGGTACACCGCCTCGTGCTCGTCGCGCGGCGGCCGCGCCACGATCCGCAGCAGCTGGGCGGGCCAGCGCCGCCACCCGGTGAGCTCGGCGGCGGGCTGCGAGGCCTCCTCGGCGCGCTGCGCGAGGCCAGCGGTCACCGGCCTGAGCCCGGCGGACGTTCCGGCCGAGGAGGAGGGGCCGAGCAGGTTGCGCTCCTCGAGCCACGCCAGCCCTTGCTTCGCGCGGGTGTTGCTGGGGTTNAGCGCCAGCACCGAGCGCAGGCAGAAGGCGATCTCGTTCGGATCGTCGAGGACGCCCGAGAGCCACAGCCAGCCGAGCTCGTGCTGCGGGTCGAGCTGCACCGCGCGCGCCAGCAGCACGGCAGCGACCCGGCGCTGGCCGCCGCGCGCCGCCGCGACACCGCGCTCGAACATACGCGCGGCCTCGCGCTGGTTTGCCTTGATCGCCGCCTCCGGCGGCGTTGTCGCGCTCTTGAGGGCCAAGCCTCTCTCCAAAGGGCTATGACAACGAAGCGCCGCTAGTGCTCCGGCAGGAGCTGGTTGAGCATGCGCTGCGACTCGAAGGGATCCTCCACCAGCCGGTTGCGGATCACCTCCCAGCTGCGCGGGTCCTCGCCGCCGAGCCGCCAGATCGCGATGCCCGCCAGATCCAGATTCTGCACCAGGCGCAGCTTGGCATCCAGGCCGCTGCTGGTCGCGAACCACACCGTGCGCCGGGTGCCGTCGCGCGTCGTGTAGGTGATCCAGTTCTCCTGCACCAGCCCATGCTCGTCGCGCTCCAGCAGGTTCACGCTCAGCCCGTAGACGCGGATGATCTCGTCGATCATCTCCCACGTCTGGCCGCGCGCCGACTCGCTGCCGTTGTTCGGCCAGTTGTAGCCGTAGAACGGCACGCCGATCACCACCTTGGCCGGATCGACCACCGTCTTAGCGTAGTTCGCGACGCGCTCGACCCAGTAGACCGGGGCGACCGGGCCGGGCCCGCCGCCGCGCCAGTGGTAGTCGTAGGTCATGATCCGCAGCCGGTCCACCACCTGCCCGATCTCCGCCCAGTCCTGGAACCCGCCCAGCCCGCACATGTCGCAGTCCTTAGCGTGGACGGCGACGGTCAGGAGCTTGCCGTGGGCGTGCAGGGCGTCGGCGAGCTCGAAGATAAAGGCGGTGTACTCCTCGCGCAGGCTGGCGTGGAGGAACTCGTAGTCGATGTCGATCCCGTCGTAGCCGTAGGTGAGCACCTCGTCGAGAATGAGCTGGACGTGGCGGCTGCGGGTGGTGGGATTGCTCAGGATCCCGGGCACCGGGTCGGGGCCGGTGACGACGTTGTGGATGGTCGGGATCACGAGGACGTTCTTGCTGCGCGCCAGCTCGACGAGGGTCTGGTCGCGGGCCTCGCGGCCGAAGGACAGGCCGCCGCGCGAGTTCGGCGAGTACCAGAACGGGCTGATCTCGTCGAGGATATCGGCGTTGGCCTCGAACGACTGGCGGTTGACCGAGCCGAAGGAGTCGGGCAGCCAGGCGGCGATGTAGCGGCCGGTCTTCGGGTGGTGCCCGCCCGTCGACGGCGGCTCGACGCTCACGCTCTGCAGCACCGGGCTGTTCGGCGCGCTGGGGCGCGGGGCGGGGCGCTCAGGCGCCGGGGACGGCGTCTGCGGCGGCGGGGCGACAGTTGGGGTTGGGAAGGATGGCGGTGCGGCGGCCTGCTGGGCGAGGTCGACCGTATCGGCGACCAGCGCCGCCCACACGGTGAGGGCGGCGAGGTAGATCAGGGCCAGCACAAGATTTCCGAACGGGAGGCGTCCATAGCGCATGGCAGCTTCAGTCGTCGAGGCTAGTATGCATCGAGCTCGCGCAAGCGCTCATCGCTGATCCCGAAGAAGTGTGCGATCTCGTGCAGAACGGTTCGGCGCACCTGCTCGCGCAGCCTGTCCCGTCCGGGGAAATCGCGCACGAGCGGCTCCTGGAAGATGGTGATGGTATCGGGCAGCAGCGGATAGCCTCCGGCGCGCTCAGTGAGCGGGATGCCCTCGTAGAGCCCGTACAGCGTCTGCCAGGGTTTGATGCCGGCCGCGCGACGCTGCTCGCGGGTGGGGCGCGGTGCGACGTGGATCTCGATATTCTCAAGATACCGGGCGAACTCCTCAGGCAGCTCGTCGAGCGCCTCAGCTACGATCTCTTCGAACGTGTCCCGATCCATACGCCCTTACACCTCCCACAACCGAGATTATACGTGCTGTATGGCGGGTGTCAAGGGTTTTGGGGGAAATGCGTGGCGAATTGTGGGTATCTGGTGGGGTTTCTGGTNGGCGAGAGGGCGACAGAGCACAGAACGCAGCCGCCCCGCCGTTCGTCTGTCGCCGCTACGCTCGTCTTGGCGGTGGATGCGTTTGTGAGCCAGCGGCTGTGGCAGGGCGGCCTATGGGCAGCGGAGAGATGGGCTTGCACGGGTGCCTCCGGCGCGGCCATCGGGCACCGGACGCCGGGGGCACCCGCGCATCGTGCGTCGCAGCGTTGGCAGCGTTCCGCCGGCGCGCGC
>JGI25326J35508_1001642_pt1 | contig 16265 bp, 17 predicted proteins | sample HigsolmetaAR201D_FD_35508 | JGI IMG/M metagenome (IMG submission 35508)
GCACGGCTACCGGACCCCCGCCGAGGTCCGCCGCGAGCTCACCCTCCTGGCCGCCTGATTAAGCCAGGGACTTGTCCAATGAACCGGGGGCGCTACAGTGTCCCTGACCACGCGGGCGAGGGGCCATCGCGGGGCCAGCCGACGTGTGGGAAGATGCGAGCTCCTCCTGCTCGGGTGTGCCACACGCGAGCGCCCGCCGGAGGGCGGCGCCGACGTGCGGGCCGGGCGGCCCAGCCTGTGAGGACGGCCACGCCCCCCGGCTGCCCGTGGACGCAGGGGCGCGCTCCGCCCCGGCGAGGACGTAGTCCGAACGGCGTGTCGCAGATCGAGCCAGCCACTCCGTGCCCGACCGCGTCCCCCCGAGCAGGGGTCTGCGCGGTCGTCCACGCGGCCGTGNATCGAGACGCCGGTCCTGCGACCGGCGGAGCCGTCGTGTGGGGCGAGTCGGACATCTGCGCCAATATCCAACTCGGGACGACGGGGCGGCCTGCGGAGCCGCCCCGGAGAGCCGTACAAGGATTTCGTGTTCAACTTGCGCCCCGGGACACCGCGCTGTCAAGGTCCGCATCTTGACAACCGCGGNGGGGCCGCACTAGCCTAATGGCCCTGGACTCCTGTTCTGGGAAGAGTCGAGGTGCCGGACGTGGGCCTGTCCCGTGTCCGGTATTCGTGCCGGTTTCACCCCCTGCCGAACGCCGGCAGATAGGTTCCCAGACTCTCCAGCTAGGAGGCGATCATGGCCATCCGTCCGTTTGCAGTCGGCGAAGCCCTCGTAGGCGAGGGCAACGAGGTCGCGCACATTGACCTGATCATCGGCCCCAAGGATGGTCCGGCCGGCCAGGCGTTCGCCAACGCGCTGGCGGGCCAGCGGGCCGGTCACACCACCTGNCTCGCGGTTCTCGAGCCCAATCTGCCCGCGAAGCCCGACACGGTGATGTTCAACAAGGTCACCATCAAGGGCGAGAAGCAGGCGGTGCAGATGTTCGGGCCCGCGCAGGCGGCGGTCGCGCGCGCGGTGGTGGACTCGGTGGCCGAGGGGATCATCCCGAAGGACCAGGTGGATGACCTCTGCGTGCTCGTCGCGGTCTTCATCCACTGGGAGGCGCAGGACGACCGCAAGATCTTCGAGTACAACTACAAGGCCACGAAGGAGGCGATCGCCCGGGCGCTGCGCGGCCAGCCGAAGGCGGACGACGTGATCAGCCGCAAGGCCTCGGCGCGGCATCCGTTCGCTGCGGGCGCGGAGGAGCTCATCCCGGCGTGAGGCCGGCGGAGATCCCACGGCCCGACCACAGAGGAAGGACGGGGGCGACCTTCGGGTGTCCCCCGTCGTTCTCCTGGTCGTGAGCGTGAGGAGGCGGGGGTGAAGAAGCTTCTGCTCCAGTTGGACGTGGACCGCCACGCCAGCGTATTCGATCGCGTCGTGGGCTACGACGCGGGCGCGGACGCGGTGCTGAGCTACGGCGGGGTCCAGGAGGGCGATGTCCAGGCGCTGGTCCACGGCGCCATTTTCACGCGCGGCCCGGCCGACCTCCACAACACGGCGATCTTCGTCGGGGGCGGCGACATGGCCCGCGCCGAGCGGATCCTCCAGGAGGTCCAGCGGACGTTCTTCGGCCCGTTCCGCGTCTCGGTCGTCTTCGATCCCAACGGCTCGAACACGACGGCGGCGGCGGCGGTCTTCAAGATGGTCCGCGCCGTCGGGGGCGACGTGCAGGGCCGCCGGGCGGTGGTGCTGGCCGGCACCGGGCCCGTGGGCACGCGGGCGGCGGGGCTGCTGGCCCGGCTCGGCGCCCGGGTGACGATCACCTCCCGTGATGAGGCGCGCGGCCAGGCGGCGGCGGCGCACATCCGGGAACGGTTCGGCCAATCGGTCGAGGTCGTGACGGCCGCCAACCCGGCGGGGACGGCCTCAGCGCTGGAAGGGGCGGAGCTGGTGCTGGCGACCGGCCCCGCGGGCGTGCAGCTCGTGCCGCGCGATGCGTGGGTGGGCCGCCCCGGCCTGCGGGTCGTCGCGGACGTGAACGCCGTGCCGCCGCTCGGGATCGAGGGCGTGGAGGCCAACGACGACGGCGTCGAGCGCGAGGGCGTCATCGCCTTCGGCGCGCTCGGCAACGGGCGCCTCAAGATGAAGCTCCACAAGGCGAGCATCGCCCGCGCCTTCGAGCGCAACGACCGGATCTTCGACTCCGAAGCGATCTACGATCTGGCGGGCGAGCTCTGACGCCGGCGCCGTCGTGATCGTCGGCGTCTCGACCCGCGCGTTCGCCGAGTCGGCGCATCGGGCGGGGTATCGCTGCCGGACGGTCGACGCCTTCGGCGACCTGGACCAGAAGGCGATGGTCGAGAACGTGGCGCTCGCCCGCGACCTCGGCCGGGCGTACGGCGTGGCCGCCGCCGTGGCGATCGCCCGCCGGTGGCCTGGCCCGGCGGCGTACGTGGCGAACCTCGAGAACCACCCTGCCGCGGTCCGACGGCTGGCGGCCGGGCGGCGGCTGCTGGGCAACGGGCCGGAGGTGCTCGCGCGCGTGCGCGACCCGTTTTCGCTGGCCGCGGTCCTCGGCTCCGCCGGCGTCCGGATGCCGCGTACGCTCCCCGCCACGGAGGCCGGACGCGCCGACCCCGGGCGCGCGTGGCTGCGCAAGCCGGTGCGCGGCGGCGGGGGGAGCGGGGTCGGCCCCTGGCGGCCTGGGCAGCCGCTCGGGCCGCGCGCGATCCTCCAGGAGCGGCTCGAGGGGACGCCCGGCTCGATCGCGTTCGCCGCGGACGGCCGCCGCGCCGTCGTCCTCGGCGTCTCCCGCCAACTGATCGGCGACGCCGCCTTCGGCGCGACCGGGTACCACTACGCGGGCAGCATCTTCCCCTTCGTCTGCGACGACGCCGACCCCGCGTCCGTCGCCGAGCAGGCCGCCGCCATCGCCGAGACGGTCACCGCCGCCTTCGGCCTGCGGGGCGTCAACGGCGTGGACTTCGTGGCCCGGGACGGCGAGCTGTACGTCCTCGAGGTGAACCCCCGGTACACCGCGTCCATGGAGCTCATCGAACGCGCAACGGGCCTGTCCATCTTCGAGGCGCACGTGGCCGCGCTGGACGGAGCGCTGCCCGCGCCGCCCGCGCCGCCGTCGGGCGCGTACGGCAAAGCCATCGTCTACGCGCGCCGGGACGTGGTCATGGCGGACACGCGCCCGTGGCTGGGGCGGGACGACGTGCGCGACCTGCCGTTCCCGGGCGAGCGGATCCGGCGCGGCAGGCCGGTGTGCACCGTGTTCGCCCGGGCCCCGGACGCCCGGGGCTGCTACGCCGGACTGGTGGCGGCCGCCCGCGCCGTGGAGGAGACCCTGATGCGGGAGGCGTCGTGATGGTCCGGGCCATGGCCGCGCCGGTCGCCCGGGTGGACGGTGCACCGGCGACCCTGGAGCAGGCCGTTGCCGCGGCGGCGGACGTGCTCGTCCGCGCCCGCCTACCGCTGGTCTACGGGCTGGTCGAGACGACCGTCGAGGCCCAGCGGCTCGCGGTGGAGATCGCCGATCTCACGGGCGGCGCGGCGGACACCGTCGCCTCGGCCGGACACGAGCCGTCGTTCCTGGCGTTCCAGCGGATCGGCCAGATCACGGCGACGCTGGGCGAGGTGCGGGAGCGCGCGGATCTGGTCGTGTACTGGGGCATCGACCCCGACGCCCGGGAACCCGGCTTCCGGGACCGCTACCTCGCCCCATCGCCCGACTCGCCGGCGCGGGCCCGGATCGCCGTGGATCTCGGCGACGCCCGTGGTCCGGAGGAGGCGGACGAACGGATCGCGATCCCGGCCGCCGCGGAGTTCGAGGCGCTGTGGGCGCTGCGCGCCCTGGTCCGCGGTCGCCGGGTGGACGAGGAGCGCCTGGGATCCCTGGGCGTTCCGGCCGACCGGCTCCGGCCGCTCGCCCGGCGGCTCGCCTCGTGCCGCTACGGCGTGCTGCTCTACGACGCCGACCCGCCGCCCGAGCGGCGCGACCCGCTGCGGGCGTTCGCGCTCGGTTCGCTGGTGGAAGACGCGAACGAGAAGGCGCGCGTGCGGCTCATCGGCATCCGCATGCCCGGCAACCCGGTGGGGGCGGAGGCCGTGCTGACCTGGCAGACGGGCTACCCCTGCGCCGTGCACTTCGGCCGCGGCTACCCGCGGTACGGCCCGGGCGAGTACACCGGCGCCGCGCTGCTCGCGCCCGGCGGGGCGGACGCCGTGCTGCTGGTCGGCGCCGATCCCACCCGCCACCTGACCCCTGCGCAGCGCCAGCGCCTCGCCGAGGTCCCCAGCGTCGTCGTCGGGCCGGCGGCGGAGCGGGTGGAGGGCGCGCGGGTGGCGGTGGTGACCGCGCCGCTCGAGGAGTCGCCCGGCGGCGTCTACCGGCTGGACGGCGTGGCGCTCCACCGGCGGGTGGAGAGCTCGCGGCTCACGGACGCGGCGGTGCTCGCCGACCTCGCGGCGGCCGTCCGCGCGCGGGTGCAGGGAGGTGCAGCGTGAAGGGCCGGCTGCGGATCACCGGTGGGAAGGTCTACGACCCCCGCAACGGCGTGGACGGCGCGGTGGCGGACGTCTGCATCGAGGACGGCCGCATCGTGGCGAGTCTGCCCGACGACGCGCCCGTCCTCGACGCCCGCGGGCTGATCGTCATGCCCGGCGGCGTGGACATCCACTGCCACATCGCGGGGCCCAAGGTCAACCTCGCCCGCCGGCTCGAGCCGGAGCGGCATCGGGCCGACCCGGTGCCGCGGCGCGTCGTTCGGTCGGACGACGGCCCGCGCGTGCTCCGGTCCGGGGCGGGCGGCGTGGTCCCCTCCACGTTCGCCACCGGCTACCGCTACGCCGGGCTGGGCTACACCTCGGCGTTCGAGGCCGCCGTCCCCGCCATCGGCGCGCGGCAGGCGCACCAGGAGCTCAACGACACGCCGGTCATCGACAAAGCGTTCTTCCTGCTGTTCGGCAACGACGACTTCCTGCTCCGCCTCCTCGCCCGGGGCGAGCAGGAGCTGGCCCGGCACTACATGGCGTACATGCTCCGCGCGGCGCGGGCGTACACCGTCAAGGTCGTCAACCCCGGCGGGGTCGCGGCGTGGAAGGCGGGCGCGGCGATCTCCGGGCTGGACGAGGCGCTACCGGGCTACGACGGCGTCACGCCGAGGCGCATCGTCCAGGCGATCGCCAGCGCGGCGGACGAGCTGGGGCTGCCGCACCCCATGCACATCCACTGCAACAACCTGGGCGTGCCCGGCAACGCCGATACGACACTCGAGACGATGCGCGCGGTGGAGGGCCGTCGCGCGCACTTCACCCACATCCAGTTCCACGCCTACGGCAGTACGGAGGATGGGCGGCCGACGTCGCGGGCGCGTGAGCTCGTCGAGTACGTGGACGCGCACCCGAACCTGAGCGTGGACGTGGGGCAGGTCATGTTCGGCGCCGCCACCGCCATGACCGCCGACACGCGCGTCGCGCACCTGCTGCACCGGCTCAGCGGCCGCAAGTGGGTGGCCATGGACGTCGAGCTCGAGAGCGGCTGCGGCATCGTGCCGTACGAGTACAGCGAGAAGAGCTACGTGCACACGCTCCAGTGGGCTGTGGGGTTGGAGTTCTTCCTGCTGGCGCGGGATCCGTGGCGGGTCGTGCTCTCGACGGACCATCCCAACGGCGGGTCGTTCCTCTCCTATCCCCGCCTGATCCGCCTGCTGATGGACCGCACGTTCCGCGACGAGCAGATCCGCAAGGTCAACCCCCGCGCGCTGGAAGGCACCGCGCTGGCGGACGGGCTCGACCGCGAGTACACGCTCTACGAGATCGCGATCATCACCCGCGCGGCGCCCGCGCGTCTGCTGGGGCTGGAGCACAAGGGGCACCTGGGGCCGGGCGCGGATGCGGACATCACGATCTACGCGCCCGCCGAGGACGTGGAGACGATGTTCAGCACGCCGCGCTACGTGTTCAAACGCGGCGAGCTGGTGGTGGAGGACGGCGAGCTCCGGCGCGAGGTCTACGGCACGACGCTCCAGGTCGAGCCGGAGTACGATGCCGACATCGAGCGCGTGCTGCGGCGGCATTTCGAGGAGCGCGGCACCCTCGGCCTCGAGGCGTATCGCGTGGACGAGGCCGAGGTGGCGGACCTCGCGCGGGTCGCGACCCTGAAGCGCTGAGGCGAGGGAAGCGTGGAGATCAACGGCGTCGAGATCCACGACACGTTCGCCGAGGCGTTCCGCATGTGGGCGAGCCGCGCCGTGATCACGGCGCGCTCGCGCCGCTGGGCGCTCGAGGCCGCGCGCGCCATGACCGGCTTCGCGACGTCGGTCATCGGGTGCAAGGTGGAGGCCGGGATCGAGCGGGAGCTCGATGCGGACGCCACGCCGGACGGCCGCGAGGGCGTCAGCGTCCTGCTCTTCGCGTTCGATGCGGAGGGCGTGGCCAAGCNCATGNTCGAGCGGATCGGGCAGACGGTGCTCACCTGCCCGACCACCGCGTGCTTCGACGGGCTGCCCGAGGCGGAGGAGCGGATCCAGGTCGGCGGCGTGCTGCGCCACTTCGGGGACCGGCACCAGTCCAGCAAGGTGCTGGACGGGCGGCGCTACTGGCGGATCCCCGTGATGGAGGGCGAGTTCCTCGTCGAGGAGACGTTCGGCGTGCAGAAGGCCATCGGCGGCGGCAACTTCCTGATCCTCGCGCGGGATGCGGACGCGGCGCTCGACGCGGCGGAGCACGCCGTCGCGGCCATGCGCGGCATGCCGGGCATCATCCTCCCGTTCCCCGGCGGCGTCGTGCGGAGCGGGAGCAAGGTCGGCGCAAAGCACTACAAGGGGATGACCGCCTCGACGAACGATGCCTACTGCCCCACGCTGCGCGGGCGGATCGGCGTCGAGAGCGAGCTGCCGCCGGGCGTGAATTCCGTGCTCGAGATCGTGGTGAACGGCCTGGACCGGGAAGCGATCGAGGCCGCGATGCGCGCCGGCATTCTCGCCGCCTGCCGGCCCGGCGTCGTCCAGATCTCCGCGGGCAACTACGGCGGGCGGCTGGGCAAGCACCTGTTCCACCTCCATGCGATCCTGGGCGCATGAGCGTCGTCGTGCTGGAGCCGTGCGCGGAGCCGGCGGTGCCGCTGGAAGCGCCTGAGATCCGTCCGGACGCGTTCGCCGCGCTGGATGGAGCGGAGATCGCGCGGCTTCCGGTCTGGCACGGGAAGGAGAAGGCGAGCCTCGGCGACTTCTTCCGGGTGAGCGGCGGCCGCTCGGACGAGGTCCGCGTCGCGGGCGATGCGAGCCGCGTCCAGCACCTCGGCAGCGGGATGGCGGGCGGCCGGCTGGTGATCGAGGGCAGCGCCGGCGCGCACGTGGGCGCGGGGATGACGGGCGGGCGCATCGTTGTCGAAGGCGATGCGGGGCCGTGGGCCGGCGCCGAGATGCGGGGCGGCGTGCTGGAAATCCGCGGCAACGCGGGCCCGCACCTCGCCGCGGCGTACGCGGGAAGCCCCCGCGGCATGACCGGCGGGCTCGTGCTCGTCCACGGCTCGGCGGGCGACCTCGTGGGCGAGCGGATGCGCCGCGGCGTCGTGGCGGTGGCCGGCGACGTGGGGGACTACGCCGGCACCGGGATGCTGGCCGGCACGCTCCTGGTCTTCGGCCGGCTCGGCCGGCGGCCGGGCGCCGGGCTGCGGCGCGGCACCATCGTCGCGGGCAGCGAGGTCGAGTTGCTGCCCACGTTCCGCTACGCCTGCACCTACCGCCCCACGTTCCTGCTCGTCTACCTGCGCAGGCTGCGCCAGGCGTACGGGTTCGACATCGAGCCGCGCTTCTTCGAGGGAGCGTACCGGCGCTACAACGGAGACTTCGCCGATCTCGGCAGAGGGGAGATCTTGGTATGGACCACGCCGTAGCCGCCGCATTGGGCCTCAACGAGCGTGCGGCGAAGATCGCCGACGCGATGGCCGCGGACGCCGACGCGCTGCGCGTCGCGGTCTCGATGCTCCCGTGCGCCGCGCGGGTCATCGATTGCGGCATCGCCGTACGGGGTGGACTGGAGGCCGGCCGCCTCATGGCCGAGGCCTGCATGGGCGGGCTCGGCCGTGTCCAGCTCACCGCCGTCGAGATCGATGGGCTGCGGCTGCCCGGCGTCCACGTGCACACGGACCATCCCGCGGTGAGTTGCCTCGCCTCGCAGTACGCCGGCTGGGCGATCCGGCCGGAGGGGTACTTCGCCATGGGCTCGGGCCCGCTGCGCGCGATCGCACGCGTGGAGCACGAGCTGTACGAGCGGCTGGGCTACGGCGAGCCGGCGGACGGCCGCGGCGTCCTGGTGCTCGAGGGCCGCACGCCGCCGGATGACGCCGTGGCCGCGTACGTGGCCGAGAAGTCCGGCGTCGCGGTGGAACGCCTCTCCTTCCTCATCGCGCCCACCGCCTCCCTCGCCGCAAGCGTGCAGGTCTCGGCCCGCGTCGTCGAGACGGCGCTCCACAAGCTGCTCGAGCTCGGCTTCGACGTCCGCCGGGTCGTGAGCGGGTCCGGCACCGCGCCCGTGGCGCCGGTCGCGAAGAACGACATCCGGGCGATCGGCCGCACGAACGACTGCGTGCTCTACGGCGGCGTCGTCCACCTCACGGTGGACGCCGAAGACGACGAACTCGCGGAGCTGGTGCCGCGGGTCCCATCCTCCGCATCGCCGGACTACGGCACGCCGTTCTACGAGACGTTCGAGCGCTGCGGCGGCGACTTCTACAAGGTGGACCCGCACCTCTTCAGCCCCGCGGAAGTCTACATCACCAACCTCTCCAGCGGCAGGACGTTCCACGCGGGACGCCTGGACGCAGACGTCCTGCGCCGCTCGTTCCTGTCCTGAGCCGGCGCATGGACGTGGCCATCCTGAGTGCGCGCCGCGGCTGGCACACCGCGGAGCTCGAGCGCGCGCTCTGCGCGCGCGGCCATCGCGCGCGGGTGCTGCCGTTCGACGGGCTCCGGGCGAGGATCGGGGCCGCGCCGCGGCTGTCGGCCGGCGGCGNCTCGCTGGACGACGTGGACGCGGTGCTCGTCCGCATCATCCCGCGCGGCTCGCTGGAGCAGATCATCTTCCGGGTNGACGCGCTCCACCGGCTGGTCCGCGCTGGCATCCCGGTGCTCAACCCGCCGAGCGCCATCGAGCGTACCGTGGACAAGTACTACACGTCGTCGCTGCTCGAAGAGGCCGGGATCCCTACGCCGTACACGGTGGTCGCGGAGCGGATGGACGATGCGCTCGCCGCGTTCCGCGAGTTGGGCGACGTCGTGGTCAAGCCGCTCTTCGGCTCGAACGGCCGCGGGATGGTGCGCATCAGCGATGAAGAGATCGCCTACCGCGTCTTCCGCGCGCTGGAACTGGAGGGNGCCATCTATTACATTCAGCGCGCCATCCCCCACGAGGGNCGAGACATCCGTGCGTTCGTGGTCGGCGACCGCGTCGTGGCCGCGATGTGGCGCTGCGCCGACCACTGGTGCACCAACCTGGCGCGCGGCGCGCGGGCCGAGCCGGCGACGCTGCCCCCCGCCTGGGAGGAGCTGAGTCTCCGCGCCGCCCGCGCCGTCGGTGCGGAGATCGCCGGCGTCGATCTGCTCCCCACCGCGAGCGGCGAGGTCTACGTCTTGGAGGTCAACGGCATTCCCGGCTGGCGCGGGCTCCAGCAGACCACATCCACCGACATCGCCGATGCGATCGTCGCTCACCTCGAGCGGCGTGCGAGCGGCTCCTGACGGCCTGGCCCATGGGTTTCCGCAGCGACATCGCGGTGGCGGCCCAGATCGCGTGTCTCCTCGAGGCCAGCGCGCCGAAGCCGGGGAACGTGAACCGTTACCACGACTTCGCGGACACGACGTTCGAGGACTTCCTGCTGAGCGCCGCGGCGGTGGGCCCCGCGATGGGCCGCGCGGGCGGCGTGGGTGTGGGGCGCACGATCCTGCGGGCGGTGCGGGACACGCGGCGGTTCGTGCGGACGAACACGAACCTCGGGATCATCCTGCTGCTGGCCCCGCTCGCCCGGGCCGCGGCGGGCGCGGGCGGATCGCTGCGGAGCCGCCTGGCCCGGGTCCTGGCCGAGCTGGACGTGGAGGACGCGCGGGCGGCGTACGCCGCGATCCGGCTGGCGCAGCCGGCCGGCCTGGGTCGCGTCCAGGACCAGGACGTGCGTGAGGAGCCGACCGTGTCGCTCCGGGAGGCGATGGCCCTCGCCGCGCCGCGGGACACGATCGCGCGCGAGTACGTGACCGACTACGCCGTCACCTTCGAGACCGGCGTCCCGGCGCTGTGCCGCGCTCGCGAGCAAGGCCTCGACTGGGCGGCCGCGGTCACCGAGACGTACCTATCGCTGCTCGCGGCCGTGCCGGACACGCTGATCGCGCGCAAGTGCGGCGAGGAGGCGGCGCGCGAGGTCAGCCGCGAGGCGGCCCGCGTGCTCGCCGCCGGCGAGCCGGACAGCGTCGAGCGGCGGGAGGCGCTCGCCCGGTTCGACGCGTCGCTGCGTCGGGAGGGCAACGCGCTCAACCCCGGCACCACGGCGGACCTGACCGCCGCAACGCTCTTCGTCCACTTCNTCGAGCAGTCCCCGGGCGCCGCGCGCCCGACCCACGGAGGTCCGAGATGGCCGCGTACAGAGTCGTCGTAGAGAAGGACTACCTCGTGTTCGCCGCCGGGCACTTCATCACCTACGGCGACCAGTGCGAGGGGCTGCACGGCCACAACTACCGCGCGCGGGTCGAGGTCGAGGGCGAGCTGGACGAGAACAGCTACGTCTTCGACTTCGTCACGCTGAAGCGGATCATGCGGCGGCTGGTGGACGAGATCGATCACAAGATGCTGTTGCCGCTCGACAACCCGTTCCTCGAGCTCCGCGAGGCGAACGGCGAGGTCGAGGTGCGGTACCGGGACCGGCGGTACGTCTTCCCGCGGGACGACGTGGTGCTCCTGCCGATCCCGAACACCACCGCCGAGATGCTGGCCACGTACCTCGCCGGCCGGCTGAAGGCCGAGCTCGCGCAGCACGGCAAGGGCAACCTGACGGCGCTGGCCGTGGAGGTGGAGGAGTCGTTCGGCCAGTCGGCGTGGTATCGCGAGCCGCTGAAGCCGTGAGCGCGGCGGATCATCGCTGAGCCCGGCGGATCAGCGCCGGGCGGCGAGCCGGGCGATGTCGGCGCGGGTGATGCGGCCGCGGTGGATGGCGGTCCCCACCAGCGCCGCGGCGCAGCCGATGGCCGCGAGCGCGTCCAGGTCGGCGGGCCCCGCAACGCCGCCGCCGGCGATCAGGGCGATGTCCGGGAGTCCGGCGCGGAGCCGGCGCAGCAGGTCGAGCGGCGGGCCGAGTCCCTGGCCAACCCGTGCGAGGTCGAGCACGATCACCTGCCGGGCGCCCTGCGCCGCGGCGGCTGCAGCGAGGGCCACGGGCGTGGAGGGGACGAGGGCGGGGGAGGCGGCGATGGGCTGGCCCGCCCGGAGGTCGAGGCTGAACGTGACGCGCTCGGGGCCGACCGCGCGAACGATGGCGCCCAGCTCGTCCATGGAGCGCAGCGTTTCGAGGCCGACGACGACGCGTGCGGCGCCCGCGTCGAGCAACGCCGCCGCCGCGCCCGGCGTCCGGATGCCGGCGTCCACCATGACCGCGAGGCCGGTCGCGGCGATGCCGGCGATGACGTCGTGTGAGTGGCCGAGGCCGGCGATCGCGTCCAGGTCGGCGACGTACACCGTGGCGCAGCCGAGCCGGTCCCGGAACCGGGTCGCGAGGCCGACGGGGTCCGTGCCGGATCCCAGCACGCCCTCGACCACCGGGTAGCGGCTCCGGTCGCCGCCGTCGGCGTGCACGGCGCACCCGCCTCGCAGATCGAGCACCGGGATCACGTCCATTGCGCATCCTCGTCCATGAGTACGTGACCGGCGGCGGCCTGTCCGGCCGGCCGCTGCCGCCGACGCTGGCCCGGGAGGGCGCCGCCATGCTCGNNGCGCTGCTCGCGGACCTCGCCGCGGTGCCGGGGCTCGAGGTCGTCGCCACCCTCGATCCGAGGTCGCGGCTCCGCACACCCCCCGGCGTCGCGGCGGTGCGGCTCCCACCCGCCCGCGCCGCCGCCGTGCTGCGACGGCTGATCCGCGAGGCCGACGCGGTGTGGCTCATCGCGCCGGAGACGGACGGCATCCTAGCGCGCCTGGCGGCGCGGGTCGAGGCGGAGGGGCGCCGGGTGCTCGGCCCCGGCGCCGCCGCCATCCGCCGCGCGGCGGACAAGGCGGCGCTCCGGCGGCGGCTCGCCGCGGCGGGGGTTGCTGTGCCGCCGGCGAGGGTTCTGCACCGCGCCGCGGATCCATACGCCGTCGCCGCGGAGATCGCGTACCCCGTCGTCGTCAAACCCTGGCGCGGCGCAGGGTGCGGCGGCGTCGGCCTCGCGAGGGACCCGGCGGAGTTCGTGCGGGCCGTCTCCCTCGCCCGGGCGCAAGGCGCCGGCCGGGTGCTGGTCCAGCCGTTCCTGCCCGGCGCGCCCGCCAGCGTGTCNTTGATCGGTGACGGCCGCTGCGCGTTCGCGCTCGCGGTGAACGCGCAGCACATCCGCGCCGGCCTCCCGTTCGCNTATGATGGCGGCACGACGCCGCTGGAGCACCCCCGGGCCGCCGAGGCCGTGGAGTGCGCGCTCGCCGCGTACCGCGCGCTCCCGGGTCTGGTCGGCTACATCGGCGTGGACCTCGTGCTGACGGACGCCGGGCCCGTGGTCACGGACGTGAACCCGCGGCTCACCACGTCGTACCTCGGCGTCCGCGCCGCGCTGGGCGCCAACATCGCCGCGCTCGCGCTGGAGGCCTGCCTGGGCCGGCTGCCGCCCCCGCCCGGCCCCCCGCGCCGGCGCGCGCGGTTCACCGCGGATGGAGTGGTCAGGTGCGAGGAGGCGGCGTGAGCGGCGTCCTGGGCTGGGACATCGGCGGCGCGAACCTCAAGGTGGCGCGCGTGGTCGATGGCGCGGTGGTCGCCGCGCTGGAGGAGCCGTTCGCCCTGTGGCGCGACCCCGGCCGGCTGCCGGAGGCGCTCGCCCGGCTCGCGGCACGGGCGGGCGGCGGATCGCCCACCATGGCGGTGACCCTGACCGCCGAGCTGGCCGACTGCTTCGCGACCAAGCGGGAAGGCGTCGCGTTCGTGCTGGACGCGTTGCGGATCGCGTTCCCCGGTTGCGAGATCCGCGTCTACGGCGTGGACGGGCGGTTCCGCGACCCGGATGCCGCCCGCCGCGCGCCGCTGCGGGTCGCCGCGGCCAACTGGGCCGCCGCGGCCGCGTTCGTCGCGCGCCGGCACCCCGACGCGCTCCTGATCGACGTCGGCAGCACGACGACGGACATCATCCCGATCGTCGCGGGCCGCATCGCCGCCCGCGGCCGGACCGACCCCGGGCGGCTCATGAACGGCGAACTGGTCTACACCGGCGTGCTGCGCTCGCCAGTCATGTCCATTGTCCGGCGGGTGCCGCTGCGCGGCGGCTGGTGCCGCGTGGCGGCCGAGCACTTCGCCATCGCCGCAGACGTGCACTGCTGGCTGCGCCACATCCCGCCGGACGCGTACCGGTGCGAGACGCCGGACGGCCGCGGCGTGGGCCGGCGCGAGGCGGCCGCCCGCATCGCGCGCACGGTCTGCGCGGACCTGGAGATGCTCTCGCCCCGGGACGTCACCCGGATCGCCCGGCACGTGGCCCGGGCCCAGCGGGCGCGGATCGTCGCAGCGATCCGGCAGGTGCTCGGGCGGCTGGGCGCCGCGGCGCCGCGCGTCGCCCTCGCCGCCGGCGCCGGCGCGTTCCTCGCCCGGGATGCCGCTCGCGCGGCGGGGCTCGACGTCGTGGACCTGGCGGGAACGCTGGAGCCGGCGGCGGCCCGGGCGCTCCCGGCGGCGGCCGTGGCGTGGCTGCTGGCGGAGGAGCGCCGTTGAGGCCGAAGTCCGTGCTCAAGGTCGGCGGCAGCCTGGCCGGCGACCCCGGGCTCCCCCGGCTGCTCGAGGCGCTGGGCGAGCTCGCCGCGGCGGGCCACCGCCTCGTCGTCGTTCCGGGCGGCGGGCCGTTCGCCGACGCGGTGCGCGCCGCCTGCGCGGCGCACGACCCCGGTCCCAGCGCCGCCCACTGGATGGCGATCCTCGCCATGGACCAGTACGCCCACCTGCTGGCCGCGCGCACGCCCGGCGCCGCGCTGGTCGCGGGGCCCGCAGAGGTCGCCGGCGTGCTGGCCGCCGGCCGGGTGGCGGTGCTCGCGCCCTACGCGTGGCTCCGCGCGGCCGACCCGCTGCCGCACAGTTGGGAGGTGACGAGCGACAGCATCGCCGCGTGGGTCGCCGCGCGGCTGGGCGCGCCGCGCCTGGTCCTCCTCAAGTCGGTGGACGGGATCCGCGACGAGGCCGGGAACCTGCTCGCGCGGGTGGAGCGACACGCGCTCGGCGGCAGGGACGAGGTGGACGGCTACTTCGCCCGGGCGCTCAAGCCGGGGACGGCGTGCTGGATCGTCAACGGCCGGCGGCCGGAGCGGCTGCGGGAGCTGCTGGAGCGGGGGCGGACGCGGGGGACGGAGGTGTGCTGAGCCCCAGGGCGGCGCGGAGCGCCCGCACCCGCTCGGCGCGCACCGCGCCGGCGCGGCCGCCGTCGCACGCGCTGCCCCGCACGCCCACGATGTCCACGCCGAGCGAGCGGACGAGCGGGACGTGCTCGGGCCCGAGCGCGCCGGCGAGCCCGACCACCAGGCCCGCATCCCGGGCCGCGGCAACGAAGTCGGCCACCGCCGCTTCCCCTAGCGCGTCCAGCGCCGATGTGCCATCCTTAATGGCGGTATCCAGCATGACGCCGTAGAGCCCGGCATCCCGAGCGATGGCGGGCAGCAGCGCGGGCGGGAGCGCGCCGACCCGCGCCGCGTCGGCGTACCCGACCGCGACGACGCGGGCGCGAGGATCGGCATCATGCGCCGCGCGCTGGACGGCCACGAGCAACGCCAGCGCTTCGCGAGCCTGCCGCGAACCGAGAAGACCCACCTTGACGTACTCGGCGCCGCACGCCACGGCGCCGAACGCAGCGAAGGCGAGGGTCCCCGGGAGGTGCGGCGCATCGCCGAGCGCGGCACTGACCTCGGCGGGCGGTGAGACCTGTGCCCGGACCCGGCGGAGCACCGCAGGCGAGGCCGCGCCCAACGACCCCTCGGCCGGATTCTTCACGTCCACGATGTCCGCGCCACCGGCCAGCGCCTCTGGCGCTTCGGCCGGTGCGATCACGCTGACCAGGAGTCGCATGGCCGCAGAACTTAGGAACGCGCCGAATACGGGGTCAAGCGCCGCCTTCTCGCTGGCGGGGCGCGCGGCGGTGGTGACCGGCGGCTCGAGCGGCATCGGCCGCGCCATCGCGCTCGGGTTCGCCGGTGCGGGCGCGGACGTGCTGGTCAGCTACAACCGCAACGCGCGCGGCGCCGAGGAGGTCGTGGCCGCGATCCAGGCGCTCGGCCGCCGCGGCGCGGCCGTGCAGGCCGACATCGCCCGCGATGGAGACGTGGCTCGCCTGGTCCGCGAGGCGTTCGATCTCCTCGGCCGCGTGGACGTCTGGGTCAACAACGCCGGCGCGGATGTCCTCACCGGCGAGGGGGCGCAGCTCCCGATGCGCGCGAAGCTGGACCTGCTCCTGGCCGTGGACCTGCGCGGCACCATCATCTGCTGCTGGGAGGTCGCGGAGCGGATGCGGGAGCAGGGTGGGGGCGTGATCCTGAACATGTCGTGGGACCAGGCCCTCAGCGGCATGGCCGGGCCCGAGGCGCAACTGTTCGCGGCCGCCAAGGGCGGGGTCGTGGGGTTCAGCAAGAGCCTGGCCCGCAGCGTCGCGCCCGAGGTGCGGGTCAACGTTCTCGCGCCGGGCTGGATCGCGACGGCGTTCGCGGCCGAGCTCGACGCCGCCGAGCGGCAGCGCATCGCCGAGATGACGCCGCTGCGCCGGTGGGGCGAGCCGGGAGACGTCGCGCAGGCCGCGCTCTTCCTCGCCTCTCCCGCCGCGGATTACCTCACCGGCGTCGTGCTGCCCGTGGGCGGCGGCGTCGTCATGTAGCCGAACCCGAACCGGAGGGACCTTATGGCACGCGAGAAACTCCCGACGTACACCGAGGAGGAGGTCCGCGCGAAGCTGGAGGCGGAGCTCCCCGGCTGGTACTACGAGGACGGCTGGATCCGCCGGCAGTACAAGACCGACGGCTGGCAGAGCACGCTGATGCTGGTCAACACCATCGGTTACCTCGCCGAGGCGGCGTACCACCA
>JGI25326J35508_1001648_pt1 | contig 16242 bp, 14 predicted proteins | sample HigsolmetaAR201D_FD_35508 | JGI IMG/M metagenome (IMG submission 35508)
TGGCGGCCGTCCTCGTCATTTCGCGCGCGCTCCAGAATGCCGGTGTCATCGACGCGCTGGTCGGCCTGGCTGCGCCGGTCCGTGGCCGGCCGGGCCTGCAGATCGCGCTGCAGGCGGGCATTACGGCGCTGCTCTCGACGTTCATGAATAACGTCGGGGCGCTGGCCATCATGCTTCCCGTGGCGCTGCGGACCGCGTACCGTGAGAAGTACGCGCCGGCCCGCGTGCTCATGCCGCTGGCGTTTGCGTCGCTGCTCGGCGGCGTCGTGACGCTGATCGGCACGCCGCCGAACCTCATCGTGGCGGCGATTCGCGATCGCTCGCTCGGCGAGCCGTTTGCGATGTTCGATTACCTGCCGGTGGGCGGGGTTCTCGCGGTGGTCGGTGTCGCCTACCTGGTGCTGCTCGGCTGGCGGTTCATTCCGCGCGCCCGCCTCGAGGTGCCCGCCAGCTATTCGCCCTTCGACATCGAACAGTACCTGATGGAGGTCCGCGTCGTGCCCGGCGGAAAGGCCGACGGCCAGACCGTCGGCGAGCTCGAGGCACGCCGGTTCGGCGACGTCCGTGTGGCGGGCATCGGTCAGGCCGACGGTGAGATGCGGATGATTCCCGGCCGGCATGATCGCGTCGAGGGAGGCGACTACCTGCTGCTGCAGGGCGATCCCGAGGCGCTCGCCGGGTTCATCGATCAGGGCGGGCTCGAGCTGGTCGGGACGGCGAAACTGACGGCCGAGGATCCCAAGGCCGAAGTTGAGATCGTCGAGGTCATCGTCAAGCCAGGCTCGATGCTCGTCGACCAGAGCCCCGTGTCGATGCGCCTGCGGCGTCGCTACGGCATCAACCTGCTGGCCATCGCGCGGTACGGCAAGGAAATCTTCACGCGGCTCGGCAATGTCCGCATTCAGGTCGGCGACGTGCTGATGTTCCAGGGCGTGCGGGCCAACCTGGAATCGGCGCTGCCGGAGCTGGGGTGCCTGCCGCTGGCCGACCGCGGCATCGGCATCGGCAAGCCCCGGCGCCTGATCCTGGCCGCGGCGACGTTTGCTACGGCCATCGCCGCAACGGTCGCCGGCCTGCTCAGCATTCACGTCGCCCTCGTGCTTGCCATCGCCGTCCTCGTCGTCACGCAGGTGGTGCGGCTCGAGGATGTGTACGGCGCCGTCGACTGGCCCGTGGTCGTGCTGATCGGCGCCATGATTCCGGTGGGCGACGCCGTGTCGGCCACCGGCGGTGACGGCATGGTGGCCGACGCGATCCTGAGGGTCGGGCAGGGGCTGTCGCCGGTGGCGGTGCTCAGCCTGCTGTTCGTCTCGACAATGCTCGTGACCGACGTGCTGAACAACAACGCGACGGCCCTGCTCATGGCGCCCGTCGCGATCTCGCTGGCCGAGCGCCTCGAGGTGAATCCCGACGCGTTCCTGATGGCGGTTGCCGTCGGCTCATCGTGCGCGTTTCTGACGCCGATCGGGCATCAGTCGAACACGCTGGTGATGACGCCCGGTGGCTACCAGTTCGGCGACTACTTCCGCGTCGGTTTCCCGCTGAGCATCATCGTCTCGCTCGTCGCGATCCCGCTGCTGCTTCTCGTCTGGCCGCTCTGAGACGGCCTGAAGCGCACGTCCAAGGGGGGGGCCGGACCCTTACGCGGCGCTGTACATCCCGCGGCGCCACGACCGCCAGAACACGACGACCAGCGTCAGGATCGTCAACGGGATCACGAACAGCTGCATGGCGCTGCTGAAGGCCGGCAGTGCGGCGTGCTTCTGAGCGGCCAGCACGAGGTATGTCGTGTACGCCGCGTAATAGAAGAGGAAGAGTCCGCCTTCCCAGCGCTCGATGCTGGCGCCCCGCGCAAAGATCGGCAGGCAGGCCACGGCGACAGCCACCATCACCGGCAGGTCGAAGCTGAGCAGCGCCGAGGGTACCGCCAGTCCGGCCGGTGCCACGAGTGCCGAGATGCCGAGCACCGACAGGATGTTGAAGATGCAGCTGCCGACGACGTTGCCGACGGCGATGTCGCGTTCACCGCGCGCGGCGGCGACGAGCGACGTCGCGACCTCGGGCAGCGACGTGCCGATCGCCACGATCGTCAGGCCGATGATCAGCTCGCTGACGCCCAGCGCGGTGGCAAAGGCGACCGAGCTGTCGACGAGCCAGTTCGAGCCGAGCACGAGGGCGGCGAGGCCGATCAGGATCAGGCCGACGTTCGTCACGAAGCCCGACGTGCGGCCGCTCCCGTCGAGGACCTCTTCGGCTGGCTCGCTCCGGCCGATGCGCATCAGCATGGCGGTATAGGCGACGGCGCCGATGAACAGGATCGCGCCGTCGATCCGCCCCACGAGCCGGTCGGCGGCCATCAGGTAGGTGACGAGCGACAGGACGATCATGATCGGCACGTCGATCCGGATCAGCTGCGTCGCCACGCGCAGCGGCGTGATGAGCGCCGACGCGCCGAGAATCAGCAGCACATTGACGATGTTGCTGCCGACGATGTTGCCGAGGCCGAGGTCGGCTTCGCCCGCCCAGGCGGCTCCGACCGAGACGGCGAGCTCGGGGGCGCTCGTGCCGTACGCGACGATCGTCAGTCCGATCACCAGCGGTGAGATGCCCGATGCCGCGGCGATACGTGCCGCGCCGCGAACCAGCCAGTCGGCGCCGCCGACGAGCAGGGCCAACCCGGCGACGAACATGAGAATCGTGAGTATGCCTACGTCGTTCATCGATGAGCCGAGGCCGTCTGTCTGCTGCCGGCCCGGGATCGCCGGCAGACGGCGGCGGACGTCAGCGGTATCAAGAGACTCGGGAACAGCTGCATGGCGCTGCTGAGCAGGGGCAGCGCGGCGTGCTCCGTGACCTGTACGAGCGACGCGTGGATGCGCCGGTCGGCAGCCGTGGCCGGCAGCGCGAGGCCGGGGGCAGACGTGGCAACGAGCAGGGTGTTCACGGGCGCCGGCGGGCGCGGGTCGGAAGAGCGGGCGACTCGCGTTTCATCCCATCCTCCAGCCTAGCACGCTTCCACGGGGCGACCGGCCGGCCGTGTGATAGCATCCGGCCTCGTTCCTCGGCAGGAGTTGACGTCATGGCAATCGGGCGGAAGAAGCTGGTACAGATTGTCGCGGCGCTCGTCGCAGCGGCGGCCGTGGCCGGATCGATTGGCTATTCGGTGGCGCAGCAGCGGGCGGCCGCGGCCATGGCCGAAGCGGCCACCGCGTTCCTCGATTCGCTGACGCCCGAGCTGCGCGAGCGCGCCGTCTTCCCGCTGAACGACGACGAGCGGACGCGCTGGAACTTCATCCCCACGAACCAGTTTCCGCGCAACGGCGTCCCGCTCAAGGACATGAACGCCGCCCAGCGCCGGGCCGCCCACGACCTGCTGCGCGCCGCCCTGGGCCACGGCGGCTACCTGACGGCGACGACGATCATGGATCTCGAGACGATCCTGAAGGAGATCGAAGGCGAGGGCGGACCGTTCATTCGCGACCCCGAACTCTACTTCTTTACGATCTTCGGCACGCCGTCGTCGACCGGGCAGTGGGCGATGCGCGTCGAGGGGCATCACCTGTCGCTGCACTTCGCCGTCGATGGCGCGCGGATGGCCGTGACGAGCGCCCCGGCCTTCTTCGGATCGAATCCGGCCGAAGTCCGCACCGGTCCGCGCACCGGCATGCGGACGCTCGGCACGCAGGAAGATGCCGGCCGCGCCCTGCTCGACTCGCTCGACGACCAGCAGCGGGCGAAGGCGATCATTTCGGACACGGCGCCCCGCGACATCGCCACGCGGACCCAGCTGCAGGTCAANCCGCTCAAGCCCGACGGGCTGTTCGCGTCGGACATGACGCCNGGCCAGCGCGAGCTGCTGATGGACGTGATTCGCGTCTACGCCGCGCTGATGGCCGANGACATCGCGGCCGATCGGCTCGCNAAGATCGAAGAGGCGGGCATCGAGAACATTGCCTTCGCCTGGGCGGGATCGACCGAGCGCGGCGAGCGCTACCACTACCGGATCCAGGGGCCGACGTTCCTGATCGAGCACAACAACACGCAGAACAACGGCAACCACATCCACTCGGTGTGGCGCGACTTCGACGGCGACTTCGGCCGCGATCTGCTCGGCGAGCACCTCGCATCCGTGCCGCACTGAGGCAGATCCCTGCGCGATTGAGGCGGGCCGGATCCCGGCCTGGCGCTCAAGTCCTTCATCTCCCTGCCGATTGACGAGCGGGGGCGGCCCGGGGCCGCCCTGCAGACGTCGGACGGCTGTGGATCCCGCAACTCTCATAGGGCTCGTCGGGGCCCTCATCGTCGTTGTCGCTGCGATCGCCCTGGGCGGCGGTGCGCTGACGTTCGTCGACATCCCGTCGGCGATGATCGTNTTCGGCGGCAGCCTCTTCGTGGTGCTCGCGAAGTTCAGCGTGCCGCAGTTCCTCGGCGCGATTGGCGTCGCGGCGCGCGCCTTCAGGTTCCGCCTGCCGACNATCGAGGCGGCGATTGCCGAGACGATCGAGCTCGCACAGATCGCCCGCAAGCAGGGCATCCTTGCGCTCGAGGACCGGAAGGTCGAGTCGCCGTTCCTGCAGAAGGGGCTCGAGATGCTGGTCGACGGCCAGGATCGCGAGACGCTGCAGGCCTACCTCGAAAAGGAGCGCCTGCTCACGCTCGATCGGAACCGCTGGGGCGCGAAAATCTTCAGCGCGTTCGGCGACGTCGGACCGGCCATGGGCATGATCGGCACGCTCATCGGCCTCGTGCAGATGCTGTCGAACATGGAGGATCCGAAGGCGATCGGGCCCGCCATGGCCGTCGCACTGCTGACGACGCTCTACGGCGCGCTGATGGCGACGACGATCTGCATCCCGATCGCCGACAAGCTCACGCTGCGCATGAGCGAGGAGTCGCGCATGCAGCAGCTCTGGACCGACGCGTTGCTGGCCATTCAGGCTGGCACCAACCCGCGGATCGTCGAACAGCTGCTCAGCACCTACCTGCCGGAGCGCGGCCGCGATAAGGCCAGCGGCGGAGCCGAGACGCCGAAGGCCGCCGCCTGATTTGGTTCCGCACGAAGCATGATCGACGAAGAATCCTCCGGATCGGGCACGCCCGCCTGGGTCGTCACCTTTGCCGACCTGATGTCGCTGCTCATGTGCTTCTTCGTCCTTCTCCTGTCGTTCTCCGAGATCGACGCGCAGAAGTTCAGGCAGATTGCCGGCGAGCTGTCGCAGGCCTTCGGCGTCCAGCGCGACGTGCCGGTCGAGGACGTGCCGACCGGCTCGAGCATTGCCTTTTCGGAGCTGCTGGCCGAGTCGGGATCGGCCATGGCCGCGCTCGAGCGCACCGACGCCGAGCGCCTCACCGAGGCAACCGCGGCGGCGCTGCGCGAGTCGCTGGCCCACGAGCTCCGGCAGGGACAGATCCAGCTTGACGAAGGGCCGCGCCGGCTCGTGCTGCGCGTCCAGGAGCAGGGATCGTTCCCGTCGGGATCGGCATCGGTGACGCCGGCGTTCGAGGATCTGCTCCGACGCATGGCCGGCGTGCTCGCACGTGTGCCCGGTGTACTGACGATCGAAGGGCACACCGACGACGTGCCGATCCGCAACGAGCGCTTCGAGTCGAACTGGGATCTGTCGGCCGCGCGTGCCGCCGCCGTTGCGAACACGCTGCTGCGCCATGCGGAGATTGATCCGGCGCGCCTGCAGGTGCAGGGACACGCCGAGACGCGGCCTCGCGAGTCAAACGACTCGCCCGAGCAGCGCGCGCGCAACCGGCGCGTCGAGATCATCATCGACCAGAGCGGCGACCTCGACGACCTGCAGCGCGAGCTCGAGCGCCTGCGCGAGGCCGCCGGGACGCTGCAGCACGAGCTCGAAGCCTCATCACGGCCATCCTGACCGAGTAGATTCTTCACGCTGGGCAGGATCAACACGGTTCGGNCCGCGCGGCCGGCCGTATACCCTGCCGCCANAAGCGGTACGGTCCTTGCCTGTTCTTCTGGCAGCCCCCAGTTACGCCCGCCATCGAGGCCGGCGCCGAGATAAGAGAGGAAAGGTGAGATATGGCCGCATACGAACGAGTTCATGATCTGATGGCTAAGGCTATGGGGATTGCAGCGGTGGCATCGCTGGCTATTGTGCCGGCCGCGGCCGCGCAGGAACGGGCCGATACCGCGCAGACGCCGCCTGCTCAGACGCAGCCCGCTGCGCCGCAGCAGGAGCAGGAGAGCGCAGCGGCCCAGCCGCAGGCCGACGACGTGGTGACGTCCGCGGCGGTGACCGACGATGAGGTCGAGCGCTTCGCGAAGGCGTATCTTGAGATCCGCAAGGTGCAGGACGAGGCCGGTGATTCGGCCGAGGCCAGGCAGCAGGCGAACGAGAAGATGGCGGAAATCGTTTCCGACAACGACCTGACGGTCGATCGCTACAACCAGATCGCCCGCTCGCTCGCGCAGGATCAGGCGCTGCTCCAGCGCGTGCAGCGCAAGGCCGCTGAACTGCAGGCCGAAACGGCCGGCGCCGCAGATCCGACCGAGCGTCCCGGTGCGTCGCAGCCCGCTTCGCCCGAGGCGCAGCCCGAGGGCGGCGCCCAGTAAGACGTCGTCCGACCTCGAGATGTACCGCCGGGGGGCAGATTTCCAGTTGTCACTCCATCCCGTCTGGAAGTCTGCCCCCTGATTTCGTCCTTCCGCCGCATCCGTCCCCGCTCCGCAATCTGACGTTCACGCAGCAGGCCTTGCCTGCGCGTCCGGTCGACGTCATACACTGCCGTTGTCATGCTCGCGCTGCTGCGTGCTCAGCTCCCGGACGTCGTGCGGGCGGCCGCACCGCTCGGACTGGTCGTTGCCGCGCTGCAGGTGACGATCGTCGGTGCGCCGGCCGCGGAATTCCTGCAGTTTCTCGCCGGCCTTGCCCTCGCCATCCTGGGCATGACATTGCTCTTTGCGGGCATCGATCTCGGCATCCTTCCCATGGGCCGCTATATCGGTGCCGAGCTGCCGCGGCGCGGCTCNCTGCCGCTCATCCTGCTGACGGCATTTGCCCTGGGATTTGCGACCACGATCGCCGAGCCCGACGTCATCGTCCTCGCCCAGCAGGTCGAAACGGCATCGGGTGGCGACCTGTCGGCGACGACGCTCGCGGTGGTCATCTCGGCGGGTGTCGGCGCGTTCGTCGTCATCGCGATGCTGCGCATCGTGTTCGGCGTTCCGATGGTGTACCTGCTCGCCGCCTTCTATCTGGTCGGTGTCGGGCTGACGTTCGTCGCACCGCCGCGCATCGTGCCGACGGCCTGGGATGCGGGCAGCGTGACGACCGGTGCGCTGTCGTCTCCCGTGATCCTGGCGCTTGCGCTGGGCTTCATCTCGGTGCTGCCGAAGCGCAACGCGGTCGAAGACGGCTTCGGCCTGCTCGGCCTCGGGTCAATCGGCGCGGTGCTGCTGGTGCTGCTGTTCGGCATGTGGGGCTGAGATGCTCGACGAAGTCGTCACCGTCGCACGCAGCGTCGGCCTCGCGGTCGGGCCGCTCGTCGTCCTGTTCGCGCTGTTTCAGGGGCTCGTTCTGAGGCTGCCGCCGCGCGAGATCGGCCGCATCGCCCGCGGGACCGCGCTGGCTTCCATCGGCCTCTTTCTGTTCCTGCTCGGCGTGAACTTCGGGTTCCTGCCGTTCGGGCGCGCCATCGGNGCCGCGATCGGCGACGAGGCGAACCGGTGGCTCCTCGTCCCGGCCGGTGCACTGCTCGGCTTCGTGACCACCTGGGGAGAGCCTTCGGTGCGCATCCTGGCCGATCAGGTCGATCAGGCGTCGGCCGGATCGATCCGCAAGGGACTTGTGCTCGTGGCCGTGTCGATCGGCGTGGCAGTGGCCGTCGCTGCCGGCGTTATCCGCATCGCGTACGGCCTGCCGCTGCTCTACCTCATCGTGCCCGGCTACCTGCTCGTCGTCTTTGCCATGTGGTGGAGCGACCGCGGGTTTCTCGCGATTGCCATCGACGCCGGGGGCGTCGCCACCGGACCGCTGGCCAACACCTTTCTGCTGGCCGTGGCCTTCGGCGTCGCGATCGCGATGGGACACGAAGATCTGATGGTGCACGCGCTCGGGCTCGTGGCGCTGATCGCCCTGGCGCCCGTGCTGTCACTCGTCTTCCTCGGACTCGTCGTCAGGCGGGGCCGACAGGAAGTCAGGGAGTCGTAGACATGGAGGCATCGCTCATCGTCAGCATCGTTCGGAAGGGGTGGGGCAGCACGATCCTCGAGGCGGCGGTCGAGGCGGGCGCGCGCGGCAGCACCGTGCTGCACGGGCGTGGCGCCGGCATCAACGAGCAGCAGAAGATTTTCGGCATGTCGATCGAGCCTGAGAAGGAGATCGTGCTGACCGTCGCGTGGCCGTCGCAGGTCGACGCGATTCTGGCCGCGATCGTCGAGGCCGGCGAGCTCAACGACACCGGCCGCGGCATTGCCTTCGTCCTGCCGATCGAGAAGGTCGTCGGTGTCGCGCATTTCATGCGCGACGCGGCCGGGGCGAAGCCGGACCCGTCGTCGTAATCGCGATCTCCGGCTCAGCGATCGCCGGCCCACACGAGCCCGTCGGGTGCACGGCTGACGACAAGGGGATCGGGATCGATGTCGGGCGCGCGATTGAGCGGCGGCCGCTGGAAGGCAATGCGTGCCGCGTCCAGATCGAACGATGTCGGCTCGATGCGCGCCGAGACGTGCATGACTGACGTCGGCGCGGACACGTGGTCGCAGCCGAGCGCGTGCCCGAGCTCGTGCGCGCGCAGCGAGCGACGGTGCACCGACGGCTCGCTGTCGAATGTGGCATCGAGCATCACGGCGCCGCGCCGGACTTCGCCCGTCGCATTCCACGCCCAGCGTCCGTAGCCCCACGCGCCGAGCGCATCCGTCAAACCCTCGAACCGGGCGACGAAGATCACGCCGTTCTGTCCGATGGGCACCGACGTGCCCGGCTCCGACGCCACCACGTCGACCGACGCGAATGCCGCGAATCTCCCGCCCGTGAGCTGCGGCAGCGCCCACGCAAGGTCCGCGGCGAGCCCGGCGCTTTCCTCCTCGGTCATCAGCGCCTCGCCGGCCTCGTAGTGCGAATCAGTCGTGTTCGAGAAGCGGAGGACGCGCCGCTCGATGACCAGACGCGGCGCCTCGACCCAGCGGTGCAGCGCACCGCGGCCGCGGAACATCTCGTCGAACGACCTGAGGTCGAACCGCGCGGGAATCAGGCCGATCTCCGCTTCGCTGCCCGCTGCAACGATCGTGGAGCGTTCGACGACGTCGGGTGCCGAAAGGACGGTCCGATAGCGGGACGATTCGCCACCCGTCGGCACGACGAAGTGGCCGTCGGGGCCGCTCGTGCCATTCCCGCCGCCGGCCACGCGTACGACCACACCGGGCAGCGGCGCCTGCGACAGCGCGTCGACGACGACGCCCGCGAGCGCGGGACCGGACGGGCCCGGCGCGGCTGGCGTGAGCCGCAGTTCGATGCGGGTATCGGAATCGAGCGAAAGCTCGACGCGGGCCTCGGTATAGCCATCGATCGAGGCGATGAGTGCCAGCGGTCCAGGCACGAGATCGGCCATCGTCCACTGGCCACCTTCGGCAGTGGTTGCCCGTCCGCTGTTCGGGCCTGAGGCAATCTCGATGCGGACGCCGCTGAGTGGCTCGCGCGTTCGCTCGTCGAGCGTCGTGCCCGACAGCGTGTACAACACCGGATCAGGATCGTCGCCGGGATCGTCGGGGCCGCCTTCGCCGCCGGTGTCAGGACGACGCAGCGTGAAGTCGATTCTCGTATCGCCTTCGATCACGACGTGGTTCGTCGCCGGCGAGAAGCCGTCGGCCTCGGCGCGAACCACGTATGTACCGGAGGGGAGTGCCGCGATCTCGTAGTGGCCGGCGTCGTCGCTGACGGCAGCCGGCGGCTCATCGGCAGCACCCTCGGCGATCGAGACACGTGCCCCGGCCAGCGGCGCGTGGCTGTCGTCAGTGATCGAGCCGGAAAGCGTGAACACCGCGACGGCGGGATCCACCGGTTCGGGATTCGGCGACGGGGCCGAGGGTGCCCGGTCGCAGGCGCCTGCCATCGCGGCAGCCGCGAACGCCGCCATCGGCAGGACGAGCCGACGAAGCATCGCACGCAGCGCCACCATTCCGGGCTCCAGCGGTGCAAGCCCCGTACCTCGGCACCGGACCGGACGGGAGCAATTGCTGTCGACATCGACGCGGAGCGTTGGCGCCCGGTGAGCACGCCTTTACACAGCGCCGGGCACGAGCGCCACGTCTTGCCCGCACGCGGGTTGTGAAGATGCGTGGGCATTGGTATCGTGCGCCGGGATCCCGGTGAGTCGCGAGGAGGGGTCGGAGGAGCGCATGCGCAACATCCTGTGTGCGGTCGATCTTGCAGAGCCCGCGCCGCGCGTTCTGGCGTACGGAGCCGGTCTGGCGCGCATGTACGGTGCACCGCTGCTGCTGGTCCACGTGTTCAATCCGCCGCTGCCGCTGCGCCTGGCACTGCCGCAATACGCCGGAGATCTGCTCGACTCGAGCGCGCGAACCGGGCTGATGGAGGACCTGGAGCAGCTCGCCGAGCCGATGCGCGAGCAGGGCCTCACTGTCCGCTGCCTGGTGCGTGAAGGTCGGCCGGCGCGTGAGCTGGCGCGCGCCGCACGGTCGAAGGAGGCCGATCTCGTCGTGATGGGCACACACGGGCGGGCCGGCATGGGCCGACTGGTCCTCGGCTCGGTTGCCGAAGAGACCATCCGCACGGCGCCGTGTCCGGTGCTGACGTTGCCGCCCGTGGGTGAAGGTTCCGACGCCGAGGCGGAGCCGGGGCCCGAATCGTTCCGGCGCATCCTGTGTCCGGTCGATCACTCACCCGACAGCCTCGCGGCGCTCCGCACCGCCACCGCGATCGCCGAGCGCGTCCAGGGCATCGTCAGGCTGCTGCACGTGGTGGAATGGTTCGCGCCGCGTCAGCTCGCAGCCTATCGCTTCCTGACGTCTTCGCAGGTGCCCGATTCGGTCCTGGGTGATGCGCGCGCGCGGCTCGACGCCATCGTGCCGACGTCGACGTCGTGCGGGTTCGAAACGGACGTGGTCGTGGCGGATCGGCCGTACACGGCCATCCTGCAGGCCGCGTCGCGGCAGCCGTCCGACCTGATCGTGCTCGGCGTGCGCGGCCGTGGCGCTCCGGGGCCGTTTGCCGGGTCCACGACGAACCGCGTGCTCAGGCAGGCGCCCTGCCCGGTGCTGACGGTGGCGGCCGAGCCGGAAACGGAGCACTGACGCCGGGCGACCGGCCGTCGCTCCATGGAGCGTCACGTGTCGTATACTCAAGAGTCCTGCCGCGGTGAGGTGGCTGAGTGGCCGAAAGCGGCGGTTTGCTAAACCGTTGTAGGGGCTAAAACCTCTACCCAGGGTTCGAATCCCTGCCTCACCGCCAGTCTCTTCCTGCAGGACGCCTCATCTCGCCAAACGGCAATCCGAAATCCGTCCCGTCTGCCCGGGCGGGTGGTACGGGTGGGCGCGCTCGCGAATACCGAGGTCGCGCCGCACGGATTGTCGATGAGCAGTCACCTGGCGGCCAGATGCCGGACCTTGTCCGGATTCCGCACGACGTAGATGCCGACGATGGCTCCGTCGTCGATGTCGAGGGCCGTCGTCTGCACGACTCCGCCGCGTTCGANCGTGATGAAGCCCGGCAGGNCGTCGATGCGCGCGAAGCGCACGAGCTGCGACGGTGACACGGCGAANTCGCGGGCGAGNTCGCCGTGCCGGGCCATGACTTCGGCGATGCCGACCAGCGGGTGCGGCGACGCGGCGATCTTCCCTCCGCCTCGCTCGAGCGGCGAAAGCCGCTCGAGCATGACAGGCCAGCAGCGCCGAATGTGACAGGTCTAGTCGAGCTTCACGAACGCGACCGCGTTGTTCGCATTCATCGGGATGACCAGCTGGTTCGCTCCCGCGTCGTAGCACATCGACGCCGCGTTCGGGATGTTCTCGGCGATCAGCTCGCCCTTCTGGCCGGGCCGGATGCGCGAGACNCCGCCCTCGAGCACGCTGCTGACGTACTTCGTGCCGTCCGGCATCACCACGATGCCGTCGTTGCCCGCCTGGGCCGCCTGCTCCGTCCGCAGAAGCCNGCCGTCGGTCGAGTACGTCTGCACGTCGGGCGTGCCCATGTTGACGACGACGAGGTTGCCGTCCGGGTCGAGCGCGATGCCGTTCGGCCGTGCGAGCGGGGCGCCCTGAATGATCATCGTGGCCTGGTCGTCCGGCGCGATGCGCCAGACCTGCCACGTATCCGGATCGGCGTTCTCGCCCGCGGCGCCCGTGACGGTCGCGTAGACCGTGCCGTCCGGCGCGGCCGCGATGTCGTTGAACCACTCCACCTGCTCGACCCGCGCCTCGCCGAGCGGCCGGCCCGTCTTCATGTCGAAGCGGCGGATGACCGCCACCGCGCGATCGCCGGGACCCGTGCCACCGTCGCGATCGGCCAGATAGAGCACGCCGCCGACGATGTCGGAGCCGTAAGGTTCGTTGAGGACCAGCGGGGGATCGAGCCTGGCGCGCTGCTCGGGCGACTGGATGCCGAGCCAGCGTGCGGTGTGGATCGAACCGTCGTGGTTCATGAACGTGATCCACGCGTTGTTGGTCTGTACGTTCTGCGGCACGCCGCGGTTCGGAATGACGATGACGTCGCGGTCCGGGTCGTACGAGCAGCTCTCGGCCGAGTACACCGACCCGTACACCTTCACGTTCGACGAAATCGGATTGAAGCCGCCGTCGGCCCCGGGCGTGATCGGCAGGCCGAGCGGATTGCCCACCGGATAGGGCTGCTGCGCGGCGACGGCCGCGGCGCCCGCGCCGACGACCGCCGCGAGGATCCCGGTTCCGAGCATGATGCGTGTCATCTGCAAACCTCCTCCGATGAGCGATCGAGCATACGCCAGCCGGAAAGCGCGCGTTTTCACCTATTCTTAATGGTCAGTGTGGCCGGCCGCGATGGCGGCCGGACCGTTCCGTCACCAGGCACCCGTGAAAGCACCGCGCGTCCGTTTCGCTCCGTCACCGACCGGCTACCTTCACATCGGCGGCGCCCGTACCGCCCTGTTCAACTGGCTCTACGCCCGCCGCCACGGCGGCACGTTCGTTCTGCGCATCGAGGACACCGACACCGAGCGTTCGTCCGACGAGATGATTGCCGCCATCCTGCACGGCATGCGCTGGCTGTGTCTCGACTGGGACGAGGGGCCCGACGTCGGCGGACCGTACGGGCCGTACCTGCAGAGCGCGCGGCGCGAGCGTCACCTGGCGGCCGCACAACGGCTTCTCGAGACGGGCGCGGCGTATCACTGCTACTGCCCGCCCGAGCTGCTGCAGCAGAAGCGAGCCACAGCCGAGGCGGCCGGCGGCGGCTGGATGTACGACCGTACGTGCCGTCGTCTGTCGGCCGACGAGCGCGCCGCCCTCGACGCGGCCGGCAGGCCGCGCGTCGTCCGCTTTGCCGTGCCCGATGATGCCGACACGGCCTTCGACGACTGGGTGCATGGACGCATCAGCGTGCCGGCCGCGAGCATCGAGGACTTCGTGCTCGTCAGGTCGGACGGCACGCCGACCTATCAGCTGTCGGTCGTGGCCGACGACATCGACATGGCGATCACGCACGTCGTCCGCGGCGACGACCACGTGTCGAACACGCCGAAGCAGATTCTGCTGTATCGCGCGCTGGGGGCGCCCGTGCCGGTCTTCGCGCACGTGCCGCTGATTCTCGGGCCGGACAGGAAGCGCCTGAGCAAGCGGCACGGGGCGACGTCGGTGGGCGAGTACGAGGCGCAGGGCTATCTGCCCGAGGCGATGGTGAACTTCCTCGCGCTGCTCGGCTGGTCGCCCGGCGCGGGCGACCAGGAGCTGTTCACGCGCGACGAGCTCGTTGCGAAGTTCACGCTCGAAGGCATCAGCGGCGGTAACGCGGTCTTCAATCCCGAGAAGCTCGATTGGTTCAACCAGCAGCACATGATGCGGCTCGCGCCCGCCGAGCTCGTCCGTCGCGTCGCCGGACGCCTCGAGGCCGCGGGTCTCTGGCGCGACGACTACGACCAGGGCTGGCTCGAACGCGTCATCGTGCTGCTCGCGCCGCGCGCGAGGCGGCTCGACGACCTGGTACCGCAGTTCCGCACTTTCGCGGTCGATCTCGTCGAGCGTGATCCGGCGGCCGTCGCGAAGCACCTGGGCGACGAGATGGGCCGTGCGCACCTGGCCGCGCTGCGCGAACGGCTGGCCGCGGCCGATGCGTTCGATGCCGCCACGCTCGAGCCGCTCGTGCGCGGCCTGGCCGAGGAGCGCGGTGTGAAGGCGGGCGTCCTGATTCACGCTGCCCGCGTGGCCGTGACCGGACAGACCGTCAGTCCGGGCATCTTCGAGGTACTCGAGCTCGTCGGCCGCGATCGCGTCCTGCGGCGGATCGACGACGCGCTGGCGGGGGCGGCATAGCGTGGCGCGTCGGCCGGCGTCGACGGGCAGGAGCGAGCCGGCACCGGCGGTCACGTCGGCCATCAGCATCATCACGCCCGAGGACGAGCCGCGCATCAGACGGCTGCTGGCGCGGCGCGATCCGCGGCTCGGCGAGGTCATCCGCCGCTTCGGCCCCTGCCGCCTCACCGACACGCGCACGCGGCGGCCGTTCGTCTCACTGGTCCGCGCACTGACGTCGCAGCAGCTGTCGACGAAGGCCGCGGCGACGATCTTCGGCCGCGTCGTCGATCTGGTGGGCGGCGTCGAGCGGCTCACGGCCGACGCGCTGCTGGCGATCGATCCGGCGGACCTGCGCGCTGCCGGCCTGAGCGGGCAGAAGGTCGCCTACGTGCGCGACCTGGCGGAACACGTGGCCGACGGGCGCCTCGACCTGAATGGCCTGGCGTCGCAGACCGACGCCGAAGTGGAGGCGGCCATCACGGCGGTCAAGGGCTTCGGCCGCTGGTCGGCCGAGATGTTCCTGATGTTCCAGCTCAACCGCGCCGACGTCTTTCCGGTCGGCGATCTCGGCATCGTCAAGGGGACGCAGCTGCTGCTCGGCATGAAGTCGCGTCCCACGCCGCGCACCATGCTGCGCGCGGCCGAGCGCTGGCGGCCGTATCGATCGGTGGCGGCGTGGTACCTGTGGCGGCTCGTCGAGGCCACGCCGATGACGCCGGCCGCGCAGGGCAACGGTCGGGCGTCGCGCAGCGTATAGCGGAACAGATGCTCATCCGCCCGCGCGTCGCCATCGCCTGTGCGCTGGTCGCCCTTCCTGTTGCGGCGCTCGTGTCGAGCGCGGTGCATCGCATCCGCATGCGCGACCTGGAGCTGGCGACCCTGCGCGTCGTCCAGTCGCAGGTCAACGACCAGGTGCGCGAGCGCTGCGAGAGCGATCCCACCTGGTTTCTGACCGGGCCGCTCGTGGGCCGTCCGCCCGGCGGCGTGTTCGTGCCCCGCAGCGACGACGACCTGCCGCCCCGGCCGCGCGTCGATCCGCAGCCGTTCGAGCTGTTCGCCTACGACATCGACTTCGTCGGATCGAGCNCGGCCACGCCGCGCTTCCCGCAGGAGTTTCGACGGGCCATGCGGCAGTCGTCGGCGCCGGCCNTCATGTCNTACGAAACGCCCGACGGCGTCGGCGTGCAGGTGGCGATGCCGACCGGCTGGGTCGGCAGCGTCTGCATGTACTTCCTCGGCCGCATGGCGCCGCCGCCGAACCAGACGCGCGANCGCATNCTGGCGTTCGCCGGCGTGTTCCTGCTCGTGTTCGGTGCGGCCTACGGCGCGGCGCTGCCGACGATCCTGCGGATTCGCCGGCTGGCCCGCGACGCGCGCGAGTCGGTCGAGCACGACTTCACGGCGATCGCACCCGACAACAGGCAGGACGAGCTGAGCTCGATCACGTTCGTGCTGAACGACTCGGCACAGACGCTTCACGAGCGCCGGGCGCGGATCGAGGACCTGAGCGAGGCGCTCCGCCGCTTCGTCAGCAGCACCGACGACGAAGTGGCGCAGCCACTGGCCGNGCTCGAGGCGTCGCTGGCCGGCGTGGCATCGGAGCCATCGCCCGCGCAGGGCGACGTGCAGGCTGCGCTGCTGCAGGCGCACGACCTCGGGCACCGTGTCGCCAATCTGGTGGCGGCCGCGCGGCTGCGGTCGATGGGGCCGGAGCCGGCGCGCGAGCCGATCGATGTCGTGCGGATCGTCGGCGACGTCGTGGATCGCCACCG
>JGI25326J35508_1001655_pt1 | contig 16209 bp, 18 predicted proteins | sample HigsolmetaAR201D_FD_35508 | JGI IMG/M metagenome (IMG submission 35508)
TTCGTAGAAGTTTGGTAAATATTTCATAAAACTGTGATCTTTCGCAATCTTAACTCCGGATGGCAAGGGTCATAAAGGGCTTTTCTCCACCACTTTTTACCNTATCAATCGCTGCCCTAATCCAAGACAGGCNAGGCGCCTTCAAGCGCATCCGCCAGCAAAACGTCAACCTTTAATTAATTACGCGTGTAACGNGAAAATTAACCCTAATTTGACCTTTAGCGGACAATTTCGCCACCAGTAGCGGCTTTGTGGGGATTCCGGGGGGCGGCTCGATGAACAAGTCCCGCATCATTATTCTGGGCGTCGCGGCGCTTGCCGCGATCGGCGCGGGCTATATGGCCAAGAACCTTGCGACTCCCGAGCAGCAGGTTGCGGCGGAGCCTGTTCCCGAAACGCCAGCGATAGAGCTGGCCGAGGTGCTCGTGCTGGCCAAAGACGTCCCGATGGGCGAGCCGGTGGGCGAAGCACTGCGCTGGCAGCTCTGGCCGGCCGAAGCCGTCAACGAGAACTTCATCACGCGCAACCGGGAACCCGACGCTGCGGAGGAGCTGCGCAATGGGATCGCTCGCGTCAATCTTTATGCGGGCGAGCCGCTNAGGCGCGCGAAGCTCATTCGCGCTGATTCGAGCTTCATGTCCGCCATGCTGCCACCGGGCAAGCGGGCGGTGGCAACGCAGATCGCGGCCGACACCTCAGCGGGCGGCTTCATTCTGCCCGGCGACTATGTGGACGTCATCATGACGCGGCGGGCCGCCAGCGGCATGACCGCCAGCGGCTTCATCACGGAAACCATTCTGGAAAACGTCCGCGTGCTCGCCATCGACCAGATGATCCATGAGGATGAGGAGGGCCGGCGCGTCCAGGTGGGCGAGACGGCCACGCTGGAGCTGACGCCGGAGCAGGCGGAGATCATCACCGCCGCCCAGCAGATGGCCGACCGCCTAACGCTCGCCCTGCGATCCATCGCCGATGTCGACCAGGAAGCCGNGACCCAAGGTTCCTATCTCGTCACCGGTGCCGGGAGCGGCAACAGCATCCGCCTGATCAAATCGGGCGAGGTCACGATTGTGGGGGCGCCCAGATGAATGCCAAGACAAGCAAATCAGTTTTCCGGCGAATTGGCCGCGCGGCCTTTCTGATGGCCGCAGCCGGCTTTGTCGCCGTGCCGGCAAGCCTGCCCGCCCTTTTCCCTTCGGCGGCTCATGCGGGGGACGTGATCCAGGCGAGGACCGCCCCGCAGCGAATCAAGCTCGGGCTCAACAAGTCGCTGGTCGTGGATCTTCCGCGCGACGCTTATGACATTCTCGTCGCAAACCCTGCGGTGGCCGATGCGGTTACCCGTACGGCGCGGCGCATCTATCTTTTCGGNAAGCAGGTGGGCGAGACGAACATCTTCGTCTTCGGCCCCAATGGCGAGCAGATCGCCAGCCTCGACATTCTGGTGGAGCGAGACGTCGCGGGGCTTGAGGATTATCTCAAGCGCTTCGTCCCGAACTCCGACATCCATGTCGAGCTGATCAACGACAATGTCGTGCTGACGGGCACTGTGGAGACGCCGCTTGACGCCATGCGCGCCGCGCAGCTCGCGCAGGCNTTCGTCACCGGCGGCGAGGCCACCACGGGACAATATGCGCTCACAGCGGCGGCACCCACCGATGGCGGCGGCGTCGACATCAACAATCCTGACGGGCAGCGCCAGAGAAGCAAGATCATCAACATGTTGCAGATCCTGGGGGAGGACCAGGTGACGCTGAAGGTCACGGTCGCCGAAGTCAGCCGCTCGGTGATGAAGCAGCTCGGCGTGAACATGATCGCTAGCGGCTCTGTGGACGGCATCACCTGGGGCGCGATTTCCGACAGCGTGTTTGGCCTCGGCAAGCCCATCTCCTCCTCCCAGCTGGCGCTCGGGGGCTCGCTGATCGACGCCTATATCAACGCCATGGAACAGGCCGGTGTGATGAAGACGCTGGCTGAGCCGGCACTGACGGCGGTTTCCGGCGAAAAGGCCACCTTCCGTGTCGGCGGCGAATTCAATCTCGTCACGGAGATCGACTCGGACGATCAGGGGCGCAGCTACGAAGTCGAAAAGATCGAATACGGCATCGGCCTCGAATTCCTGCCGACGGTGCTGTCGGCGGGGCGGATCAGCTTGAAGATCCGCACGCAGGTGTCCGAGCCAACGATGCAGGGCAGCGTCGCCGCAAGCGGCGGTGAGGGTATATTCCGGCGGGGTAGAGGCTACACAGCCGGCACAAACCTGATCTCCATCCGCAAGCGGCTCGCCGACACGACGGTGGAGTTGCCGTCCGGCGGCTCCATGATGATCGCCGGCCTCGTGCAGGACGACGTGCGCCAGGCCATCAGCGGCCTGCCGGGCCTGTCGAAGGTGCCGGTGCTCGGCACGCTCTTCCGCAGCCGCGACTTCGTGCGCAACGAGACCGAGCTCGTTGTCATTGTCACGCCCTATCTCTCGCGGCCGGTGGCGCGCACTGCGCTCGTCAAGCCGGACGACAATTTCAACCCGCCGAGCGACGGCGCCGGAACATTCCTTGGCCGTGTCAACCGCATCTACGGGACGATGAAGACCAATCTGCCCGACGGCCGATATCACGGCGTCGTGGGCTACATCTACAAGTGATGGGGAGGGGCAAGCCATGTTCCTATTCCAAGCAAAGAAGGCGGCGCCGATCCTGTTGTGGCTGCGGGTCTGCTCTCCGGCTGCGCCGGGCGCGACTCCGTCACCGTTGGCGCCGTGCCGGACGACTACCGCACCCGCCACCCCATCGTGTTGAAGGAAACCGAAAAGACGCTCGATATTCCGGTGAGGATCCTTTCGCACCGGCTATCGCCCCAGCAAAAGGCGACAGTGGAAGCGTTCCTGGAGGATTACGGCGACAGCGGCCCCTCCGTGATGACAATTCTCGTCCCGGAGGGTTCCGCCAACAGCGGCGCGGCGAAGGGTGTGGCGGATGACCTTGCCGCCTTCCTGCAGCGGCGTGGCGTATCCAAGGGGTACCTCCAAATCTTGCCCTATGACGCAAGCGAGGTCACCGCACCGATCCGCCTCTCCTACGGAAAGCTTTCCGCTTCCGTGGAGCCCTGCGGACGCTGGCCTGACGACATGCTCAATACTTACCAGAACCGGAACTATGCCAATTTCGGCTGTTCCTACCAGTACAACCTTGCTGCCCAGGTGGCCAACCCGATGGATTTCCTGGGTCCGCGCAAGCAGACTACGATCGATGCGGAAAACCGCACCGGCGTGATCGAGAGATACCGGGGCGTGCCCGAGCCTCAGTATAAAGCCGGGCAGGTCTCGGACGCCGTCAGGGAAAACAGCGAAGTCTTCTATTAACCAACCAACGCAGGCACGCGATGTCCGATCTTGCCTACGAGACCGAACACCCGGAGCGCTGGAGCCCCGAGCAGGAAACCGAGGTGCTGCAGGCGCTGCGCCCGGTGCCGCGCATCTCCATTCAGGCCTTCTGCGAGACGGAGGCCATCGCCGATCCCATAGAGCGGGCCGCGCAGGACCGCCGCATGGCCAAGGCGCATCTGAAGGTGCATATGGGCGGCATTGCGACGGCGATCGAGTTCTACCAGAGCGCCGCCACGCCCAATCTCATCATTCTGGAATCGCGCTCCGAGCCCAAGGAGTTGCTCTCCGCCCTTGGCAAGCTTGCCGAAGTCTGCGATCCCGACACCAAGGTAGTGGTCATCGGTCATTACAATGACGTGTGGCTCTACCGCGAGCTGATCCGCGCCGGCATCTCCGAATATGTGGTGGCGCCGGTTTCCATGGCTGACATCATCAGCGTGATCGCCGGCATTTTTGTTGATCCGCAGGCCGCGCCCCTAGGGCGCACCATCGCCTTCACCGGTGCAAAGGGCGGTGTGGGCTCTTCCACCCTGGCGCACAATCTCGCCTGGGCCATGTCGCGCCTGTTCGAGAGCGAAGTGCTGGTGGCCGATCTGGACCTTCCATTCGGCACGGCCAACATCAATTTCGACCAGGATCCGGCGCAGGGGATTGCGGAAGCCGTGTTCTCGCCGGAGCGGATCGACGAGGTCTACCTCGACCGGTTGCTCGCGCAATGCGCGGAGCGCTTTCGCTGCTTGCGGCGCCTTCCACGCTCGACCGGCCCTACGATTTCGATCCGGAGGCTTTCTCCCAGATCATCGACACCGCACAGCGCACGGCTCCGCTGGTCGTGCTCGACGTGCCGCATATGTGGACGGGCTGGTCGAAGACCACGCTGGCGCGCGCCGACGATGTGGTGATCACGGCCACGCCCGAGCTCGCCAATCTACGCAATGCGAAGAATCTGGTCGATACGCTTCGCAAGCTACGACCTAATGACGGGGCACCGAAGCTGATCATCAACCAGTCGGGCGTACCCAAACGCCCGGAGATCAGTGTCGACGATTTCGCCGACGCTCTCGAGATCACGCCGCTCGCAGTCATTCCGTTCGAGCCGCAGCTTTTCGGCAAGGCCGCTAATAACGGTCGCATGCTGGGCGAGATGGACCGCAACCACCCCATCGTCCAGACCATAAACGAACTGGCGCATGTACTGACCGGCCGTCGTGAGCTCAAACCGAAGAAGAAGACCGGCCTGTCGGCGCTTTTCGGCAGGCTGACCAGGAAGTAGGCCATGTTCGGTAGAAGAAGCACGGGCGCGGGCACGAACGGTTCGGCAAGGCCTGCCGGCCTCCGGCCAGGGCTGGCGGACGGCGAAACGATCGTCGCTCCCGAGCCCGCGCCTGCCGGCCCCTTGTCCGGCTCCTCGGCTGTGCCAATTCCGCCGGGTAGCGCCGCACCGGCGGCCCGAAGCGCGCCGCCCAGCCGCGCCGCCGAGCAGAGCTCTGCACCGTCGAGCGGCACGGCGCGCGTTCCGCGCGAGCGCAGTGAAAGCTACTACGATACCAAGGCGCAGGTCTTCTCTGCGCTGATCGACACGATCGATCTTTCGCAGCTTGCCAAGCTCGACGCCGACAATGCGCGCGAGGAAATCCGCGACATCGTCAACGACATCATTGCGATCAAGAATTTCGCGATGTCCATCGCCGAGCAGGAGGAACTGCTCGACGATATCTGCAACGACGTTCTGGGTTTCGGACCGCTAGAGCCGCTGCTGGCGCGGGACGACATNGCAGACATCATGGTGAACGGCGCCCACAACGTCTATATCGAGGTTGACGGCAAGGTGCAGGAAACGAACATTCGTTTCCGCGACAACCAGCAGCTTCTCAATATCTGCCAGCGTATCGTTAGCCAGGTGGGCCGCCGCGTGGACGAGTCGAGCCCGATCTGCGACGCGCGCCTGCCGGANGGGTCGCGTGTCAATGTGATTGCCCCGCCGCTGGCGATTGACGGCCCGTCGCTCACCATCCGCAAATTCAAGAAGGACAAGCTGACGCTCGATCAGCTCGTCCGTTACGGCTCCATTTCGCCCGAGGGCGCNGAGCTTCTGAAAATCATTGGCCGCGTGCGCTGCAATGTCATCATCTCCGGCGGCACGGGCTCGGGCAAAACCACGCTGCTCAACTGCCTCACCCGGTTCATCGACCCGACCGAGCGCATTATCACCTGCGAAGACTCGGCCGAACTGCAGCTCCAGCAGCCGCATGTGGTGCGGCTGGAGACGCGGCCGCCGAATCTGGAAGGCGAGGGCGAGGTCACCATGCGCGAACTGGTGCGCAACTGCCTGCGCATGCGGCCGGAGCGCATCATCGTGGGCGAGGTGCGCGGGCCTGAGGTTTTCGATCTGCTCCAGGCCATGAACACGGGCCATGACGGCTCCATGGGCACGATCCACGCCAACAGCCCGCGCGAATGCCTGAACCGCATCGAATCCATGGTGGCAATGGGCGGCTTCCAGCTTCCGCAGCGCACGGTGCGCGAAATCATTGTCGGCTCCGTGGATGTCATCATNCAGGCGGCCCGCCTGCGCGACGGTTCGCGCCGCATCACCCACATCACTGAGGTGGTCGGCATGGAGGGCGATGTCATCGTCACCCAGGATCTGATGCTTTTCGACATCAGGGGCGANGACACCTCCGGGCGCATTCTGGGCAAGCATGTATCGACCGGCATCGGCCGGCCAGCGCTGTGGGAGCGNGCGCGCTATTTCGGCGAGGAGGCGCGGCTGGCGGCTGCCCTCGAGGCCATGGAAAAGAAGGCGGACTGATGGACCTCTCGTTGCTGGGCTTCGTTCTGTTTGCTGCGGTGAGCGCGGCGGCGGTGGCCTATGCGCTGATGTTCAATACGATCTCCGCGGAGCGGAAGGCCGAACAGCGGCTGGAATCCGTGAAGCGGGTGGAAACCGACCGTAATGTGATTCGCGCCACGCGTGAGCGCGCCAGTGAGGCGGCCAGGCGCCGCAGAACCATCCAGGAATCGCTGAGCGAACTCGAAGCCAGACAGAAGGACCGCGACAGGTATCTCACAAGGCCGCCGCTCAAGATCCAGCTTCATCAGGCCGGAATCGAGATGCCCATGCGGCGTTTCTATATGCTCAGCACGGCCGGCGGTATCTTTCTTGCGTTCCTNGCCCTGATTGCGGGCGCGCCGCTGTGGGTGGTTCCCGGTGCCCTGCTGGCGGGCATCTTCGGCATACCGCGCTGGATCGTGGCCTATTTGCGCAAGCGGCGCGTGAAAGCCTTTCTGGACGAGTTCCCCAATGCGCTCGACGTCATCGTGCGCGCCGTTAAATCCGGCCTGCCGCTCAACGATGCGGTGCGCATGATCGCCGCGGAAGCGCGCGAGCCCGTGAAGTCCGAGTTCCGCCGGCTGGTGGAGGCCCAACAGCTCGGGCTATCCATGGCGGAAGCCGCCATGCGCATGTCGGAGACGATTCCCTGCCCCGAGGCCAACTTCTTCGGCATCGTCATCCAGATCCAGAGCCAGTCCGGCGGCAATCTTTCGGAGGCGCTGGGCAATCTGTCGCGCGTGCTGCGGGACCGCAAGAAGATGAAGGCGAAGGTGCAGGCGCTCTCGATGGAGGCGAAGGCATCCGCCGCCATTATCGGCGCTCTGCCGGTCGTCGTGGCGGTCCTCGTCTACATCACCAGCCCCGGGTACATCATGCCGCTTTTCACCACGAGCGCTGGACATCTCGTCCTCGGCGTCTCGGNCGTCTGGATGTGCATCGGCATCTTCGTCATGCGCCAGATGATGAATTTCGAGGTGTAGCGTGAGCGCCGATTACGTGGTCAATACGCTCACCGATCCGAGCTTCCTGCTCGCGCTTCTGGTGTCCATCGCCGTCTTCGCGACGGTCTTTACGATNCTGCCGGTGGTCGGCGGCGACACGCTCAAGGCGCGCATGAAATCAGTGGCGCTGGAGCGCGAGGAACTGCGCGCCAAACAGCGCGCGCGGCTGGCCGCCGAGGCCGACCGGCGCCGGCGCGGCGGGCTGCGGCAGCAGGACGCCTCACGCATGCGCGCGATCGTCGACCGGCTCGATTTGCGCAGGGCGCTCGCCGATGAAGCCACCGTGACCAAGCTCAGAACAGCTGGCTTTCGCGGCCAGAGCCCGCTGACGAAGTTCCTCTTCTTCCGCCTTGTGCTGCCCTTCGTCGGCCTGGCGATAGCGGCGTTCTGGATTTTCGGGCTCGGTGCGCTTTCACAGCAACCGCCGTTCATACGCATATTCGCATGCATACTGGCGGCCTATGCGGGCTTCTATGCGCCGGTGCTCTATATCTCCAACCGGGCTACCAAGCGTAAGAAATCGATCCAGCTCGCGTGGCCCGACGCGCTCGACCTGCTGCTGATTTGCGTGGAATCGGGCATGTCCGTCGAGGCGGCGTTCCGCCGCGTGGCGGAGGAGATAGGCTCGCAATCGGTCGCGCTGGCCGAGGAATTCGTGCTTACCAATGCCGAGCTTTCCTTCCTTCAGGAGCGCCGGCAAGCCTATGAGAACCTTGCCAACCGCACNGGGCTCGAAACGGTCAAAAGCGTCTCCCAGGCGCTCATCCAGGCCGAGCGCTACGGAACGCCNGTTGGCCACGCGCTGCGCGTGCTTGCAAGTGAAAGCCGCGACGCGCGCATGAACGCGGCGGAGAAAAAGGCGGCCGCCCTGCCGCCCAAGCTCACCGTGCCGATGATCCTGTTCTTCCTGCCGGTGCTGTTCGCCATCATTCTCGGCCCGGCGGCCATTCAGCTCACCGGCAGCGGCGTCATGGGGAACTGACNTCAGGCCGTTTGCGCGGGCTCGGTGCAGGCCGCGCAGNTGCCGCGGATTTCGATGACCGTCTTTGCAGGCTTGAAGCCGTGCGCATCCACCCATCCGTCCAGCCTCGCCTGCAGTTCCGCGTCGGCGAATTCATCGACGCGGCCGCAGGTCTCGCATATCGCGAACCCGATCACCTCGTGACGATGGCAATCCGGGTCGGCACAGGCAACGAAGGCGTTCAGGCTTTCCAGCCGGTGGACGAGCCCAAGCTCCTGTAGCTTTTCCAGCGCCCGGTAGACCTGGAGGGGGGCACGGAAACCTTCTTCGCGAAGCAGATCCAGGATCGTATAGGCGCTGAGCGGCCCCTCCGCCCGGTTGAGCGCCTCGAAGACGAGCGCCTGGTTGCGCGTCAGGTCGTGATGCATGCTCATGCGCCATGACTCCTGCCCATGACCCGTCTCAGGACGGGAAATGAACCCACACTCACAAGAAAGATAAGCAGGGCGGCGACCACGATCGATGGGCCTGAAGGCGTATCGAAATGAAGCGAGGCGGTAAGCCCCCCTGCCACTGCCGCCACTCCGCAGAGCGAGGCCGAGATAGCCATGGTTTCCGGGGTGGAGGCGAAGCGTCTGCCTGCGGCCGCCGGAATGATGAGCAGTGACGTAATCAGAAGAATTCCGACGATCTTCATGGCGATGGCGATCATGGCGGCCATAAGAAGCATGAAGACAAATTCGGCTCGCTCGGGCTTGAGACCCTCCGCCTCCGCGATCTCAATATTGACGGTGGCTGCGAATAGCGGCCGCCACAGCCACGCCAGTACGGCCAGCACCACGGCTCCGCCAGCATAAATCACGGCGATGTCGAAGCGGGAGACGGCGAGGATGTCGCCGAAAAGGAAGCCCATGAGGTCGATGCGAATCCAGCTCATGAAGGCGATCATCACCAGCCCCAGGGCCAGCGTGGAATGGGAAAGGATGCCGAGGAGAGCGTCGGTGGACAGCGTTCCCTTCCGCTGCAGAAGGACGAGCGCCAGCGAGGCGATTCCCGCGACGATGAAGACGCCGGCCGTCAATTCGAGCTGGAGCAGGAAGGCGAGCGCCACCCCCAGAAGGGCGGAATGGGCCATCGTATCGCCGAAATACGCCATGCGCCGCCAAACCACGAAACAGCCGAGCGGACCCGCCACCAGTGCCAGGCCGATTCCTGCGACAAGGGCGCGCGTGAAGAAGTCGTCAAGCATCATGCCGCTCCGCGGCCAGATCCTTCTCCGCCTCCCCGGCATGGTGATTGTGGCCATCCCCGCAGTCTTCGGCAATCGTGCCGTCCGCCAGCCTCACGCGGCCGTCCGGCAGGTGGGTGTGATCGTGATGGTGACGGTAGATCGCCAGCGTCTCACCTGCACGCGAGCCGAACAGCCGCGTGTATTCGGGGCTCCTCACGACGCTCTCGGGCGTGCCGCGACAGCACACATGGCCGTTCAGGCAGACCACCATATCGGTTTGAGCCATCACCACATGCAGGTCGTGGGAGATCAACAGGATGCCGCAACCCGTGCGGTCGCGCAGTTCACGGATAAGCTGATAGAGAGCTATTTCGCCAGAGAAATCGACACCCTGCACTGGCTCGTCCAGCACGAGCAAATCCGGCTTGCGCGCCAAAGCGCGGGCAAGCAGCGCGCGCTGGAATTCGCCACCCGACAGCGCCTGGACCTCCATATTTACAAGATGCGCGATCCCAACCGCCTCCAGCGCCTCCGTCATCGCATCGGTCCTTAAAGGACCCGTCAGTTGCATCAGGCGGCCCACCGTCAAGGGCAGCGTCCAGTCCACGCTCACCTTCTGCGGCACATAGCCCACCTTCAGGCCGCGTGCCCGTACGACAGTGCCCTCATCCGGCTTCAGCACGCCTATGGCGGTCTTGACCGTCGTGCTCTTGCCCGAACCGTTGGGCCCCACGAGGGTGACGATCTCGCCCCGCCTGACTGCAAGGTCCACGCCGCGGACGAGCCATCGTCCGCCCCTGCGGACACCGGCGTTTTTCATTTCCACCAGCATGGCGCCTTCCGCATTCAGATAAGACTGCAGCACCTTCGGCACCTCCTTGCGAAGCCGTATGGCACACGTTATAGCATTACGCAAGCGATATGTAATGTCATAACATTCAACTTCCCGGAGAACACGGATGATGAGTAGGAGCCTGGCTGTCCTTGCCGCCGCGCTGGTGCCGCTTTTTCCCGCCACCGCCGCCCTCGCCCTTGACGGCGTTGTGGCGTCGATCAAACCGGTACACTCGCTGGTGGCCGCGGTGATGGAAGGCGTTGCGGAGCCGCAGCTGCTGGCTGAAAGGGGCGGGTTCCCCGCACACCTATTCGATGCGGCCTTCCGAGGCGGCGATGCTGGAGAAGGCAAAGGTGGTCTTCTGGACCGGCCCAGGCCTTGAGCTCTTCCTGGAAGCGCCACTCGATACTCTTGCGGGCACGGCCAGGGTCGTCGCGCTTTCCGAGACGTCCGGGCTTAGGCTGCTTGATCTGCGCGAGGGCGGCGCCTTCGAGGCCCACGCACATGAGGACGAGGCAGGCCATCATGATGGTCATCAGTCCAATGCCCATGATCACGAGCATGAGCATGAAGGGCACGCGCATGAAAACCACGAGCGCGGCGGGCATGGGGATAATGGGGCGCTCGCGGGCACGGACATGCATATCTGGCTCGATCCGGAAAACGCACGGCTGATGGTGCGCCGGATCGCTGCCGTTCTCTCCGAGGAGGACCCCGGCAATGCCGAAGCCTACCAGGCAAATACAGGGAAGGTGGAAGCGAGGCTCGACGCTCTCACGGCTGAGGCAGAGGCAATTCTGGCCGGTGTGCGGGAAAAGCCCTTCGTCGTTTTTCACGATGCCTATCATTATTTCGAACGCCGGTTCGGCCTTTCGGCCGCCGGCTCCATCACGGTCAACCCGGAGACGGCACCCGGCGCCCGGCGCCTCGCCGAAATACACGAGAAGATCATCGATCTTGGCGCTTCCTGCGTGTTTTCCGAACCGCAGTTCGAACCCAAGCTCATCGATGTCGTGACCGAGGGAACGAACGTCCGCACGGGTGTTCTCGATCCGTTGGGCGCGGACATCGAAGACGGCCCGGAGCTCTATTTCACGCTTGTCAGCAATATGGCCCGGTCGCTGGCGGGTTGCCTGTCTGGCCGGTAATCTCGTGCAGGGGCACCCCGCTACTCGTGCCTATCGGAATGATCGTGTCCGCCTGCTCTTCCCGGCAGGCCACGAAACGTCTAGCTTTCCCCGAATCTTTGGGGGAAGCGCACCGTGATCACCATCATCGGCTCGATCAATCTCGATCTCATTGCCCGTGTGGAGAGGCTGCCGGCGCCGGGCGAGACCGTACCCGGCCACGGCTTTTCCACCGCACCCGGCGGAAAGGGCGCTAATCAGGCGCTCGCGGCGCGCCGGGCGGGCGCCGCCGTGCGGATGGTTGGCGCCGTGGGCAAGGACGCCTTTGCCGCTGAAGCGCTCAGCCTTCTTGCCGATGCCGGGGTCGATCTTGCGTACGTCAAGGAGACCGCCGCCCCGACAGGAACGGCGATGATCCTGGTGGGCGGCGATGGGGAGAACATGATCGCTGTCGTTCCGGGCGCCAATGGCGAGGTCTCGCCTCAGGATGCGGAGGCGGCGGGTCTCCGCGAGGGAGGCTTCGTTCTCCTGCAGCACGAGATACCGCTTTCCACGGTGGAGGCGGCCCTGAACGCGGCGCGTTCTGCCGGTGCGGTCTCCCTGCTCAACACCGCGCCCTTCCATGCGGAGGCGGCCGGTTTTCTGGTGCTTGCGGATTATGTGATCGCGAACGAAACGGAGTTCGACCTCTATGCCGCCGAACTCGCCCTCGAAGGGGCGAACCGCGAGGATAAGATGCGCGCCTTTGCCCACAGGACGGGGCGGAGACTTGTCGTGACGCTGGGCGCGAAAGGCGTTCTTGCGGCCACCAAGCAGGGCCTCCTGCATGTGCCCGCACCCTCCATCACGCCGGTCGATACGGTCGGTGCGGGTGATACGTTCTGCGGCTATTTGGCCGCCGGCCTTGCGGAAGGCCTGGAACTCGAAGCCGCCCTGCGGCAGGCAGCAGTGGCCGGCGCCCTGGCCTGCCTCAAGCCCGGCGCACAGCCTGCGATTCCCCTGCGGGTGGAGGTGGACGAGCTGATGGTCCGGCTCTGATGCCGCTCAACTGTGGGCGAAGATGTCCGTGTCCTCCCAGCCCATCAGATCAAGCCTGGCGCGGGCGGGCAGGAACTGGAAGCAAGCCTCGGCCACGGCCATACGGTTTTCGCGCTCCAGCCGCTGGCGCAGGACATCGCACAGGCGGTGAAGATAAAGCACGTCGGAAGCGGCATATTCGAGCTGCTCCGGCGAAAGCTTCTCTGCCGCCCAGTCGGAGGACTGCTGCGCCTTAGACAGCGTGACTCCCAGAAGCTCGTGGCAGATGTCCTTGAGCCCGTGCCGGTCGGTATAGGTGCGCGTCAGCCGCGATGCGATCTTGGTGCAGAAAACCGGCTCCGGCATGACACCGAAGGTGTGGTAGAGCACCGCGATGTCGAAGCGGGCATAGTGGAAGAGCTTGGTGATCTTGGGATTGCCGAGCAGCGCGGTAAGATTGGGCGCCGAGCTCTGCCCCGCCGCGATCTGCACGATATCCGCCGTGCCGTCCCCTGGCGAAAGCTGCACGACGCAGAGCCTGTCGCGGTGCGGTTTCAGGCCGAGCGTTTCNGTGTCGATGGCGACAGCCTCGACATCGTAGCGGGAAAGGTCCGGCAGGTCGTTCTGGTGGAATCGGATCGTCATGGCTCTATCCGCGCGCCAGGGCCGTCAGAATCCGCGCCCAGGAGCGCTGGCCTTTGTGGAAGGAGGAAAGCTCGTACTTCTCATTGGGCGAGTGGATGCGGTCGTCCGCGAGGCCGAATCCGACCAGCAGCGACTCCATGCCCAGAAGGTTCTGGAAACTGCCGACGATGGGAATGGACCCGCCCATGGCGATCGCAACCGCCGGCTTGCCCCACTCCTTGGTGAGCGCATCCTGAGCCTGCCTTACGAACGGCGAATCATGCCTAAGCTGGATGGCCGGCGAGCCGCCGTGGGGTGCAAAGGTCACGGAGCAGTCGGAAGGAACGCGGGCGCGCACGAAATCGCGGAACGCGGCGCGAATCTTGTCTGGGTCCTGCTTGTGCACGAGACGGAACGAGACCTTGGCCGAAGCTTCGGATGCGATCACCGTCTTGAAGCCCTGGCCCGTATAGCCGCCCGAAATGCCGTTGACCTCGGCTGTAGGACGCGCCCAGACTAGCTCCAGCGGGGAGCGGCCCTTTTCGCCGGCCGGCACGGAAAGACCGATGGGTCCGAGCATGCTTTCGGCGGTGCAGTTGAGCGCCTCCCAGCTCTTCAGAACCTCCGCCGGCGTCTCCTCCACGCCGTCATAGAATCCGGGAATGGTGACGCGGCCCTCCTCGTCGTGCAGATCGGCGAGAGCCTTGGCTAGGATGTGGATCGGGTTGGCCGCGAGGCCGCCGAAGAAGCCCGAATGCAGGTCGCGGTCGGCTGCCCGGACAGTCACCTCTTCGCCGACGAGGCCGCGCAGGCCGATACAGATGGCCGGCGTCTCCCGGTCCCACATGGAGGTGTCGCAGACCAGCGCGAAATCGGCCTTCAGCTCAGCCGCGTGCTTCTCAAGGAACGGAATTAAGGATGGCGAACCCGATTCCTCCTCGCCCTCGAACAGAACCGTCACCCTGCAGGGCAGCCGGCCATGCACCGCCTTGTAGGCGCGGCAGGCCTCCACGAAGGTCATGAGCTGGCCCTTGTCGTCGGACGTGCCGCGCCCGGTGATAATCTTGCGTCCCGGCTCGACCTCTTTCACCGCCGGCGCGAAAGGATCGCTCTCCCACAAGGCAAGCGGATCGACGGGCTGCACATCGTAATGACCGTAGAAGAGCACGTGCGGCCCTTCTCCGTCATGGTGACCAACGACCATCGGATGACCCGCCGTCTCGCGCACGCTGGCGTCGAAGCCGATGGAGCGCAGGTCATCCGCCAGCCATTCGGCCGCCTTGCGGCACTCCGCCGCGTAGGCCGGGTCGGTGGAGATCGACGGGATGGCAAGAAGGCTGAAAAGGCGTTCAAGGCTCTTGTCGATCGACTTGTCGAGATGTTCGAGAACGGGCGCGATGTCGGACATTTGGAAGCCTCTCGTTGTCTCGCTTCTGCCGGAGGCGGCTGCCCGCACTGTGCGGCGCATTGCCTTCGGCTCATGTTAAAAGGGGCCGCGGACGGCCCCCCTTTTCCGTTTTCAATGCGTCCCTTACCAGTAAGGGCAGGAATTGTCCTCCAGGAAGTTGTGAACCTGGATTTCGCCGGAGATGATCTTCGCCTCGGCCTCCTCGACCGCCGCCTTCATCTCGTCCGTGATCAGCTCAGCATTGTATTCGTCAAGCGCGTAGCCGACGCCGCCCTCGGCAAGCCCNAGGTCTTGCAGCCCGTAGGTGAACTGGTCGTTCATGGCGTCCATAAAGGCGTTGTAGACCGCCACGTCGACACCCTTCACCATGGAGGTGAGCACGTGGCCCGGATGCAGGTAGTTCTGGTTGGCGTCCACACCGATGCCCAGCTTCCCGGCATCGGCCGCCGCCTGGAGAACGCCCACCCCGGTGCCGCCGGCCGCGTGATAGATGACATCCGCGCCCTGATCGATCTGCGTGCGGGTGATCTCCGCGCCCTTGGTGGGATCGTTCCAGGCCGCGGGCGTATCGCCGGTATAGTTGCGGATCACGGTCGCGTCGGGATTGGTGGCCTTAACGCCGCCCACATAGCCGCATTCGAACTTGCCGATGAGCGGGACCTGCATGCCGCCGACGAAGCCCACCGTGCCCGTCTCGGAGGCAAGAGCCGCCAGAACGCCGACGAGGTACGAGCCTTCATACTCCTTGAAGACGACGGAACGTACATTGGGCTGGTCCACCTTGTCGTCGATGATGACGAAGTCCACGTCGGGATATTCGGGCGCGACGCGGTTCAGATATTCCACCCAGGTGAAGCCGGCCATGACAATGGGATTGTGGCCGCGCTCGGCAAAGCGGCGGAGCGCCTGCTCGCGCTGGGCGTCGTTGGAAATCTCGAACTCGGCATACGCGATGCCGGTCTCCTCCTTGAACCGCTCGGCGCCCGTATAGGCCAATTCGTTGAAGGATTTGTCGAACTTGCCGCCGAGATCGTACAGCACGGCCGGAGAAAAATCCTCCTGGGCCATCGCTACCGTGGCCATTCCGGTTGCGGCCAGAAGGCCGAGAACGATACGCTTCATGTGATCCACACCCTGTCGGTTTCCTGGCACGGACCGGTGCGGCTTCTGCCCCGGCCCCGGCAGGGCTATACCCCGCCTGAGCGCACTTTTGCACGGGGCGCAGCAAAATTCACGCATAAATTGATACCCGAAACAGAACGCTCTTCTAAAGCCGGTCACTTCGTCGATGGCGAGCTGGACCTCACGAGCCGGCTTGCCCTCGGTTTCGCCTACGATGATTTCACCGACGATGACGGGCAAATTTGGCGCAACGGTAAGGGTAGCGTCTCCTATGAGTTCGATGAGCACTGGAAGCTGTCCTTCGGCGTCTCCTACACCGAAACTGATGTTGCCGCGGGCGATTGCGGCGTCCAAGTCCGGCTATGATGGCTCCGCCTCGATGCCGGCGTGCGCGTGGATTACCAGATCGATAACGACAGGCGCGTCTATGCCTTTGCCCAAGGCACGCTCGACCGCTCCGGCGACATCGACCGGAATGATCGGGCCGGTGTCGTCGGGGAAATGAAGCTTACCGACAAGATCGGCCTTAACGGTGAGATCTCCTACGGCATCCACGGGCCGGGGGCATTTCATGAACGCCGGGATGATCTGGATCCTTGATTCTTGCTTCCGTATTCCCGGGCGAACCGGTAATCACGACCGGCTCCCCGCCGTGTATGAAGCGG
>JGI25326J35508_1001661_pt1 | contig 16178 bp, 14 predicted proteins | sample HigsolmetaAR201D_FD_35508 | JGI IMG/M metagenome (IMG submission 35508)
CTGGCCAGACGACTGCCTACGGCAATGCCGACTTCGTCGTCGAAGTTCTCAAGCGTCCCTGAAAGGATGTTGCCCGAAACGAGCGGTAGGGCATCGAGCCCCTCTTTGGTGATCCCGCGCACGTAGGCCCCCAGCGCCTGAATGGGCGAGGAGACCATCACCTGGCCTTCAATGAGCGGCACGACGTTCTTGACGCCCGGACCGTGACGATGCGCTTCCTGAGCTCGTCAAACTCGCTGAAGGAACCGGAGCCGACGTCCTTGTAGACGACCAGGTGACCGTTGATACCGAGGATCTTCTCGAACAGCTGATTTCGGAAGCCGTTCATGACGGCCATCACGATAATCAGCGTTGCAACACCAAGCAGGATGCCGACAAACGAAAATCCAGCGATGACGGAGATGAAGCCTTCCTTGCGTCGGGCCCGGAGATAGCGGAACGCCAGCATCCACTCGAACGGCGCGAAGGGGCGCGTGTCGATGGATTCGCTCATGCCGCTATGCTCCCCATTTAGAGCTCAAGGTCCCGTGTTGCTCGACCCGGTTGGATCACAGAGTTTGGGCAGCAGGCTGGCACGCACCCGGAATACTACCCCTCACGCGAGAAACCGCTGGCTCTTCACGAGATCGACGACGCGGCCGACGACGGCTTCCGGTGACAGCGTTTCGCGCTCGCCGCTCTTGCGATGCTTGAGCTCCACCTCGCCGCTCTTCAGCCCTTTCGGCCCGACAATCACCTGATAGGGCAGCCCGATGAGATCCATCGTGGCGAACTTCCCTCCCGGCCGCTCATCGGTGTCATCGTAGAGAACCTCGATCCCCGCATTCCCAAGCTGCTCGTAGATCTTCCAGCAGGCCGCGTCAGCTTCGGCATCGCCCGCCTTGAGGTTCACGAGCCCGACCTCGAACGGAGCCACCGGAACAGGCCAGACGATTCCGGCATCGTCGTGACAGGCCTCGATCACAGCACCNACCAGACGCGAAACACCGACNCCGTAAGAGCCCATCTGCACCGCAATCAGTTTGCCNTCNGGCCCCTGCACGCGGCANTTCATGGGCTCGGAGTACTTGGTGCCGAAGAAGAAGATGTGGCCGACCTCNATGCCGCGCGCTGTTACCTGCTTGTCCTTGGGCACCTCGCGGTCGAAGCGCTCGGGATCATGCTTCTCGTCCGTGGCCGCATAGAGCGAAGTCCACGACTTCACGATCGGCTCGAGATCCCCCTCGAAATCGGTATCTGGAGGGGGAATCTCGCCTTCCAAAAGGTCCTTGTGGCAGTAGACCTGGCTTTCTCCTGTCTCCGCCAGAATGATGAACTCGTGGCTCAGGTCACCACCGATGGGACCTGTNTCTGCCGCCATGGGGATCGACTTCAGCCCCATGCGCGCGAACGTACGCAGATAGGCCACGAACATNCGGTTGTACGCCTTCCGACCATCCTCGGGCGTCAGGTCGAAGGAGTAGGCATCCTTCATGAGGAACTCGCGCCCGCGCATGACGCCAAAACGCGGCCGGATCTCGTCCCGGAACTTCCACTGGATGTGGTAGAGATTACGCGGCAGATCCTTGTAGCTGCGCACGCTATCCCGAAAGATCTGCGTGATCAGCTCCTCGTTGGTCGGGCCATAGAGCATCTCGCGCTCGTGCCGATCGAGGAACCGCAGCATCTCCTTGCCGTAGGCCTCGTAGCGGCCCGACTCGCGCCAAATGTCGGCCGACTGGATGGTCGGCATCAGCAGCTCGATAGCACCGGACCGATTCTGCTCCTGCCGGACGATCTCCTCGATCTTCTTCAGGACCCGAAAGCCGAGCGGTAGCCAGGAGTAGATCCCCGCGCTGGCTTGCCGGATCATCCCGGCGCGAAGCATGAGCTTGTGCGAAATGATCTCGGCTTCCTTGGGTGTCTCACGAAGCACCGGGAGGAAGTAGCGGGATAGGCGCATGGGAGCTCGAAATCCGGCTGATTGCGTTCGTCTGAAGGCGCGCGTCGATGTACGACGCGGGGCCAGGCACATGTCCTGGCGCGCTGCATAGCCGTTTATGGATGGAGAGGCAATCCGTTGGCTATGCCTCCAAAGTGGATGGGAACCGCGTTCCGCAGCCTGTTCATCCGCAAGCCTCAAAATTTTTTGATCTCTGGCGCACGAGGGCCGTGACAGGCGCATCTGAGTTGATTATGGTTGCTCCTGTCTAGGAACGGGTCCAAAGCCGACGGCAAGATCGGCTCTGTGCCCAAGTCTAGGGAAGGGAGAACAGCGAGCTCGTCGGGGTCTACGCGCTCCGCGGCCTGCAGCAAACCGGCACGCCCTATTGGCGGATCAGCGTTCAAGTCGCCGGAAAGATAAACTGGGGATTATGAGCGCGAGAGGGCAAGGGATGGGGACCTTGCTCTCCGCTTTTATTTTGAGCCTATGGCGTGCACGAGACAGCAGCTCTGCCGCTCACCGATAGGCAGGCAATCTTTCCCAATGAACTGACGCGAAACTTGTGATCAGTGACGTGTGTATGGCGTGCTCGCGTGAGGTCTGTTCGGCAAGATTTCTTGGGACGTCAGCCCATGCTAGATTCCGAACAGATGCAGATCCTCAATGGGGATCAGCCGATAGGTGATAACCAAGTACACCCCCGCAAAGACGATCGACGCAATCAGCGTATTGAGCAGCACGACGCGAAGCAGCCGGAACTTGGCGGGCGCGCTCTCAGGCGTTCCAGGCACCACCTCGCCCGCCTCGTCCTGCGTGCGCACGCCAATCGGGAGGACGGCGAACAGCACTGTCCACCAGATGATGAAATAAACCGCGATTCCTAGCGTAAGACTCATTCGCCTTGTCCTCGAGGCCGGCTCAGGCCTGCTCCAGCTCAACGAGCGTTCCCAGGAAGTCTTTCGGGTGTAGGAACAGCACCGGCTTCCCGTGAGCGCCGATCTTCGGCTCACCGTCCCCGAGCACTCTTGCTCCCGCTGCCTTCAGCCTGTCACGCGCCGCGATGATATCGTTCACCTCGTAGCAAACGTGGTGGATGCCGCCCGCGGGATTGCGCTCCAGGAAGTTGGCGATGGGGGAATCGGCCCCTAGCGGCTCCAGCAGCTCGATCTTCGTATTCGGCAGGGTCACGAAGACGACGGTCACTCCATGCTCCGGCTGCGGCACGGGCTCGGAAACCTCGGCGCCCAGCGTGTCGCGATAGACTGCAGAAGCCGCCTTCAGATCCTTCACCGCAATGGCGACATGGTTGAGCCGCCCGATCATCACCAGCGCTCCTTTCCTCTTTCCCTCTCAAAAGCACTATAACGGATGGATCGACGAAACGGCGAAGAACCTACCGTCGCTCACGTCCGCCGCGGGTCCACGACGCTGATCAGAACCTTCGCGATCGGCTTCTTGCCCCACACCTGATCGACCGCCGACCGCACCGCCCGCCGGACAGCGTCGCGCACCAGTTCCACATCGCGCCGCCTCTGGGGTGGGATGCTTTGCAGCGTGCCGTCTATCGCACTGAAAACGATCTCGCTTATGGGCTCGCCGTCGCGCGTTTCGGCCGGAATGCCTTCCAGCGCGATCTCGGGCTCCGAGAGCACCTCCCCGCGCGGGCCCAGCGCCAGCGCAACCGCAATCATGCCGGAGAATGCCAGCTTACGGCGCTCCCGCACGGCCCCCTCGGCCGGAACAATGAGGCGGCCATCCCGGTAAACGCGCCCGACGGGCACGTCGTCGATGATCGCCACAGGATCCGGCGCGAGCCGGATCATCTGCCCGTTTCGGAGCGCATGGACGTCAAGAACCCCGGCGGCCTTTGCGAGCCACGCATGCTCTTTCAGGTGGCGCGCCTCCCCGTGCATGGGAACCGCAACGGCCGGCTTGAGCCACGCGTACATCTCCTTCAGCTCTTCGCGGCGCGGATGCCCGGTAACATGCACGAGAGCGTCTGCGTCGGTGATAACATCCACGCCGAGGAGCGCGAGGTTATTCTGCACCCGCGTGACCGCCTTCTCATTCCCGGGGATCGTGCGGGCGGAAAAAATGACCATATCCCCCTGCCCGAGCTGGATATCGGGATGCTCGCCATCGGCGATACGGGCAAGCGCAGCGCGGGACTCGCCTTGGCTGCCGGTGCACAGCAGAAGCACCTCATCCGGCTCGAGGTAGCCGAACTGATCCTGGTCGAGATAGTGAAAGTCCTCGGGCAGGTAGCCGGTGTCCATTGCGACCTGAATCACCCGGTGCAGCGCGCGGCCGGCCACGACCAAATGGCGCCGTGTTGCCTTCGCGGCATCCGCAACGGCCCGAATGCGTGCCACGTTGGACGCAAACGTCGTTACTGCCACCCGGCGCGTGGCGCCAGCGATGATCTTCGTCAGCGATTCTGCGACTTCTGTCTCGGATGGCGACCGCCCCTCGCGAAAGGCGTTCGTGGAGTCGCAGACGAGCGCTCGCACGCCTTCCTCGGCCAATCTGCGAATTTTCTCTTCGTCGGTTGGATCGCCGACAAGCGGTGTACGGTCGAGTTTCCAGTCCGCGGTATGGAAGATGATCCCGTGTGGCGTGCGGATGGCCACGCCCGACGGCTCGGGAATGGAGTGGGCCATCGTCACCAATTCGACGTCGAACGGCCCAACCTTGAAGCGCGAGCCCATTTCGACGACCGTGATCGGAATATTCTCCCGCACTCCCTCTTCGACCATCTTGGAGCGCAGCATTCCGGCTGTGAATGGGGTCGCGTAGATGGGAGCGCGCAAACGCGGCCAGAGGTCGATGACGGCACCGAAGTGATCCTCGTGCGCATGCGTCAGGATGATGCCTGCGAGCGAGCTGCGCTCCTCCTCGATGAAGCGCAGATCCGGGAGCACCAGCTCGATGCCTGGCTCGTTTTCCTCGGCGAACGTCAGCCCAAGGTCGACCATGAGCCACTGGCGGGCATGCTCCGGGCCAATGCCGTAGAGGTAGACGTTGAGGCCGATTTCGCCGAGGCCGCCGAGGCCCACGAATACGACCTCATCGTCGCGGGACGCCCTGCGGGAAGCTACCTGCCGAAACTCCGTCATCGCCTGCCACTCGCGCCCGTTGCCATTCCCAAGGTCACGTCCCCGTAGGTGAAGCGGCGCTCGACGCCGCAAACATCACGTAGAACGAGCGCTCCTTGTGCGTCGATCCCGATAAAGCTCCCCTCCACAGTCTCGCGGCCCGTATTGATTGTCATTTGCTCTCCGGCGATGCCGGCACGTTGCAGCCATGCCTCGCGAAGCAGCGGAAAGCCCACACCGTTGTCCCAGCGCTTCAGCCAATCGTTCATGGCTGTTGCCAGGTGCTGCAGCATGGCCGCTGGCGAGATCGAAATGCCATGCGCGGCGAGGTGGGTCACGGCGCGGCCGATGCCCTCGGGATGGCCCGCCAAATTGATCCCTATACCGATCACCGCGATTGATGCGCCTGAGGCACCAGGCTGGGTCGTGCTCTCCAGCAGAATTCCCGCAAGTTTTGCGTCCTCAATGAGGACATCGTTGGGCCACTTGAGACGAAGCGAGTTGATCTCCTTCCCCGCAGCCGAACCCGCCGCCCGGATGGCGTCGTAGGTCGCGACCCCGGCGACGAATGAAAGCTGGTGAAGAACCGTCGGCGCGCAGTCGAGCCGAATGAGCAAGCTCGCATAAAGATTGCCTGGCACCGAGATCCAGGAGCGGCCCGAGCGGCCGCGTCCCAATGTCTGCGTTTTCGCCCAGATCCACAGCGGGCCGCATTCACCCGCCCCTGCCAACCGCATCCCCTCGGCGTTGGTCGAACCGATCTCGTCGAAAGCCAGGAGCCGGTAACCAGAAGGAAGGGTTGGCGTGTCTGGCGGCATCGGCCCCGTCAGTACCGGAAGCTGGCAGCCGCCGCATCAGCGACGCTAATGAGCGAGGCCGGCAGATAGGGCACGATGAACGCGAACAGCATCAGGATCGCCGAAACCGTCATGACGACGCCGGCCTTGCTGCGCACCGGCAGGAACGCCTCCTTCGGCTCGTCGAAGAAAATCACCTTGACGATGCGCAGGTAGTAGTAGGCGGCTATGACGCTCGCGAGCACGGCGATCACCGTCAGCGTGTAAAGCCCCGCATTGATGGCTGCGAGGAAGACGTAGAACTTGGCGAAGAAGCCGGCGAACGGCGGGATGCCCGCGAGCGAGAACATCAGCGCACCGAACACGAAAGCCATCGGCAGATTATGCTGCGCCAGGCCAGCGAGATCGCTGATATCCTCCGTCGGCCCATCACTGCGGCGCATGGCGGAAATGCAGGCGAATACGCCGAGCGTCATGACGAGGTAGATGGCCATATAGAGGATGACGCCCTGCGTTCCCTCCTGCGAGGCGGCCGCAAGCCCGACCAGCGCGAAGCCCACGTGGCCGATGGACGAGTAAGCCATCAGGCGCTTGATGTTCTGCTGGCCAATGGCGGCGAACGAGCCGAGCAGCATCGACGCGATGGCGAGGAACACGATTATCTGCTGCCACTGCGGCGTCATGCCGGGGAAGGCGTTGAAGATCAGCCGGATGAGTAGCGCCATCGACGCCACCTTGGTGGCCGAGGCGAAGAACGCGACGACCGGCGTTGGCGCACCTTCGTAAACGTCCGGCGTCCACATATGGAACGGCACGGCCGAAATCTTGAAGGCGATACCAACCAGCACAAACACCAGGCCAAAGATAAGCCCAATGTTTGCGGATCCGCCTTCGGAAGCGGCGCTGGCGATGGTCGCGAAGCTCGTCGACCCGGTGAACCCGTAGACCAGCGACGCACCGTAAAGCAGCATGCCGGAGGCCAGCGAGCCGAGCACGAAATACTTGAGGCCAGCCTCGCTCGAACGCACCTGGTCACGCCGGTACGAGGCCAAGACGTAGGCCGCCAGGCTCTGCATCTCGAGGCCGAGATAGAGCGAGATGAGGTCGCCGGCCGAGATCATCACCAGCATTCCGGTGACGGACAGCAGGATGAGCACCGGATACTCAAACTTCATCTGCCGGATGTCGGTGAGATCGTCGAAAGCCAGCAGCAGCGCGATCGCAGAGCCGCCGAGCACCAGCAGCTTCATCAGGCGCGCGAAGCCGTCGACCACGAACGCGCCCTCGAACATCTGCATTGCTTCGGCAGGCTGCAGGACCACCATGGCACCCGCAAGCACCAGCACCAGAATGGCGAGCCAGCCGACGGCACGCCCTGCTTCGTCCGTCTCCGGACGAAAGACGCCGATCATGAGCAGGACCATCGCCCCGATGGCGAGGGTCAATTCGGGAAACAGTGGTGCGAGGCTGGCGATTTGGCTCATGTAAACGTCTCCTGCGCGCTAGCGTGCAAGCGCCGCAGCGGCGGTATTGATTGCGGCCTCGTAGTTCTGAACCAGCGCCTTCACCGAGGCGGCCGTCACATCGAGGATCGGCGCCGGATAGAAGCCGAACAAAATCGTGAGAATGACGAGCGGGGCCATGACGATGATCTCGCGCGGCGTCATGTCGGTGATCGCCTTCAAGCTCGCCTTCTCAAGCGCCCCGAAGATCACGCGCCGGTAGAGGTAGAGCATGTAGGACGCGGACAGGACCACACTCGTGGTGGCAAGGAACGCCACCCAGGTATTGGTCTTGAATGCGGCAAGCAGCGTCAGGAACTCACCGATGAAGCCGCTCGTCCCCGGCAGGCCGACGTTCGCCATGGTGAAGACCATGAAGCAGAACGCATAGATCGGCATGCGATTGACGAGCCCGCCGTAGGCCGCGATTTCGCGCGTATGCATACGGTCGTAAATGACGCCGACGCAAAGGAACAGCGCGGCTGACACGATGCCGTGCGAAAGCATCTGGAAAATCGCGCCGTCGATACCCTGCACCGTGAAGGTGAAGATGCCCATGGTCACGAAGCCCATGTGGGCCACGGACGAATAGGCGATCAGCTTCTTCACGTCCTCCTGGGCCAACGCCACCAGCGACGTGTAGATGATGGCAATAACGGAGAGCGCGAACACGAGCGGGGCAAGCTCCTGGCTCGCAATCGGGAACATGGGCACGGAGAACCGCAGGAAGCCGTAGCCGCCCATCTTCAGCAGAATGGCCGCCAGGATCACGGAGCCCGCCGTTGGCGCCTCGACGTGCGCGTCCGGCAACCACGTGTGCACCGGCCACATCGGCAGCTTCACCGCGAAGGAGGCGAAGAAAGCAAGCCACAGCCACCACTGCATCTCAGCCGGAAACTTCGTGCTGAGCAGCGTGATGACGTTGGTGGTTCCGGCGTGCCAGTACATCGCCATCATGGCGAGCAGCATCAGGAGCGAACCGAGCAGCGTGTAGAGGAAAAACTTGAAGCTGGCGTAGACGCGCCGCGGACCGCCCCAAACGCCGATGATGATGAACATCGGAATGAGGCTCGCCTCGAAGAACAGGTAGAAGAGCACGAGATCCAGCGCGCAGAAGACGCCGACCATCAGCGTCTCCATGACAAGGAATGCCATCATGTATTCCTTGACGCGGGTCTCGACGCTTTCCCAGCTCGCGAGGATGCAGAGCGGCATCAGGAATGTCGTCAGGATGACGAACAACATCGAAATGCCGTCCACCCCCACCCTGTACGTGAACACGCCGAGCCAGGGCCGCTCTTCGACAAACTGGAAGTTCGCCGTCGTCGTATCGAAGTTGATCCAGATCAGCAGCGATACGGCGAAAGTGACAAGCGTCGTCCAAAGCGCGATGTAACGCGCGTTCTGAACTGCATCGCGCGGCAGAAAGGCGATGAACGCCACGCCGACGAGGGGCAGGAAGGTGACGAGAGAAAGAAGAGGTGCGTTGGCGACGTTCATAGCGGCTGCCCGCCCGTGAACATGAAGACTGTCAGGATGATCGCTACGCCGATCAGCATCACGAAGGCGTAGTGATAGAGGTAACCGGTCTGCAGGCGGATCACCCGAGCCGTGGTGTCGAGCACTCTGGCGGACACACCGTCAGGCCCAAGACCGTCGATGATTGCTCCGTCGCCGCCCTTCCAGAGCAGCCGCCCGAGCCAGAACGCAGGCCGCACGAACAGGCGGTCATAAAGCGCATCGAAGTACCAGGCGTTGAGCAGGAAGTTGTAGAGCGGACGGAAGGTCTGGGCCGTCGCCGCCGGCAACCAGGTGGCCGACATGTAATAGAGCCACGCGATGCCGAACCCGATCAGCATGGCGATCGTGGCCGACCATGCGACCCACAACGGGACGTGATGCATTTCCTCGAGGATGTGGTTGCCCGGCGCGGTGAAGAGCGCGCGGCCCCAGAACTCAGCGTAACCGCTGCCGATGAAATACTTGCTGAAGGCGAAGCCGGAGGCCACTGCGCCAACCGCAAGCACAAACAGCGGAACCAGCATCACCGGCGGGCTCTCGTGTGGCTCGTGATGATGATCGTCATGGCCGTGAGCGTGCTGCCAGCGCGGCTCGCCGTAGAAGGTCATGAAGAACAGGCGCCACGAATAGAACGACGTCATCAGCGCGGCGATCACCAGCAGCCAGAAGGCATAGTTGCTTGGCGTGCCCGCCGCCCACGCGGCCTCGACTATGGCATCCTTCGAATGGAAGCCAGCAAACCCGATGAGATGCGGGATGCCCACGCCCGTCAGCGCGAGCGTGCCGATGAGCATCATCGCCCAGGTGATCGGGATACGGTTCGCCAGCCCGCCCATGTGGCGCATGTCCTGCTCATGGTGCATGGCGTGGATAACGGAGCCGGCACCAAGGAACAGCAGCGCCTTGAAGAAGGCGTGCGTGAACAGGTGGAAGATGCCGGCAGAATAGGCACCAACGCCGCAGGCCACGAACATGTAGCCGAGCTGGGAACAGGTCGAATACGCAATGACGCGCTTGATGTCGTTCTGCACCAGCCCGACAGTCGCAGCGAAAAAGGCGGTCACCGCGCCAATCAGCGTCACGAACTGCAGGGTCGTCGGGGCATACTCGAACATCGGGGACAGCCGCGCCACCATGAACACGCCGGCCGTGACCATGGTCGCCGCGTGAATAAGGGCGGAGACAGGCGTCGGACCTTCCATCGCGTCCGGCAACCAGGTGTGCAGCAGGAACTGCGCCGACTTGCCCATGGCGCCGATGAATAGCAGGAAGCAGAGCACTGTGAGGATGTCGACCTGGTAGCCCAGGAACTCCATCGACTTCCCGGCAAAGCCCGGCGCAGCGGCGAAGATGGCATCTAACTGCACCGTCTGGAACACATAAAAGGTGCCGAAGATGCCGAGGGCGAAACCGAAGTCACCAACGCGGTTGACGACGAAGGCTTTGATCGCAGCGGCGCTGGCCGATGGCCGCGTGTACCAGAAGCCGATGAGCAGATAGCTCGCGAGGCCGACGCCCTCCCAGCCGAAGAACATCTGGACGAGGTTGTCGCTCGTCACCAGCATCAACATGGCGAAGGTGAAGAGCGAGAGATAGGAGAAGAAGCGCTCCCGGCTCTCGTCCTCGTGCATGTAGCCGATCGAGTAGAGATGGACGAGCGACGACACCGTCGTGACAACGACCAGCATGACGACGGTGAGGGTGTCGATACGGAAGGCCCAGGAGGCGTCGAGCTCTCCGGAGGTGATCCAGCGGGCGACCGGAACCTTCACGACCTCGCCGCCAAAGCCCACCTGGAAGAAGGCGATCCACGACAGCACCGCCGCGATACCGACGAACGCTGTCGTCAAAATCTCGGTTGGGCGTGTCCCGATGGCGCGGCCGAAAAACCCGGCGATAATGGCGCCGATGAGCGGCAGAAAAACGATGGCCTGATACATCACCGCGCCACCTTCCCAATTGCTTTGCGGCAGCTGGAGAGAGTTGCCTCGTTCCGTAGGCTGCGATCCATTTGCGCTCCCCTCAGCCCTTCATCATGTTGACGTCGTCGACCGCGATGGAGCCGCGGTTGCGGAAGAAGACGACGACGATGGCAAGACCGATCGCTGCCTCGGCCGCCGCGACGGTCAGCACGAACAGCGTGAAAACCTGCCCCACCAGGTCGGACAGGAAATGGGAGAACGCCACCAGGTTGATGTTGACCGAGAGCAGCATCAGCTCAATCGACATCAGCATGATGATGACGTTCTTCCGGTTCAGGAAGATTCCGAAGATGCCGAGCGTGAACAGGATCGCTGCGACTGTCAGGTAATGGCCGAGTCCGACCGCGGCGAGTTCCATTGTGTCCCGATCCCCTCGTTCAGCCCCGTGTCTCCCCCGACGGCACGATGGCCTGGCCGGGCTCAACCTTCACGATCTCGATAGCCGTCTGGACGGTGCGTGCATTCTGCGCGGCGATGGACTGACGCTTCACGCCCGGCTTGTGCCGCAACGTCAGCACGATCGCGCCGATCATCGCGAGAAGCAGAATGAGGCCCGCTCCCTGGAAGAAGAAGACGTAGCGCGTGTAGATGAGCCGCCCCAGCGCCTCGGTGTTCGTGATGCCCGAGCCGAGCGAGGGGAACGGTGCAGCGGCCACGCCGGCGACCTCCGGCTGGATGTAGGCGAAGCCCACTACCATCACGAGCTCGACCAGCACGATCCCGCCCACCAGCGCAGCAAGCGGAGCATTGCGGATGAAGCCCGCCCGAAGCGCGGCGAAGTCCACATCGAGCATCATCACGACGAAGAGAAACAGCACCGCCACCGCGCCGACGTAGACGATCACCAGCACCATCGCCAGGAACTCGGCGCCAAGCAGGATGAAGAGCCCCGCTGCGTTGAAGAACACGAGGATCAGGAAGAGCACCGCGTGGACGGGGTTCTTGGCAATGATGACCATGGCGCCCGCAAAGACGCTCATGATCGCGAAGACGTAAAAAAAGAAAGCCGAGACGCCCATGTGCTTTCCGTCCGATCCTCAGCGCCCCCGGCGGGAGGCGCCGGTGCTTTTGACTCTTACGTGGCCAAACAACGAGCAAGGCGAGCCGATTGATTCCGCACGGGCAATTAGCCCAACCCGCGCCATAAACCAAGGCCGAAAAGGCGCGTTTTCCGGAACTGGCCGCATGCCCCCTGCCCCCTAACCGCTCTCTCGCCTCAACGATACTTGGCGTCGAGTGCGATGTTTCTCGCCAGCACACGCTCCCACCGGTCGCCGTTCTCGAGTAGGCGCTCCTTCTGGTAGAGCAGCTCCTCGCGGGTCTCGGTGGCGAACTCGAAATTCGGGCCTTCCACGATGGCATCGACCGGGCAGGCCTCCTGGCACAGGCCGCAGTAAATGCACTTCACCATGTCGATGTCGTAGCGCGTCGTGCGCCGCGTTCCGTCGTTACGGCGTGGACCTGCCTCGATCGTGATCGCGTAGGCCGGGCAAATCGCCTCGCAAAGCTTGCACGCGATGCAGCGCTCCTCCCCGTTGGGATAACGGCGCAAGGCGTGTTCGCCACGGAAGCGCGGGCTGAGCGGCCCCTTCTCATAGGGGTAGTTCACTGTCGCCTTAGGGGCGAAGAAGTAGCGCATGCTCAGGAAGAACGCAGAGACGAACTCTGCCAGAAACCCTGCCTTAATCGCTTGTGCCAGTGATGCCATTGCGTTCACTCCGGCCTTACGGCGCGAGGCCGCCAAAGTGCAGGACACCGGCCACCACGACCACCATCACCAGCGACAGCGGCAGGAACACCTTCCAGCCGAGGCGCATGAGTTGGTCATAGCGGTAGCGCGGCACCATCGCCTTCACCATGGCGAACATGAAGAATACGAGGACCAGCTTGATCAAAAACCAGATGATCCCCGGCACCCAAGTGAAGGGTGCAATGTCAATCGGCGGGAGCCAGCCGCCGAGGAACAGGATCGTCGTCAGCGCGCACATGGTCGTGATTGCCACGTACTCGCCGAGCATGAACAGGAGGTACGGCGTCGAGGAGTACTCNACCATGTAGCCGGCCACNAGCTCNGACTCAGCCTCCGGCAGGTCGAAGGGCGGGCGATTGGTCTCNGCCAGGGCCGAGATGAANAACACGACGAACATCGGGAAGAGAACGAGCCAGTTCCAGTCGAGGAACGAGTTCGGCAACCCGATGGCCGAGCCGATGCCGCTCCGCTGGGAGTTGACAATGTCGGTCAGGTTCAGCGAGCCGACCAGCAGCAGCACCGTGATGAGCACNAAGCCGATGGAGACTTCGTAGGANATCATCTGCGCGGCCGAGCGCAGCGAACCCATGAACGGATACTTCGAGTTCGACGCCCAGCCGCCCATGATGATGCCGTAAACGCCGAGCGACGAGATCGCGAGGATGTAGAGAATGCCGACGTTGAGGTCTGCAATAACCCAGCGGCCCCAATCGGTCTCGGCGAGCGGGATGACCGCCCAGGCCGCAAGCGCGAATGTCGCCGTTGCCAGGGGCGCCAGCAGGAACACTGCCTTTTCGGCGCCCGACGGAATGATCGGCTCCTTGAAGACGAACTTGAGCAAGTCGGCGAACGACTGCAGCAAACCGAACGGACCCACCACGTTCGGGCCGCGCCGAAGCTGCACAGCAGCCCAGACCTTGCGATCCATGAGCAGCAAGTAGGCGATCACGAGCAGAAGGCCGACGAGCAGCAAAAGGCTCTGGCCCAAAATGATGGCTACCGGCCAGCCGTAGTTCCACCAGAGTTCAGATGCCGACATCAGCAGAGCCCTATTCCGCCGCCTCGACCGCACGCTCCGACTCGGCCAGAGCCTTCAACCGGCTCAGCTCCGCCATGATCGCGGATGCGCGGGCAATCGGGTTAGTCAGATAGAAATCCTTCACAATCGACTTGAACGGCGCGGTGCCGGTCGAACCGGTCCGCTTCGCCAAAGCCTTCACGCCGTCGAGGCCCTCGGGCCTCACTGCGCCGATCCGCATCAGCGCCGGCGCTTCCTTGTACATGGCAGCGCGCAACGCCTGAAGATCGTCGTAAGGCAGCTTGTGGCCGACCATCGGCGACAGCGCACGGATGATCGTCCAGTCCTCCTTCGCCTCGCCAGGCGGGAACACGGCCCGGTTCGTCATTTGCGCGCGGCCTTCCAGGTTCACGTAGGTGCCGCTCTTCTCCGTATAGGCAGCCGCCGGAAGGATAAGGTCGGCGCGATGCGCACCGCGATCGCCGTGCGAGCCCTGGTAGATCACGAATGCGTTGCCAAGGGCGTCGAAGTCGAGCTCATCCGCGCCGAGCAGATACAGGACCTCCATGTCGCCCTTAAGCATGTCGAGCAAGCCGCGGCCTCCAGCGCCCGGCACGAAGCCGAGGTCAAGGCCTGCGACACGTCCGGCCGCCACGTGGAGGATGTTGAACCCGTTCCACTCCGACGCCTTGTTCTCCATGGCCTTGAGGGCGACCTGAGCAGCGAGCGCCAGCACCGCCGCGCCATCGGCGCGCGAAATCGCCCCGCTGCCAACGATCACCATTGGTCGCTGAGCGTCGGCCATAACCTGCGTGAAGGAGTGCCGGCCCGACGCAACCTCCGCCAGTGTCTGGGCACCGGTCCCGAGGTGCTCATACGGATAGGTCAGGTCGACCTTCTCGCCAATCACACCGATCTTGAAGCCACCACGACGGTAACGCTTCAAAATGCGCGTATTGAGCACCGCACACTCGATGCGCGGATTGGAGCCGACGATCAGAAGCGCGTCAGCCTCCTCGATTCCGTTGACCGTCGAGTTGAAGAGGTAGCTGCTGCGGCCGAGCGCGGGATCGAGATGCTCGCCGTACTGACGGCAGTCGAGATTGGTGACGCCGAGCCTGCGCATCAGGTCTTTCAGCGCGAACATCTCTTCGGCGGCCGCCAAATCGCCGGCAATCGCACCAATGCGCTCCGGCTTTGCAGTGGTCAGCCTTTCAGCCGCGATCCGCAGAGCCTCCTCCCAGCTCACCGGCTCGAAGCGGCCATTCTTCTTTGCATAGGGTTGATCGAGACGCTGCGTGCGCAGGCCGTCCGGCACGTGCCGCGACTTGTCGGAGATCCACTCCTCATTCACGTCGTCATTGTTGCGCGGCAGAATGCGCATTACATCGCGGCCGCGCGCATCCACACGAATGGCGGAGCCCAGCGCATCCATCACGTCGATGGATTCCGTCTTGCGCAGCTCCCACGGACGCGCGGTGAACGACCAGGGCCGATGCGTCAGTGCACCGACCGGGCAGAGATCGGCCACGTTGGCCGAAACTTCCGAGAGGATGCCCTTCTGGAGATACGTGGTAATCTCCATGTCCTCGCCGCGGCCGATGGCCCCGAGCTCCGGCACACCCGCGACTTCGGTCATGAAACGAACGCACCGCGTGCAGTGGATGCAGCGGTTCATGTACGTGCGGATGAGCGGGCCCAGGTATTTCTCCTCGACCGCGCGCTTGTTCTCCTTGAAGCGTGAGCCGCCCGGCCCGTAGACGAGCGTCTGATCCTGCAGGTCGCACTCACCGCCCTGATCGCAGATAGGGCAGTCAAGCGGGTGATTGATCAGCAGGAACTCCAGAACCCCCTCGCGCGCCTTCTTGATCATCGGCGAGTTGGTCTTGATCTCCTTCGGGCTGCCATCCTTGTTCGGCGGCAAATCACTCACACCCATCGCGCAGGACGCGACGGGCTTCGGCATGCCGACGACCTCAACAAGACACATGCGGCAGTTGCCCGCGATCGACAGGCGCTCGTGGTAGCAGAACCGCGGGATGGTGACGCCCGCCTGCTCGCAGGCCTGGATCAGCGTGAGGCCGTCATCGACCTCGATGAGCTGCCCGTCGATGATGAGTTGTTTCGGCATCTATATCACTCCGCCGCGACCCGCTGCTGATTCGCCGCCTGATAGCGGTCGATACGGGCTTCTATCTCATGCCGGAAGTGCCGGATCAGGCCCTGCACGGGCCAAGCCGCCGCATCGCCGAANGCGCAGATNGTGTGGCCTTCGATCTGCTTGGTGACGTCGAATAGCAGGTCGATCTCGTGCTTCTGCGCCTCGCCCCGCGACATGCGATCGAGCACACGCCACATCCAACCCGTGCCTTCGCGGCAGGGCGTGCACTGGCCGCAGCTCTCGTGCTTGTAGAAGTACGCGATGCGGGTGATCGCCTTCACGATGTCGGTGGACTTGTCCATCACGATGATGGCGGCGGTGCCGAGGCCGGACTTCAGCTTCTGCAGCGAGTCGAAGTCCATCGTCAGGTCATCGCACATGGACGCTGGCAAGAGCGGCATGGACGAACCGCCGGGAATGACAGCCAA
>JGI25326J35508_1001681_pt1 | contig 16066 bp, 8 predicted proteins | sample HigsolmetaAR201D_FD_35508 | JGI IMG/M metagenome (IMG submission 35508)
ATGCGCGTGCATCGCTTGGTCATCGGCTTCGTCGTCGTCTGCGCAACGCTCGGTTGCAATCGCCTGAAGAAGACGGAGGAGGCCGCCGCCGCATCGGCGACGGTCAACGCCGCTCCGCCGAGCGACGACGTCGTCATCAAGGTCAAGGACCGGCCGCTCGAGAAGGTGAAGGTAGTGTCTGCAGTCGCAAGCGACAGGCACATCTATCTGGGGCTCGATCACTGCAAGCTCGATTGCAGCATCTTCGTAGGATCGGTGCACCCGGGATCCCCCAAGGACTGGGCCATCGAAGATAGGTGCAGGCCCAGCTTTCGCGTCATCCGGATCACCCTCAAGGGCGACAAAGAGCTCGTGCCCGGCACGTACGATCGAGACCACTTCACGTTGGGCGTCCTCGACGAGGAGAACGGCAAGAATCTGCTGGTCGAGGCGAGGTCGGCCAAGCTCGAGCTGAAGTCGACGACGGAAGGCTCCTTCGAGACGGATACGGGCACGAAGGGGTCGTTCAAAGCGACGCCCTGCAAGACCTGACCTCCGCACGACTGCCGCGCCGCCTCCAGCCCGGCGGCGCGGCTCGAGGCGACTCGAACCCTCGCGACCTGGCGGGTGGGCTCCCCACGGCTCGCGCGCGATCCGTGCGATACCTCCGCACACGGACGTCATTTCCGCTACTGCGCGCGCGAGGCGACTTGGCGCGACGGATGCTCCGAGGGTTCGCCGATGAAGTCGGTCTCGCTCCTTTCGTTCGCGGCAGCCGCGCTCTTCGGCCTCGTCCTGAGCTGCACCTCGGACCCTTCGACGTCGGACGCGTTCGAGCCGAGCGAGTCGACGTTCGACGCGGTCGCGGAGACGGACGCGGCGGCGGGCGTCTCGAGAAGCGACGGCGGGCGCGACGACGCCACGGCGACCGGTCTCGTCTGGCCGAACCACGCGAGCTACGCGACGAGCGATCCCTGGCTCGTCGTCCATCACGACGTGATCACGGAGATGCGTCCGCGGGTCCTCGCGATCAACTTCGACAACGACCCGACGACGCGGAACAACTGGAAGAAGCACGTCGAGCAGCTCATCGCAGGCTTCGCCGAGGGCTCGCGATACCACGGCTACTCGGACCCGACGGCAAAGCCGTTCCTGAAGTACGAGGTCTCGAAGTGGGTCGACCTCGCGGACGAGACCCCGCCCGCCGGCTGGCCGCACAAGTACTCGACGAAGCTGCCGGTCAACTGCAACTCGACGGCGTTCTACCAGTTCGACTACGCAGCCCTCTTCGAGGAGAAGATGGCGGCTGCGTTCGGTGCGCCGCTCTGCGAGCTCTTCGCGAGAGGCGAGGTCCACGAGGTCTGGCTCCACGCCAACGGCGACCCGTCGCCGTACACGTGCCCGGACGGCAAGGTGCTCGACACCGTCGGCATCGCCGAGATCCTCGAGGCGAAGCCGAAGTACGACGCGAGCGGCCGCAAGACCGGCGAGTTCGAACGCTGCGCCGGCAACGGCTGCCTCGCCCCTCGCGACTTCGAGGCGTTCAAGGCCTGCGGGCGCACGGTACGAGTCCTGTACATCAACTCCACGCGCGGCCCCGGCTGCGCGATGCACAGCGCCGGCCACGGCTACGAGTGGATGGCGCGAAGCGGCGCCGTGCCCGAGCTGAAACCACGCTTCATGGAGTTCGCCAACTTCGACCTCGACACGCGCCTCGGGCTTCCTTTCCGTGACTGGTACACCTGCGACGCACCCGACTGCCTGACGTTCACGGGCCCGAACTCCGTGAACTGGAAGGTGCGGGACATGTCGGGCTCCATCCCCGAGCTCGATCAAGGATGCGGCAACGTCCACTTCGCGCCGAACGCGCGCGGGCACTACGACGAGAACGACTTCGAGGTCCTCTCACGCTGCGAGCACTTCGGGCTCCGCGACGGCGAGAACGGGAAGGACGAGGTGGAGTCCTTCTCGCGCGCGAAGTACGCGCGGTATCGAACGCTCGCGCCGGACTGCGGAGGGGCTTGGCAGGTGTATTGGCGACAGAGCTTTCCTGGTTTCGGGAATCGCGCGAAGGATTCCAGCGGGAGGCCGATGCGGAATTGGTGGCCTTACATCTTTTGGTAGCCCCCTCCCCGCGCGGCTTCGCCGCGCGGCCTCCCCCTTGTCCGTGCTCGGCGCCTTCGGCGCCTGCGCGCGGATGGGGGAGGTGCTCTCTGCTCACGAGTCTCTCCCAGGGAGCTCCTCGCTCGCGCGAGGTCCTCGCTTTCGGGTGCTCCGCTCGGCGACTTTCGCGCGGATGGCGCGTCGCTCGGGCTTCGGCCTCGCTACGGCGAGACACACCACGACATGACGTTCGCCACGGCGCGGCCGCGTCCTCGCGCGGAGGTGTCATGTTCGCTCGTTCTCTCGTCTCTCCACACCAGGCTCGGATCCTCGAGGAGCGCGCTCGACTCATGCGCTTCTCGCCCACTCGCTCCGAAGAGTGGCTCTGGCGGCGGCTGTCCGGGAAGAAGACAGGGTTTGCCTTTCGTCGGCAGCTCGTCATCGGGCCGCACATCGTCGACTTCGCTTGCACCAAGGCTCGCCTCGTCGTCGAGGTGGACGGGCCCTACCACGAGGCGCGTGCTCGCCCCGACGCTCGGCGGGACCGCGCTCTCCGCGAGCTCGGCTGGGATGGCGTCGTCGCCTCCATCACCGAGCACGTGCGCCGCGCGCTCGCGGCGCGGAATCGAGGATGGGACCTCTCCGCGCACGTGCTCAATGCGGCGTCGGCGGCAGCTCCGGCAGACCACACATCGCCGACGTCGCCGGGTCGATCCTCTTGGTCGAACATTCGAGCTCGACGCTGAGGTCACCGCACGAGCAGCGCCACGGCTCTGCCGTCGGTGTCCACGGCCCGCCGTCTGCCGTACGCACGTGTGTACAACCTTCACAATGGATCTTGCGTACGAATGGCGCCTCGGCGCAGCAGAAGGTTGCGATGTCCTGGAAGATCGCCGCTGTCTCGTGCCCGTACCCGCCGGTATGGCGCGCAACGAGAACGCAACCCGAAGGGTCGGCCGAGGCATCCGCGATCGGCACTCCGCCATCGAAACAAAGGTCCTCTTCGTTCGGGCTCGAAGGTGGCTGCTCGGCAGCCGAATCGTTCGGGCCACTCCCTTCCGCTCCGTCTTCCTGAGCGGCGTGCGTTCTCCCCGGCGAAGGACCGCCGGTATCGTCTGCGGATCTGCGCGCTGACGACTCGCAGGCGACGAGCCGGATGGCTGCGAGCCCAGCGATCACGACGAGGAATCGCTGAACGTTCGGGGTCATGCCGAGGGCCCGATGCAACCGGTGCACCAGCGAATTTCATGAGGAACAGCGCGTTCCTCGCGCCGCCGACGTGTGACAGCGACACAGGATGGCACGTCGTTGGCTCACGGCGTTCGCCTCTTCGCGACGAGTCGCCGAGGGCGCAACCGCGATACGGAGCCCTGCGCGCGCCACGCGCGAGAAGGTGCCGCGCGAGTATCCGTTGCGAGGCCCTTGGCGCCAGCGACGGACTACCTGCGAGGGTCGAAGCGACCACCAGGACGCCCCTCCCCCATCCGCGCGCAGGTGCCGAAGGCGCCGAGCACGGATGAGGGGGAGGCCACACAACAAAACGGAAACGCCGCGATCCCGAAGGACCGCGGCGTTCTCGAGAGTGGCTCAGCCGCCCCCGAAGGCGGTGAGCTCCGTGCTGCCGATTACTCCTCGCTGACCGCCGACAGCGTGCTCGGCGTGGCCGCCGGCACCTGCGGCTGCGGCGCGACGTAACCCGTGCTCTCCGGCGTCTCGCCCTCGACCACGACGTTGAGGTTCTTGTACGCGGCGAGGCCGGTGCCGGCCGGGATCAGGCGGCCCATGATGACGTTCTCCTTCAGGCCGCGCAGCGTGTCCGTCTTGCCGTTGATCGCTGCCTCCGTGAGGACCTTGGTGGTCTCCTGGAAGCTCGACGCGGAGATGAACGACTCCGTCGAGAGCGACGCCTTCGTGATGCCGAGGAGCAGCGGCTCCGCGATGCCCGGGCGGCCGCCGCGCTCGATCACGCGCTGGTTCTCGCGCTCGAACACGTGCTTCTCCACGTTCTCGTCGACGAGGAAGTTCGTGTCGCCCACGTCCTTGATGCGCACGCGGCGCAGCATCTGGCGGACGATGACCTCGATGTGCTTGTCGTTGATGGCGACGCCCTGCAGGCGATAGACCTGCTGGATCTCGTTGACGAGATACGCAGCGAGCTCCTTCTCGCCCTTCACGCGGAGGATGTCGTGCGGGTTCGCCGGGCCGTCCTGCAGCGGCTCGCCCGCGCGGACGCGGTCGCCGGGCTGGACGTGGATGTGCTTGCCCTTCGGGATCAGGTACTCGCGCGCCTGATCGTGCAGCGGCTGGCCGTCATGGCCGAACGGCGTGATGATGACCTTCCGCTTGCCCTTCGTGTCCTTGCCGAAGGAGACCTCGCCGTCGATCTCGGCGATGATGGCGTGGTCCTTCGGCTTGCGGGCCTCGAAGAGCTCCGCGACGCGCGGGAGACCACCGGTGATGTCCTGCGTCTTCGTGGTCTCGCGCGGGATCTTCGCGATGATGTCGCCCGGCTCCACGACGTCGCCGTCCTGGACGACGATGTTCGCGCCGACCGGGAGGAGGTAGCGGGCGTCGAGCGTGCTGTTCGGGAGCTTGAGCGTCTCGCCCGTCTGCGGGTCCTTGATGCTGACGCGCGGACGGAGATCCGCAGCGCGCGACTCGATGACGACCTTGCGCGAGAGGCCGGTGACCTCGTCGAGCTTCTCGATCATCGTGACGCCCTCGACGATGTCGCCGAAGCGGGCGATACCGCCGACCTCCGTGAGGATGACGTTGGCGAAGGCGTCCCACTCCGCGAGGAGCTGGCCCGGCTTCACCTTGTCGCCCTCCGCGCACTTGAGCACCGCGCCGTAGACCAGGCGGTGGTGCTCGCGCTCGCGGCCGGTGTCGTCGACGATGACGAGCTCGCCGTGGCGGTTCATGACCGTCACGCTGCCGTCACGCCGCTTGGCGAGGTTCGCGCCGCGGATGCGGACGAAGCCCTCCGCACGCGCCTCGATCGAGGACTGCTCGATCTTGCCGCGCGCCGCCGCGCCACCGATGTGGAACGTACGCATCGTGAGCTGCGTACCCGGCTCGCCGATCGACTGGCTGGCGATGATGCCGATCGCCTCGCCGATGTTGACCTTGTAGCCACGCGCGAGGTCGCGCCCGTAGCACTTGGCGCAGACGCCGCGACGCGTCTGGCAGGTCAGCACCGAGCGGATGACGACCTCCTCGATGCCCGCCTCCTCGATCTTGAAGACGAGGTTCTCGTCGAGCTCCGTGTTCGCCGGGACGATGACCTCGCCCGTGAGCGGGTCGACGATGTCCTCCAGCGCGACGCGGCCGAGGATGCGGTCGCCGAGCGGCTGGATGACCTCGCCGGCGTCCTCGAGCTTCGTCACGCGGATGCCGTCGAGCGTGCCGCAGTCGAACTCGGCGATGACCGCGTCCTGCGCGACGTCGACGAGACGACGCGTGAGGTAACCGGAGTTCGCCGTCTTGAGCGCCGTGTCCGCGAGGCCCTTACGCGCACCGTGCGTCGAGATGAAGTACTCGAGGACGGAGAGACCCTCGCGGAAGTTCGCCTTGATCGGGTTCTCGATGATCTCGCCCGAGGGCTTGGCCATGAGGCCACGCATCGCGGCGAGCTGGCGGATCTGCTGGGTCGAGCCACGGGCTCCGGAGTCCGCCATGATGTAGATCGGGTTGAAGCTCGGCTCGACGTACTCCTTGCCGGTCTCCGGATCGACGACGGTCTCCTTGCCGATGACCGTCATCATCTCGCTCGTGACCTTGTCGGCCACGCTCGCCCAGATGTCGACGATCTTGTTGTAGCGCTCGCCGTCCGTGATCAGGCCCTCCTGGTACTGATCGACGACGCGCTGCACCTCCTCCTGCGCCTGGGCGAGGAGGATCTTCTTCGCCTCCGGGATGACCATGTGGTCCATGCAGATGGACACACCGGCCTTCGTCGCGTGGTCGTAACCGAGCGAGCGGAGGCGGTCGGCGAGGAGGACCGTCGCCTTGTTGCGGTGCTTGCGGTAGCAGGCGTCGATGAGCGCCGAGAGCGCCTTCTTGTCGAGCGTCTTGTTGACCAGCTTGAACGGCAGGCCCGGCGGGACGATCTCCGAGATGAGGCAGCGGCCGACGGTCGTGTCGACCATCATGCGCTCGCCCGTCTCGGGGTCGACGACGCGGACGCGGATGCCCGTGTGGAGCGTGACCTCGTCGTTGTCGTAGGCCATGCGGACCTCCTCCGGCGACGAGTACACGCCGCGGAGGTAGCCGCCTTCGATCTTGCCGTCCTTCGACACCTTGAGGGTGCCCGGCTTGTAGTAGCCCTTCGCGAACTTCCTCTCGCGCGTCGCGTAGTAGAGGCCGAGGACGATGTCCTGCGTCGGGTTGATGATCGGCTTGCCGTTCGCAGGCGAGAGGATGTTGTTCGTGCTCATCATGAGCACGCGGGCCTCCATCTGCGCCTCGATCGAGAGCGGCACGTGGACGGCCATCTGGTCACCGTCGAAGTCGGCGTTGAACGCCGCGCAGACGAGCGGGTGGAGCTGGATGGCCTTGCCCTCGATGAGGACCGGCTCGAACGCCTGGATGCCGAGGCGGTGGAGCGTCGGCGCGCGGTTCAAGAGAACCGGGTGCTCGGAGACGACCTCCTCGAGGATGTCGAACACCTCGGGGCGCTCCTTCTCCACCATCTTCTTCGCGGACTTGATGGTGTTGACGTAACCGCGCTCCTCGAGCTTGTTGTAGATGAACGGCTTGAACAGCTCGAGCGCCATCTTCGTCGGCAAGCCGCACTGGTGCAGCTTGAGCGTCGGACCGACGACGATGACGGAGCGGCCCGAGTAGTCGACGCGCTTGCCGAGGAGGTTCTGGCGGAACCTTCCCTGCTTGCCCTTCAGCATGTCGCTGAGGGACTTGAGCGGGCGCTTGTTCGGACCGGTGATCGTCTTGCCGCGACGGCCGTTGTCGAACAGCGCGTCGACCGCCTCCTGGAGCATGCGGCGCTCGTTCCGGATGATGATCTCCGGAGCGTTGAGCTCGAGCAGGCGCTTGAGACGGTTGTTGCGGTTGATGACGCGGCGGTAGAGGTCGTTGAGGTCGCTCGTCGCGAAGCGGCCGCCGTCGAGCGGAACGAGCGGGCGGAGATCCGGCGGAAGGACCGGGATCACCGTGAGCATCATCCACTCCGGACGGTTGCCGGACTCACGGAAGGCCTCGCAGACCTTGAGGCGCTTGACGATCTTCTTGCGCTTCGCCTCGCTCGTGGCCGAGCGCATCTCCTGGCGGAGCGTCTCGCAGAGCTGGTGGACGTCGACGCCCTTGAGCATCTCGAGGATCGCCTCGCCGCCCATGCCCGCGACGAACTTGTCCTCGCCGTACTCGTCGACGAGCTGCATGTAGCGCTCCTCGGAGAGGAGCTCGCCACGCGTGAGCCCGGTGTCCTTCGGGTCGATGACGATGTACGCCTCGCAGTAGAGGACCTTCTCGAGATCCTTCAGCGAGATGTCGAGGATGTTGCCGATGCGGCTCGGCAGGCTCTTCAAGAACCAGATGTGCGCGACCGGCGTGGCCAGGTTGATGTGGCCGAGACGCTCGCGGCGCACCTTGCTCTGAATGACCTCGACACCGCACTTCTCGCAGACGATCCCGCGGTGCTTCATGCGCTTGTACTTGCCGCAGTTGCACTCGTAGTCCTTCACGGGACCGAAGATCTTCGCGCAGAAGAGGCCGTCCCTCTCCGGCTTGAACGTTCGGTAGTTGATCGTCTCGGGCTTCTTGACCTCACCGTGCGACCACTCGCGGATCTTCTCGGGGCTCGCGAGCGAGATGCGGATCGCGCTGAAGGAGAGCGGATCCTTGGGCTTCTCGAAGAAGCTGAAGATGTCGCGCATCGGCTTTTCCTTTTTCTGTTTGCAGCTCTTGGGACGAAAATCTCTGGTTAGGGGCCCGGGCTCATCGGCCACCGGGCGGTGAGGCTGGCGCCGCGGGACGCGTCACCGTCACGTGATGCGTGCCGAGGGTCACCGCGGACGCCAGCGTGTGCGCGCAGCTCATCGAGCGCCCGTTCACTCCTCCGCGGCCTGATCGGCCGGACGAATCTGTCCCGGCTCGAGGAGCTCGACGTTCAAGCAGAGCGCCTGCAGCTCCTTGATGAGGACGTTGAAGGACTCGGGCAGGCCCGGCTCGAGCGTGTACTCGCCCTTGACGATGGCTTCGTACATGCGCGTGCGGCCCATGACGTCGTCGCTCTTGACGGTGAGGAACTCCTGGAGCGCGTAGGCCGTTCCGTAGGCCTCCATCGCCCAGACCTCCATCTCACCGAGACGCTGACCACCGAACTGCGCCTTGCCACCGAGCGGCTGCTGGGTGACGAGCGAGTACGGACCGATCGAGCGCGCGTGGATCTTGTCGTCGACGAGGTGGTGCAGCTTGAGGACGTACATGACGCCCACCGTCACGTCCTGGTCGAACGCCTCGCCGGTGCGACCGTCGAAGAGGACGGTCTGACCCGACGTCGGCAGCCCGGCCAGCGCGAGCGCGTTCTTGATGTCGCTCTCGCGTGCGCCGTCGAAGACCGGGGACGCGTAGTGGATGCCCCTCTTCAGCTTCTGCGCGACCTGGCGGATCTCCTCGTTCGAGAGCTTGCTCAACATCTTCGACACTTCTTTGTCGCCGTCGAAGATCTTGAGGACGTGCTCGCGGATCTGCGCGTCGCTGAAGTTGTTGTCCAGCATGTACTGGAGCTGCCAGCCGAGCGCGAGACCGCCCCACCCGAGGTGGGTCTCGAGGATCTGACCGACGTTCATACGGCTCGGAACGCCGAGCGGGTTGAGGACGATGTCGACCGGCCGACCGTCCGCCGTGTACGGCATGTCCTCTTCGGCCATGATGCGCGAGACGACACCCTTGTTTCCGTGGCGTCCCGCCATCTTGTCGCCCACCTGGAGCTTCCTCTTGATGGCGATGTAGACCTTCACCATCTTGATGACGCCCGGCGGGAGCTCGTCACCCTTCGAGAGCCGCTCGATCTTGTCGCGGAAGTGCTCCTCGCGGACGCGGATGATCTCCTCGAGCTCGTTGAGCTTCGCGGCGATGTCCTCCGCATCCTCGACCGGGAGCTCGCCCCAGTACTTGCGCGGGATCTCGTCGAGGGCCGCCTCGTCGATGACCTGACCCTTCTGGAGAAGGACCTTGCCCTTGTCGTCGACGAGCTTGCCCGTCGTCGTCTGACCGACGAGCTTCTTCTTCAGGCCGCGGAAGAACGAGTCGCGGAGGATCTTCGCCTCCTCGTCGCGCTGACGCTCGAGCCGCTCCCTCTCGGCCTGCTCGATCGACTGCGCACGCTCGTCCTTCTCCGTGCCCTTGCGAGCGAAGATGCGCGCGTTGATGACGATGCCGCTCACGCCCGGCGGGACGCGGAGCGAGCTGTCGCGGACGTCGCCGGCCTTCTCACCGAAGATCGCGCGGAGCAGCTTCTCCTCGGGTGAGAGCTGCGTCTCGCCCTTCGGCGTGATCTTGCCGACGAGGATGTCGCCCGGCTTCACCTCGGCGCCGATGCGGACGATGCCGCTCTCGTCGAGGTCCTTGAGGGCCTCCTCGCCGACGTTCGGGATGTCGCGAGTGACCTCCTCCTTGCCGAGCTTCGTGTCGCGGGCGACGCACTCGAACTCCTCGATGTGGATCGAGGTGAACACGTCGTCCTTCGCGATGCGCTCGCTGACGAGGATCGAGTCCTCGAAGTTGTAGCCCTGCCACGGCATGAACGCGACGAGCACGTTCTGACCGAGCGCGAGCTCGCCCATGTCGCACGACGGACCGTCCGCGAGGACGTCGCCGGCCTTCACCCGCTCACCAGCGCGGACGATCGGCTTCTGGTTGAAGCACGTCGACTGGTTCGAGCGCTGGAACTTGTAGAGCTGGTAGATGTCCGGGATCTCCGCCTTGTCGCTCTCCGGGCGGACGACGATGCGCGTCGCGTCGACGCTCTCGACGATGCCGTCACGCTTCGCGATGACGCACACGCCGGAGTCGCGCGCGAGCTTCGCCTCCATGCCGGTGCCGACGAGCGGCGCCCAGCTCCGGATGAGCGGCACGGCCTGACGCTGCATGTTCGCGCCCATGAGCGCGCGGTTCGCGTCGTCGTGCTCGAGGAACGGGACGAGCGCGGCGGCGACCGACACCATCTGGTTCGGCGACACGTCCATGAGCTGGACCATGTCGGGCGGGACCATCTGGAAGTCGCCGTTGAGACGGACCGAGACGAGGCTCTCCTTGAAGCGGCCCTTCTCGTCGAGCTCGGCCGAGGCCTGGGCGATGAACTTCGCCTCCTCCTCGAGCGCCGAGTACCAGCCGACCTCGTCGGTGACCTTGCCGTCGATCACCTTGCGGTACGGCGTCTCGACGAAGCCGAACTCGTTCACGCGCGCGAACGTCGAGAGCGACGCGATGAGACCGATGTTCGGCCCCTCGGGCGTCTCGATCGGGCAGATGCGGCCGTAGTGCGTCGGGTGGACGTCACGGACCTCGAAGCCCGCACGCTCGCGCGTGAGACCACCCGGACCGAGCGCGGAGAGACGACGCTTGTGCGTGACCTCCGACAGCGGGTTCGTCTGGTCCATGAACTGCGAGAGCTGCGAGCTCCCGAAGTACTCCTTCACCACCGCGGAGACGGGCTTCGCGTTGATGAGGTCGTGCGGCATGAGCGTGTCGATCTCCTGCGACATGCTCATGCGCTCCTTGATGGCGCGCTCCATGCGAACCAGACCGATGCGGTACTGGTTCTCCATCAGCTCGCCGACCGCGCGGACGCGGCGGTTGCCGAGGTGGTCGATGTCGTCGACCGAGCCGCGACCGTTCTTCAGCTCGATGAGGTGACGAACGGTCTCGAGGATGTCCTGCGCCGTGAGGACCTGCGTGTCGAGCGACGGGCGCTGCTCCTCCGGCAGGTCCTTGTAGAACTTGTAGTTCAGCTTGAGGCGACCGACCTTCGAGAGGTCGTAGCGCTCGGGGTTGAAGAACAGGTTGTGGAAGAGCGTCTTCGCCGTCTCGAGCGTCGGAGGATCACCGGGGCGGAGGCGCCGGTAGATCTCCATGATCGCGTCTTCCGTCGTCTTCACCTTCTCCGCGAGCAGCGTGTCGCGGAGGTAGCTGCCGACGTTGAGACCGTCGATGAAGAGGATCTTGAACTGGTCGATGCCGGCCTCGCGAAGCTTCTCGAGCTTCTCCGGCGTCACCTCCTCGTTGACCTCGAGGATGACCTCGCCGGTCTCCTTGTCGACGACGTCGTGCGCGGCGACCTTGCCGGTCAGCTCCTCGACGTCGACCGGGAGGCGATCGATCTTCGCCTCCCGCAGCTTCTTCATCGCGGCCTTCGTGAACTTGGTGTTCTTCTTGACGATGACCTCGTTGCCGATCTTGATGTCGCGCGTCGCGCGCTGACCGGCGAGGAGCTCGTGCTCGACCGACTTCGAGTACTTGCCGCCCTTCTCGAGGTACACCGTCTCGGTGTTGTAGAAGTAGTTGAGAAGGTCCTGCGTCGTGTAGCCGAGGGCGCGCAGGAGCACCGTCGCGTGCATCTTCCGGCGACGGTCGATGCGGACGTAGATGATGTCCTTCGGGTCGAACTCGAAGTCGAGCCACGACCCGCGATACGGGATGATCCGCGCAGAGTAGAGGAGCTTGCCGCTCGAGTGCGTCTTGCCCTTGTCGTGGTCGAAGAAGACGCCGGGAGACCGGTGGAGCTGGCTGACGACGACGCGCTCGGTACCGTTGATGATGAAGGTACCGGTCTCGGTCATGAGCGGGATCTCGCCGAAGTAGACCTCCTGCTCCTTGATGTCGCGGACGATCCGCTCCCCGCCGTCGCGGGTGTCGTAGATCATCAGCTGCGTCGTCACCTTGATCGGCGCGGCGTAGGTCATGCCGCGCGCGCGGCACTCGTCGACGTCGTACTTGGGCTTCTCGAGGTTGTAAGAGACGAAGACGAGCTCGCTCGTCCCGTTGAAGTCCTTGATCGGAAAGACGCTGCGGAAGACTGCCTGGAGCCCGATCTCCGCTCGCTCGTTGGGCGGGACGTTGGCTTGCAGGAACTTGTCGTAAGACGACTTCTGGATGTCGATGAGGTTCGGGACCTCGATGACACGTTGAATCCGTCCCAGGTTCTTGCGGATGCGGAAGTTGGACTGGATAGCGGTCGCCATCGTTGCTCCTTTGGGGGGCGCAGGTTCGGTCAAGCGCTGACGGGGTTCGCGTCTGTCCCGGAGCGTCCTCGTGCTGCTGCCCTATGCACCGGACTTCGGCAGGTCCGGCTCGTGCGCGTCGTCGTTAAGCGGTCGTCGTCGGGAAGCGCGGTAAGTAGCGCCGCGGCGCGGGGGAGTTAAGCGGAAGCGAAGAAGTTGGTACGAGAAATGCCGCATGGGCCGAACGAAGGGACCTCTCCCTTCGCCGGCCCGCGGCGTCAATCAAAAACCTTCAAAGACGGTCACTTATCGCTGCTCGGTCTTCGTGTCCTGGGGGAAGGGCCTCAGGCCTCGGGCCTCGGGCCTCAGGGAGGCTGCGCCGATCGGTCGCAATTTCCCTGAGGCGTTCACGGCTGAGCTTTCGGCTCTCGGGTTCGGCTTCGGAGTTGAGGAGAGGAGGAGAGGACGAGGGCTCTTCCCCTCGGTGCTGGTCCGGAGCTGACGACTCGGTGACAGGGACGGAGGTTCGAGCTGCCTCGGGCCTCGCGGCTCGGAGGGGCCGGAGGCCCGAGGGCGAAGGCACGTGGCCTTACTTGAGCTCGACCTTCGCGCCGGCCTCTTCCAGCTTCTTCTTGAACTCCTCGGCCTCCGCCTTGCTGACGCCCTCCTTGATGTCCTTCGGGGCGCCCTCGACGAGGTCCTTCGCCTCCTTGAGGCCGAGGCCCGTGATCTCGCGGACGACCTTGATGACGTTGATCTTGTTCGCGCCCGCCTCCTTGAGGACGACCGTGAACTCCGTCTTCTCCTCCGCCGGGGCAGCGGCGGCCGCGCCCGGCGCGCCAGCAACCGCGGGGCCCGCGACGGCGACCGGGGCCGCCTTGACACCCCACTTTTCCTCGAGCGTCTTGATGAGCTCCGCGATCTGGATGACCGGGAGGTTGCTGAGGTAGTCGACGACCTGGTCCTTGGTGAGCTCTGCCATTTTTTTCTCCGTGATCGAATCTGAAGTCTTTGCCTGGGCCGAGGCTGTCTGACCTGGCCCTGTTGGGTTGGGCCCTGTTTCGTTGGGCGATTCGCCTCAGCCCTTGTCTCCCTCGCGCTCCTTCGCGGAGAGCAGGTAGACGAAGTTCTGTGCGGGAGCGTTGAGGAGCATGACGAACTGCTGGAGCGGAGCCTGGAGCGTGGCGAGGAGCTGCGCCCTGAGCTCGTCCTTGCCAGGCATGTTCGCGAGCTGATCCTCGACAGCCTTCGCATCGAGGATCGTCCCGTCGATCAGGCCCGCCTTGATCTGGAGCTTCTCGCCCGCCTCGCCTTCGTCCTTCTTGAAGGCTTTGACGACCTTCGCGGCCGCCGACGGGTCCTCGTAGCTCCAGGCGATGCCGGTCATGCCCACCAGGACGTCGTTCAGCTTGTTCTCGTACTGCGACTCCTTGAGCGCTTGCTTGACCAGCGTGTTCTTCACGACCTTGTACTCGACGCCCGCCTTGCGGAACGAGGCGCGGAGCTTGGTCGCGTTCGCTACGTTGAGCCCCTTGAAGTCGAGGAGCACGACGGAGCTAGCCTTCTCGAACTTGCCCTTCATCTCACCGATGAGGGCGGTCTTGCCTTCGCGTGTGCTGGCTTGAGCGGCCATGACGATCAGCCCTCCTCCGCACCGCCGATGAACTGCGCCGGGTCGACCTTCACACCCGGGCCCATCGTCGAGCTGATGGTGATGCTGCGCAGGTACGTGCCCTTCGCCGTCGACGGCTTCGCACGGAGAAGCGCAGCGATGAGCGCCTTCGCGTTGTCGGCGAGGGCGTTCTCGGCGAACGAGACCTTGCCGATGCGGGCGTGGACGATGCCAGCCTTCTCGACGCGGTACTCGATCTTGCCGCCCTTCGCCTCGCGGACCGCGTTGGCGACGTCGAACGTGACCGTTCCGACCTTCGGGTTCGGCATGAGGCCGCGCGGACCGAGGATTCGACCGAGCTTACCGACGGCGCCCATCATGTCGGGCGTCGCGATGACGCGGTCGAAATCGAGGAAGCCCTCGGACACCTTCGCGACCATGTCGTCGCTCCCGGCGTAGTCGGCCCCGGCCTCGCGAGCCTCGCGCTCCTTGTCGCCCTTGGCGAACACGAGCACGCGCACCGTCTGACCGGTTCCGTGCGGTAGGACCAGCGCGCCGCGGACCATCTGGTCTGCGTGCTTGGGGTTGACGCCCAAGCGCACGGCGATGTCCACCGTCTCGTCGAACTTGGCGAAGTGCGCCTTCTTCACGAGCGCACACGCCTCCTCGACCGTGTACTTGCGAGTGCGGTCGACGAGCTTCTCGACCTTCTCGCGGTTCTTGGACAGCTTCGGCAAGTTTCCTCCTTGTCGGCTTCTGGGGCCTCCCACGGAAGGTCCTCGTCGAGAGGGTCCGTGGTTGAGAGGTTGGTTCAGGAAGACGGGCGAACCATTCGCTCGTCAGAATCAGGCTCCGGGCTCCGGGCTCCAGGCTCCAGTCAGAGCGCCCTCTTCGATGCCGCCACGTCGCGGCGGAGGGCTCTCGCTCGCAGGTCCGGGTCTTCTCTCATCACTGGAGCCCGGAGCCTGGAGCCTGGAGCCTGCCGGGCGTCAGCCCGGCACGATGTCGATCCCCATCGAGCGCGCGGTGCCGCGGATCGTGCGGATCGCCGCCTCGATGTCGGTGCAGTTCATGTCCGGGAGCTTCTGCGCGGCGAGCTCTCGCACTTGCTTCTCGGTGACCTTGCCGACCTTCGTCTTGTTCGGCTCCTTCGACCCCGAGCCCGGCTTCTTGCCCGTGGGCAGCCCGGCCGCCTTCTTGAGGAGGATGCTCACCGGCGGAGTCTTCAGGACGAACGAGAACGACCGGTCCGAGTAGACCGTGATCACCACGGGGATGATCATGTCGCTCCCCTGCGTCTTGGCGTTGAACTCCTTGCAGAACGCCATGATGTTGACGCCGTGCTGACCGAGCGCGGGGCCAACGGGGGGCGCGGGATTGGCCTTACCAGCCGGGAGCTGCAGCTTGATGTAACCGGTGATCTTCTTCGCCATGACTCGTCTCGCTGGCTCCTACGGTGGACCGTCAGGCGGGCTGACCGACCGAACGACGGGCCGTAGTGATGTCGCTGAACCCACGGGGTCCGTGGGGGAGAAGCAATGAACGTGGTCGGCTCGTGGGCGAAAACCCTGAGCGACAACCGGGGGGCGGCTTATTAGGACAGATTTCGAAAGTTCGCCACTCCGGACGCACGATTTTTGCTGCGGCCGAGCACACGCCCGGAGCGCTGCCACAAACCCGAGCGATCTCCGCACCTTACAAGCCGCCCGTACAGCCCACGGCGGAGCTGAAATCGCCGAAATACCTCCGCAAACACGCCGAGGTCGCGCTCGAGGACCCGCGCGCGCCACCGTTCACCCTCCTCTTCATGGCGTCCAGCCCCGCCCAATCCCCGACCGAGAGGCTGATGCGTGGAGGGCCCGCCGGTGGCAGCTCGCATCCGCTGAGGACCGAGGACCGAGGACTGACCTGTCGCGAGCCCCGCCGCGCGCAGTGCGCCGCCACCTGTCACGGTAGACTCGCCGCCTCATGCGCTGCGCCCCGCAGAGCCTCGACGAGAACCGCAGGCGGCGGCTCGCACAGCTCCGCGCGCGGCTCGTCGCGGTCTCGATGCGGAGCAGGTCGCTTCGGCTCACGCGCACCACGCGGACGGGCGCGCTCGATCTCCGGCGGCTCGCGGACGTCGACGCCGCCGCCTTCGATCGACTGCTCGGGATGCTCGGTCGAGAAGGCGCCGCGCCGGTCGCGCTCTGCG
>JGI25326J35508_1001694_pt1 | contig 16018 bp, 17 predicted proteins | sample HigsolmetaAR201D_FD_35508 | JGI IMG/M metagenome (IMG submission 35508)
ACGAGCACCGGAAGGGCGGCCTTGAGGGCTCCCGTCCATGGCGCGAGCACCGGCAGCGCCCAGCGCCAGGCCTTCCCGACGATGGGCAGAAGCCAGCCCCAGGCGAACTTCGCCACCTTGAGAACGATTGCGAACATGTCCGCCTCCCTACGCCGAGGCCGGCTTGACGGCGGCCGCGCGCTGCTTGATCCGGTGCGCGAGCCACCAGAGGCCGATGCAGATGGCCAGCGTGATCAGTGTTTTGAGCCCAGCCGGCGAGAGCGCCCAATCGACGAGCACGGAGAGCTTGTCGGCCGTGCCGCGCGTCCTCTCGGCGACCTCCACGGCCTCGCTGATCTGCTTGGCGGCGTCCATGATCTCGATGGCGCCTTCGGCCTCGGAGACGCGCTGCACGATCTGGGCCCCCGACGCGCTCTTCGATGCGGCCTCCACCGCCTTGCCGGCATCGGTGCCGACCGGCGCCGGCTTCGCATCGGCGGATCGCAAGAGATCGAACGTCGCCTGATCGAGGCCGCCGTCGGGCCGGGATGCGGCGTCCGCGTACTGCTTGAGCCCGTTTTGCTCCTGAAAGGCCTTGATCGCCGCCCGCGTCTTCATCCCGATGACGCCGTCGACGGGACCGGGCCAATACCCGAGCTCGGTGAGCCGCTGCTGTGCCTCGCGGATGTCGTCGGCCGTCCACACCAGCCGTCCCGTGCAGAGNGATTTCATGTGCGCNANCGGGAACAGNGGGTTGGTGTCGACCTTCCGTCCTGGGCTGATNTCCCAGTGCGCCGCCACGTCCGTGATGGTCGGATAGGCCTTGACCAATGCCTCGATCAACTCCTGCACGGCGAGGATCTGAGCCGGTGTGTAGGGCAGCCACCAGCCTGCCCCGTGCGCCTTCGTGCTCTTTTCAGCGAGAAGCGCCAACGGCCACGAGTCTCCGAACCACGCGACGGCGACATCGCCACGCCGCGTCAGCTTCCCCGGATTGTCGATCTCGATCCCGATGGCGAAATTGTTGCAGCCCGACCGGCCCTTCCAGCTCGACTGTCCTGCGTGGAACGCCGCCCGGTTGCACTCCACCATCTGGGTGATCGAGCCGTCTCGCCCCACCACGAAGTGCGCCGAGACCTTCGATTTCGGATCTTGAAACCAGCGCACGGTGTCCGTCGGATCTTCCCGGTCCGCGGTGTCGTGCACGACGATGAGGCACGGCTCGATATGGCCGCCCTTGTGCGGGCTCGGCACGAACGGCACCGCCCGCCCGCCACGATGCGCGCGGTGCGCGAGGATTTCGATGGGCATTGATACTTCGTGTTGGAGTTCAGTCTGACTCGAAAATCAGCTTGTCGCCGAGATAGACGGCCTTTATGTCCGCGCTCCCGAGCTTGATGGCGTTGATCTGCGTGTCGCCGAGGTAGATGCCGGAAAAGCCGGTCTTCGGCGTATAGGTGATGACGATGATGCCGGAGCCGCCGGGTCCGCCATTGGTAATAGCGGTACCTTGCGTGCCCCCGCCGCCACCCCCGCCGCCATAGTCGCCGCCCGCGCCGCCGTGGCCGGCTGAGCTGCCATCACCGCCGCCGCCACCGCCCCCTGGGCCTGCAGTAGCGCTGTCACTCGTTTGCGTCCACTTGTTGCCGGGCTCGCCAGGCTTTCCGGTTAGGCTCCCGGTGGTGCCACCATCGCCGCCCGCTCCGCCACCGGCATTGCCCGCACCGCCCGTCTGGTCACCGCCGTCGCTCCCACCGTTGGCGCCGCCGCCGCCACCACCGTTGTCACCCCCGTTCCCCCCGTCCCCCCCGTTCCCGTCTGGACCGCCGGCACCGCCGCCGCCTCCTCCCACTGAACTAATTTTCCCTGCGTCGTGGATGCCCCCAGATCCGCCCGTGCGGATGAGGCTGCCAACGCTCGTTGTCGAGCTGCCGCCGCCCTTGGCAACGACGCTCGCATTGCTGGCATTTGTACCGTTGAACCAGGTATCACCCCCGTTCGCACCGTTTGAGCCGCCACCCGCCCCAACGGCGTAATTGACCGTCGCCCCCGGCGTCAGCGTCAGGTTGACTACCCGCGCGTAATCACCGCCATCTCCACCATCACCCGTTTCGCTGGCTATGTTCCCGTTCTCGCCGGCTTGGCCGCCGCCGATGCACTCAATGGTGTTGTCGTCGTTGTTCCAGTCGCTCGGGACTTGCCAGCTTGTGCCTGACTTGAGAAAGATGACGACGGGATCAGCCATTTATCACCCCCGCATTCTTGGCCGCTGCTTCGAGCTTGTCGGCCTTCTCGGACTGGCCCGCAGCTCTCATCTCCGAGAGCGCTTTTTCGATGCCGTAGGCTTTGGCCCAATGCGCTAGCGTCAGCGTAAAAACATGCCGACTTTCACCTCGCTCAAGACGATAGCCTGGAACGTGAGGCACCAGAGCGAGGCACTGCTTATTGTCGGCGTCGATCACACCGCGTAAAACCAGCGCATCTGTGTTTATGAACATCCACGCGAACGCGTCGTTGATCGCGGCCTTTAGATCAGCCCCGCTTGCACCGGGAGTTCCGTCTAATACGATAAAGTAGAGCCCCGGCGGCCCCGGCCTAAATCCAAGACGTGCAGCAGCAGACATCCGTTCGATAACTTCACGCCTCATCCTAATCATCGAACGTCAGCCCCTCTTGCTCGATGGCAGCCGCTTGTGCGTCGAGTTCAGCTTGCAGCTCAGGCCCCGGTCTGAAACCGTCCGCCTCGCTCCACACCCAGCGGGTGTCTACTGCCACCCCATCTGGCACCGCGACGAGCGTGTGCCCGGGGATGCTGTCTTTCTCGGGATCGGCAACGATGACGTTGAGCACCGCGCCAGTGTTGGGATCAACAACCGCGCACCTCATGATCCTGCATCCGTTATGAAGTAGAGCGTGTCGGGGTCCGGCGTCAGACCGTCGTAGGTCGCTTGGTCCAGAGTGACGATCTTCAGGTTCTCCCGAGCCGTGACGGCGTTCGCCACGTCGCCGAGATTTTGCGAGGCCCTGAGCAGCGGCGTTCCCTCGACCGCCACCACGCCAGCCGACAAGCGCGTTAGCGTCGTGTCCGTGGCATGGCCGATATTGACGCCCGCGAATTGGGGGCTGTCGGACGTGCCGAGCCCGAGCGAAGAGCGAGCCGTCGCGCCGCTTTCCGCGACGAACGTGGACCCATTGCCGACGATGAAATTGCCGTCCGCTGCGCTAAGGCCGGCAATCGCCTGCAGGTGAGCGGCGAGGTTCAATGTCGTTGTCGAGATCGACAGGCCGGTGCCGAGCGAGAGCCACGTGACCGCGCCAGCCGAGTCATCCCAAAACATGATGCGATCAGCGCCCGGATCGGACAGAGAGGCCCCCGTTCCGCCGTCGGCGAGTGCAACGTCAGTGCCACCGGCCCGGTAGACGCTAGAGTGCAGCGAGAGCGTCGGATTGCCGGAAACGCCATCACCGTTCGTGACCTCAATCTGATTGGCCGTTCCAGTGATGGTCCGAACAGCCCAACTATCAGAGCCAATGCGGACAGCAAGGCCGGTTGACGAGAGCCCCGCGACCGCCGTCAGATCGCCGTCGGCGTCCTGCTTCGCGCTCGGCGCCAGTCCAGCCCAGGAAGTCAGATTGCTCGACAGTGGCTGGTAGACAGATGACAGCGCCGAGATCGCATCGCCGATCTTAGAGTCGACCTCGCCCGCCGTATAGTAATCGTCCGGGTCTTCGTTCGCCCAAGCGTCGAGATTGGCGCTTGCCGCTTGCGGCGCGAAGCCGGCCGACTTGATGACCTTTCCGGTCGAGCCATTCCACACAACGGCATGACCGTCCGTTACGCCGCCGGCTGGCCCCACGACGTCGCCCGAGCCCTCGCCCGGCGCGCCCTGTTCGCCCTGCTTTGCCAGCAAATCCCAATCGGACGGCGACTCTGCCCCAGGCTCTTGCGTCGTCTGCGTTACGGCGATCCAGCTCGAGCCGTTGTGCTCCACGGCGTCGAGTTTGTCATAGGTGCCGGCAGACCATGGCCCGCGCCAATTGATGCCGCGCTCGCCGGGCTCGCCTTTCTCGCCGGGATCTCCCTTGTCGCCCTTTTCGCCCTTCTCGCCCCGCGGAATTTCGAAGTCGAGAACGGCAGCCGTCGCCGTGCCGACGTTCGTCACGGTCGCGGGATCGTCGGGATCAACCGTCGTAACGGTGCCGACGGTGATCGTTGCGGCCGCCCCAGGATCGCCCTTGTCGCCCTTTTCACCCGGGTCGCCTTTGTCGCCCTTGTCCCCTTTGTCGCCCTTTTCGCCCTTCTCGCCCCGCGGAATTTCGAAGTTGAGAACGGCAGCCGTCGCTGTGCCGACGTTCGTCACCGTTGCCGGTTCGCCGGGATCAACCGTCGTGACCGTGCCGACCGTGACTGTCGCGGCGAGCCCGTCGTCACCTTTCACGGCAGCGCCGACGAGCATCCAATCACTGGTGCTCTGCACCGGCGAGCCCGTGTCAGGCTCGTTATTCAGGTTGTTTGCGGTGATCGAGATGAACAGATTGCCACCGTGCGAGACCAGATCCCCCACTTGGTAAGTGGTGCCGGAATCCCACTCGCCTTTCGGCGTCACGATCTGAATGTCCGTCTCGGCCGCAAGACCGATGGCAACATAGCGCCAGGTCTTCGTAAAGCTGCCCTTGGTCGCCTTGATCTGATAGGCGCCGCCGGCAACGTGGAACGCGACGAAGCCCTCTGCATCGGCCGTGATCGGATTTCCGATCTGCTGCGTCCCGTCCCGATCCGAATAGAGAACTGCGAGCGGCTGCCCAGGCACCTCACGGCGGACCTCGACGGAAGCGCCGGCCTGCACATTGCCGCGCTCGTCAACGATCGTTGCCTGCCATCGCGCAAGCGCCATGACTCACCTCGTTTCGATTGTCAGTTGATCCGCGGTCCGCGAATGTCGCCTTCCGGGCTGCTCAGCGTCACGAAGCTGATGCCGTCGATAGCGGCGCCCGCAGCACCGCCCGGCGTATCAGGACTTCCGTTGCGAATAGAAGTCGCCCCCGGCTGGCCGGGACCCCCCCCATCGCCGCCTGAGACGGTATTCGACTGGAACGCGGAAAACCCACCAGCGCCGCCTTCTGTTTCCGTTCCCGATTTGCCCTTAGAGCCCTCGGGAATGGCCAACTCTTCGCCGCCGCCCATGCCAGGGAGACGGCCTGCACCACCGCCGCCACCAGCGCCACCGCCTAAAAGGAAGCCAACGCCACCACCACCGCCGCCGCCGCCCCAAATAGCACCCTGCGAGGCGTCGACGTTGACTTGCGACCTTGTATATAGCGCGACACCCCCATCCTCCCCTTCAGAGTCAAAGATGGATGGCGGGCCGCCATCGCCGCCTTTGCCCTGAATGCGTCCTCGCACGATCAGGTTCGGCACGAAGCCCATAGGCCATTCGCCGACGTCGCAAGCCGGATTGGCCGTGCTGGTCGAACCAACGATCACGTTGCTCTCGATGATGAACGTGACGGTGATTTCCGGGCTCTCGCCGCCGGTCACTTCGGGATAGATGTTGTCGTGTAGCTCCCGAAGATTGATGTTGTTGATGTTGCTGTCGATGATCACGACACGATCAGTCAGCGACGGCTCGTCTTCATCGACTCGCGTGAACAACATCTCTTCGGCCTCAACTTCCCACCTGTCCGGCATCGGATTGAGGCGCGTGACTTGGATCGGCGCGAATACAGGCTGTCCGGTGATGTCCTGATTGAATGTCCAGCCGATCTGGTAGCCGCCGCCGAGCACGATGTTGCCATGGGCCCGGCGAGGCACCGCAAAGTTGATGCGGCGTGGCGGATCGCGGAAGCGGCCGAGCTGGATATTGTTGAGCCGCTGAGCGATGGTGCGCGCGCCGAAAGGAATCCACCTGCTATGGATGATCTTGTTGGCGCGGCCGTTGTACTCGTCTATGGCCTCGAGATCCACTGTCAGCAAGGCCGAGCGATAGTTGTCGGTCTCGTCAATCGGCCTCAGTGGATTGCGCAAGGCGAAGTATGTGAGCACGTCCGACAGTCGCGTGTCGGGTTGCTCTCTCGTCCTGAGCGATCCACTGATGATCGTTTCCTCGGTGAATTGCGCTGCCGTGGTCGGGATCGGCCGAAGCACCTGCAGGCGAATGCGCTTGTTGATCGAGTCCCACCAGAGCGCGAGCGCGGCTTGCTCCACCAGCTCAGAGACGAGCTTATTGACGGCAGTCGGCTCCGTGATGAGCGTCGTGTAGAGGTTCTGCAGGAACGCGCCGGTCTCGCTTTTCCAGCTCACAAGCGGGATGTATTCGCTCGGAACTCCCGCGTAGTTTTCGAGCAGATCGGCGATGATGTCTGCCGGGTCCTCGGCGCTATACGGCAGACAAAGCTGCACACGGCTGCCGGCATCGTGCTCGACAACTTCCGTCTCGAATGAGAAGCCCGGGATCGTCGTTGCCCTGGTGAGCGTGAGCGTGTCGCCGCTGCGTGTGAAGGCGCACACTTCCTTGCCGCCGATGTTGACGTAGCCGCTGGCGGGATACTCGGCATCCCCAACGCCGCTCGGCGAGAGAATGGCCTGCGTGTCATCTGCGTCGATCGGGGCGATCAGGAAGCCGTTGCTCGGTCGCGGCGCGAGCGCCCGGTCCCCATCGGCGAGCTTCAGAATGTCCGTCGCCACCACGGAATACTTGCCGTCCGGCGTCGGCCCGTCGACACTCTCGATGACAAAGTGGAAGGTTTCCATCTCGGCGAGGGACTGCCCCTGGAGGCCGCGGATCAGCCGGAAGTTGCGGCCCCTGAGCTTCGTTCCGTAGCGCGCCCGCCACTTGCCCCAGAACGTGCCGGACTCGAAGGACTCTGAGCCCATCACGTGCCGGTGATCCTTGAACGTGACGGTGATGCGCGCCCGCTGGCCCAGGTTCTTGCCGAGGCTGACGATCGCCGGCTCATAGTTGACCGACAGGATTGACGGGATCGCGTCGAACTCGATCGGCAGCTCTGCCGTCGCCTCGGCGAAGCGCCAGGTCCGCGTCGGACCGGCCGGCGAGGTGATCTCCCAAGCTGGCGTGTCGATTTCGACCAGTGTCAGGTGCTTCATGCGACGCCGCTCATTTCGAGATCAATGGCAATGCGCCCCGTGTCGAAGCTCACCACGGGCTGGGGCTGGTTCGTCATCCAGCAGTAGCCGACGTCCCGCGGGAACTCCTGCGGCTTCCAAGCGACGAAGAACGGCTTCTCGCCGCTGGCCTTGATGAACGGGTCCATGTGCTGGCGATACCAGCCCGGCGTGAGATGCCGGAAACTGAGCGAGGCTTGCCGGCTTTCGCTCAAGATGATGCGGCCGAGGAATTGGCCGTTCTCGCTGAGCGCGTTCACGCGATCCTCGACGCGGCCGAAATTGATAGGCGTGTGATCGGATGCTATACCGCGTTCGGCGACTAGCAGCTTCCCGACGTATAGCACCGCCACGGTCGGCACGTCGCTTCCCGGCTGGATCTTGAGCCTGATGTGCGTCAAGGCTTGCGGCGTGAAGCGGAACAGCGCCGGTCCGTCATCCGGCAACAGCACCTCTTGCACCAGCTCTTGCCAGTCCGGCTCTTCCGGGCTGCCCGTCATCTCGCTGGCACCCTCGACGGACACGACGCAAGAGGCCGAGCCCAGGTTGTGCCGGGCAATGGCGAGATAGTCGACGGGATCGACTGAGTTGATCGCGACCGTCAGGTACTCGTCACCCGCCGGCGAGCCCGGCGAGGCGAGCCACCGGAGCGCCGTCGACGGATTGGCCAGGTTCGCTGCCGGATGGTCCGGGTGCTCGGTGGTGGCCGAGACGTTGGTTGCGGTGACGAGATTGCGCCAACCGAAGATCGGCGTTGCCAGGGACTCGCCGGCCCCGAGCACGATGTTGTTCGAGATGACGATCATGCCAGCACCACCTGAGCGCCGTCACGCTGACGCTGCAAAAGCTGCTCCATCAGCGCGCGCATCGTTTCGCCCGTGAAGATGTCACTCGGGTTGATGCCCTGCACATGCAGCGTTTGCGTCGGCAACTGCGAACCGGGCTGCGCTCCACCAGCGGACGCGGGCTCAGCCGCGCCACTGCTGACACTCGGCGTCCTGCCGCCGCCGATGTTCGTGCTGCGGATCGTTGCGAGCTGCGCCGCACCGGAGGCCGCCGCGGCAGCAGCCTGCGCCCAGCCCCACGGCGTGCCGCCGTACTGCGCGAGCGTCTTCGTGATCGACTCTGCCGTGTTGACGATGGCCGCGGCGATGGCCGCCGCCTTGGACTTGCCGAAGATCTGCTGCGCTGCGCCGGCGATCTGCGAGGCGAGCCCGAGATAGGCGTTGGCCGCGATGGCCTGCGCCTGCACCTGCGCCCGCGCCGCCGTCTCGGCCGAGATGGCGACGTGCTGCTGCAGCTCGGCGATGCGCTGCAGGCGGGCCATGAGCTCCTCCTGCGGCGTGCGCAGGCTCTCGGTCAGCATGATGCCTTCGCGCTGGAGCTGATTGCCATAGGCGACGAGTTCGTTCAGCCGTGTGCGCAGCTCCATCTCGCGCTGCATGCGCTCCTGCTGGTTCTCGAAGCCTGGCGGGGCCTGATTGACTGTGGTTTCCCATGCCTCTGCCGCCACCTGCATCTGCTGCTGCCGAAGGGCGATCTGTTCCCGCAAAGCTGCCGCCAGCTTCTCCATGCGGGCGAGTTCTTCCTCCTGAGCAGCGCGGATGCCCTTCGGCAAGAGACCTTCGGCAATCTGTGCTTTGAGACGCGCACCGTTCTCCTCGACCTCCTGAAGCCTTACCTGAAGGGCATCCAGCGGCAGGGTATCAATTCTCTTCACACCGAAAGCAATATTCTCGAGCACTCCTGCCAGACGTTCCAGCACGGGAATCGTCGCTGTAACGATTTGCGCCTCCAGGCTGGAAAGCGATTTGTTCGACCTATCGAGAGCCTTGGTGAGCCGTTCCGCAGCCTCGGTCGTTTTCTGGTCCAGCATGAGCCCCAGTTGCTCGGCTTCCATGCCGAGGGCTTTGATTGCAAAAGAGCCTTCATTGAGAAGGCCGATCAACTCGCCACCGGCACTCCCGAACAATCGCTGCGCAGCCGTCGCCTTGGTGGCGCCATCTTCAAGGCGCGAGAAGGCATCGGCGATTTCGAGAAGCACCTGCTCGGTGCTTTTTATCCGCCCGCTGGCATCCCGAACGCTAATCCCCAGCGCGTCAAAGGCCTGGGCTGCAGAACTCTTCGCGTTGCTCGCTGCCTCCACGATCTTCTGGCTGAGCGTCTGCATGCCGCTTGCCAGCGTTTCGAAGGCAAGGCCGTTCTGCTCGGCGGCATAGCGCAGCTTACTCAACTCTTCGACCGGCGTTCCGATAGCCCGCGCTGCTTTGGCGAGCTTGTCGATCTCGCGGATCGTGGTCATCATGGCCGCGGAAATGCCGGTCGTAATCGCGCCCATCGTGACACCGAGACCGGCGGCGATCTTGCCAATATTCGCGGCAAACTTGCTGAGCTTGCCGGAGAGACTCTTCAGTCCCTCCTCGACCTCGGCCGCATCGATCCCGAGAAGGATACGCAGGCGGCCAATGATCGGATTATTCGCCATGTCTCAGACTCCTGCCGAGCGCCGCGCTAGCCGAGAAGCGGCTTTCGTAACGTGCGCCCGAAGTAGACGAGCAATCATGGATGGCCCTTTACGTCTCAGATGATCCCAGGTCGGACGCATGAACGGCTGCGCAGGATGATGGGCCGTCCCGAACTCCTGATAAAAACCATACGGCGGCCGGTTGTTCGCTCCCGCCCCAATGGCAACCTCGACATTCGTGCTCGTCTTGAACTCCGTGGTCACACCGATGCTTTCTTTGAGAGCGCCCGTAAGAACTGGCGCCCGGCTTCGAGCCTCTTCGGCGAACGGATTTGCGCTTTCGAGCAGCACATCCTCGAGGACATCGCCCCGCACGGCTTCAGGCAGCCCCATGAGCGATTTCTGCAGCTCGCGAAGGCCTTTCACGTGGATGAGATACTTAGCCATTGGGCTTGGTCCTGCTGCCGGCCGTGATAAACCGCCAGATTTCGAGCTGTTCCTGCCACGTCTGTCTTCTGCCGCGCCGTTGCCGCTTGACGAGAAGGCTTGATAGTTTCGGGAATCTCCTCGGGGCCGCCCGCATCAGCGCGGCGGTCGTGTGAGCGAGCCAAGCGCGACTGTTGTGCTCGTTCTCGGCGCGGGCAGCCGCGCCTTCGAGGCAAAGAAGGATCAGCCGCGGCGTCAGTGTCCAGAACGTGCGCGGCTCGAAACCGGATTCGATCCAGCGCGTGAAGAGGTCCGCCCACTGCCATTTCGCGGTGCCGTTGCCGCCCCGAAAGGGCCGATTTCCCCCGCTTCTGGGAAGGCCAGTACAAAAGCTCTCAGGGCCGCCGCCATAATGCCGCCCACGCCAACAACCGTCATGATCCGCCCGGCATCCTCATGAGTGATCTCAGGGTGGTGATCGCGCAAACCGGCCCACACCAATGCCCGAGTCATCCGCATCGGAATCTTCCCGCCCCTGGCGAGCTCGGCAAAGTGCTGGGCGATGTCCGTAAGATCCTTTCCGGTCGCGTCCTCCAGCTCACACAAGGCGTTGACGCTGTAGCTTAGAGTGTACGTTTGACCATCGGCCTCAACGCTCACCGTCCCCTTGATTGGGTTCCCCATAATCCCCTCGTTTGATGGAAGTTGATCAAACGTCTGTCCAGACCGGCTTGCCGGTGATCTTGAAGGTGACGCTCAGCGTCATCTTGTCTTCGATCGGCGCCTCCGGCGAAAGCTCCGTAATGATCGCCTTGAACTCCACAGACGCGCCGTTCGGGAACGATATTTTAACCGGGACGGGATCGTCGGCCTCCTGCGCTTCTCGTAGCATCACCGCCGTCGCACCGCCCGGCACGTAGTTGAGATCGACCGTCGCCTCGCCGGCGTCGATCAGGCCGGGAATGAACTCGCGGTACTTGTCCTGGCTGCCCGTGTGCGTCGCATCAACCGCATCACGGGTGGTCGTCGGTGGGACCGTATTCGTAATTTCCCCGAGAGAAACCCAGTCCTCCGGGCTCCCCCATTTGATGGCGACATCAACGCCATACCCGATGGCTGCTTGCGTGGTCATTGCTGCTCATCTCCTTTTGCCCGCAACCTCATCGCTCCTCGAACCACATGAGATAATCGCGGCTAACCCGGTAAAGCCCGGTTCCTGCGTCGAACCCATCCCGCTCCGCATCGAAAAACACGCCCTGCACGGCCACCGTCTCGCTGCCCGCCGTCATCGGGCCGCGGTAGCCGTCGAGCCGCGCCTTCACCAGATCGGCGAGCCGCGTGGCGTCGTCCGGGGTCTGCGCGTAGGCGTCGATCTGAAAGCGCGGGCGCGTGAGCCCGGACGGGCCCTGCATGTGGTGATCGCCGAGCCCAGTGATCCGCTGGTAGACGATCGAGGGCTCCCGCTGTCCCTGCGGCAGCGTCAGATGGTGCACCCGCACGCCGCCGACCATCGCCGAGATCTGCGGATCGGCGAGCAGGAACGCCCGCAAGGCGGGCCGGATGTCCTTGATCACGACGTCACCCCATCAACCCGCCGCGCCGCGATGATTCTGAGCCCGTCGCGCCGCCCGATCTCGTGAACGGCGAGAATGTCGTAGACGCGGCTCTCTGCGATCTCCTCCGTCGGAGACGCGGGCTCGACGGCTGGATAGATGATCCGGTCCAGAGGGCTGACATCGGCCACCGCCGCGCCCCAGCGGATGCGAAATTCCACCTGTTCCTTTGCGGCCAACTGTGGCGCGCTGAAACGCTCCTCGCCGCGCACCGGCCGCACCTCCGCCCAGCGGCGGGACACGAGATTCGTCCACGTCTTTTCGGGGTGCCCCGATGGGGAATAGGTGGTCGTGAACCGCTGAATCGTGATCCTGCGGTCCAAACGTCCGGCTCTCACGAGAAATGTCCCTCAGATTTGGCCCAGGACGGCGATCTTAGGGCCGGTCCATATGAACACACCCGCGGCCACAAACGGCCGCCCACGGCCCTCCTAGAGGCTTTTACGCGGCTGAGGCCGTTTCGGCCCCTTCCGGCGCGCAAATCCTCGCCTCAGAGTTGCGAATTGCCGCCCAACACTCGCCAGACGCCATCTCGTCCATGGTCCACTGGCACCACGCGAGCCGGTGTGCCCAAGCGGTCCGGTCCGGCGTCGGCGGCTCTTCGTCGAGCTCGTGCCCGGTGACATCCCAGGCCATCGACCCGCGATCGACGGCAATCGTCGGCACACCGGCGAGCACGGCATCAACGCCGGAATTGGAATTGAACGTTACGGCCATCTTCGCCCCGGCCAGCACCTCCTCGAGCGGCGCGCCCGCGCACACCTTCGGATGAGGCCGGATGACAACCTTGTGCCCCCGCGCCTTCAGATGCTCCGCCGTCAGCTTGCACCAGCGGTCAATGTCGATCGCCCGCACGGCCTGGTCGCCAGGAACTTGCCCCATGATCACCACCGGCCCGTCCTTGCGGCGCCACGGCTGCATCAGGTGCGCGAAGTATATCTCCCAACGGCTGCCGTCATGAAATGGTCCGCGGAACTCGGCGCGGCCATTGAGCTCGCCGCCGAATGACACCGACGTCCAGAAGAACCGGTCCCCGAGATACCCGCGCTCGAGGATGCACACCTCGCCGCCCGCCGCCTTCTGCCGCGCGATCCAATCCCGCCGGCGCACGCCCCACAAGACGAGAAGATCGCAGGCCCGCGTCGCGCTCCCATAGGTGACGGTCCAGCCGTGCTTCTCGAGCCCCTTGCCGAACGCCCCGCCCCACGTGTGCTGATGGCTGTTCGGATCGCGACCGTGGCAGACGATGTGTGCGTGCTTCATTGCCAGTGCTCTTTCACCTAAAAGAACACGACCCGGGCATGCGCCGGCAGCCGGCCGGTTTTCCGCCGGCAATAAGCTCCGACGATCTCGCGAAGCGACATCAATAAAACCGGCTCAACCGCCAGCCGCTCACCATCGCCTCCCATGCCCCGCGGGCTGGCGAGAGCCGCGTGGCATCCACTGCGCCGCGCTCGTCGTCGAGACTCATGCGCGTGCGGTAGAGGAGCGCCCGCAGNATGTCCTCGGGCAGCTCGTTGGGCTGCCAGCCGGCCTCGAAGTGAANGACGACCGGCGCCGGATGATCCGTGTCGACATCAGGCCAGGCCTGACCATGCGGCGGCAGGAGCCGCNCGCCGGAATCGCCNCCCAGATGCTCGCGGTAATCCGCTCCCTGCGGAGTTGAGCTGGGTCCGCGGAGNGTNTGAATCGTCCCNTCGCGGAAATATTCGATCTTGTCGACCTTGGCCGTCCGCCCCCGCGGCAGCTCGATGACGTGGCAGTCCCCGCGCGGGAAATCCGCCAGCACCCAGCGATGCGGCCGCCGGTAGACGGTGCGGTGCGTCGTGTCCTCGAAGGCCTGCACTGCGGCGAGGAAATACAGCGCCAGCTCCTCGTCGAAATCGTCGTCGTCGACGGCGCAGTGCGCCTTGATGCGCTCGATGTCAAAAGGCAGCGGCGAGGCTGCGAGCGGATCGACCTCGAGCCGCAGCGGAATGAGCGAGAGCGTCGTCAAGTGTCACCTGTGGGAAGCATGTCAACGCCGATCCCGGCGTGGCGTTCACGATCTCGACACCGGGCGGCAAGTGCCTGGCGGCGTGCTCGAAGGCCTCTACGAACGGGCGGTAGGTCGGNGTATTGATCAGCGGCCTGGGATGATCGCCGAAGAAGTGCCGCTTCCCGTCGACGATCCGCATGTCGAACCCGATCAGCACGATCCGCGCGGCGCCGAACANGANNGCCAGATTGACGGCCTGGAACCCGGAATTGCTGCCGTAATGAATGCGGCGCGGATCGGTCGAGAACGTGTTNCCCGCCCGGCCTTCGACCAGACGGAGACGGTACGGCTCGGCAATCGCCTCGTTGTCGTTCGTGGTGCNGCCGACCGAGGCCCACCGTTCGCCGGCGAAATCGATCGCTCCGCGATGATATTCCCACCACCGACGATCGCAGCCGTAAAGCACGTCTGCCCACGGCATGAGGCGGTAGGCATCTTGCACCGCAATAGCCCGATGGCCCCACACACGATCGCAGATCTCCTGCGTGAGCGAGGGGCCGGGCGCGGCGACAACCACCGTGGCCCCGGGCCAGCGGCGCGGTACAGGCTGCGGATGCATCAGGCTTTCGTTTCCGGCGGCTTCCTTGCGCGGTTTTTCGGTGCCTTGCGGGCGGTCGGTTCCGGCTGCGCCTCCGGCGTCGGCGTGGAGTCCTCTACGCGCCCGACCACGCCCGCCTCGACGGCTTTTTTGTACACGTCCATGGGCATGTCCTGCGGCACGCGATAGCGGCCCGGCCACCAGATGCGCGGCCCCGGACGCCACGTCGTCGTGATCTCGATGACCATCATCGAAGCAAAAGGGGCGCGGTTGCCCGCACCCCTTCCCTGTTAGATTTCCCGGACCTCTTAGGTCGTGACCGTCTTCAGGAACTTGGCGGCGTTGTTGTTCAACACCGTGCCGCCCAGGCGGCGGCGGATGTAGAACTTCACGAAACCGGGCCGCGTTACCTGATCGACCGTCAGCCGCAATCCGACGATGTCGATCATCAGGTAAGCCCGGCGCCAGTTGCCGAAGCCGATCGGGTAGGAGTTGGCCTCGATGTCCGGCATCTGCTCCCAGGCATAGAGCGGATACCCGAGCAACGTTTCCGGCTGCCCGACCTGCAGGGAAGGCTGCCATAGGTACTGCCCGTTGGCATCCTTCAGCTTGCGAACCTCGGCGATGGTCATGGAGTTCATCACCCAGCTCGCGCCGACGCGGTAGGCGGCGTTGAGCTTGTAGACCAGCTCGATGAGCTTGTCTGGGTTGATCTCCGCCACCGCCGGCGATTGCAGACTCTCGCACTCGACGGCCTCATAAGCCGCCGCATTGCGCGCCGGCGACGCGAAATCCGGCGTCGTCACCGGGGCCGTATTCAGCATGCCGGTCGGCTTATTGGTGCCGTTGCCGGAAATGACCGCTTCGCCCTCTGCAACGGCAAATGCCTCCGCCGCTTCCTCGGCAAGCCAGCTCTGGACATCGAAAAAGATGTCGTTGAGCGCCCAGTCTGAGGCCTGCACGTAAGCATAAAGCTCGCCGTGCGTCGGCCTGCGCTCGCGCAGCACGGGGGTCGCTGTCTCGGTGCGGCTATCGCTTTCGCCAACCCAGCCCGCCGTCGCGCCGCGGACGTTCACGAGCTGGCGATATTCTGGCGTGCCGACCTGCACGACGCGCACCAGCTGGCGTACCGGCGAGAACAGAAGCTCCTGACGCTCGATCTCGCGGGCCAGCTCCTCAGGCACCGCATAGCCGCCGTCAGCCGGCGTGCCGGTCGTGACGGCCTTTGCCTCGATCTCCCGCAGTTTCTGGCCGATAAAGGCATCCTGCCCCTTGCTGCGCAGGAACTTCACGAAGAGATCGCTGTGCTCCTGCTTCACCTTGTCGACGGCGGCCCGGCCGGGCGCCTTGGCGCGCATTTCGAGCTCTTCGATGCGCTCCTTCTGCAGCCGTTGCTCGGCCTCCAGCCGGGATTTTTCCTCGCTGAGTCTTCCGATCTCGGCATTGAGCTTTTCGAGCTTTTGACCAAGCTCGGCAGCCTCACCGGATTTCCCGGCTTCTAGCGCNGCGAGACGCTGGTCGTTNGTCNTCTTGAACTCCTCGACCGCGCGGCCCAGNTCCTCGATGGCGCGCTTGATTTCCTCNTCCATCGTCAGCTCCTTAGAAATTCCGTNGTTTTCCTGCAGATTTCGAGGACCGATGCACGGCACGCGCGCTCCGCGCTCCTGACGCGCTCCGTGACCTCCGCAATGGAGGACAGAAGCTCCGTCATCCGCTCATCAGCCCGCCGGTCGGACAGCACCACATCCCGTGGGCTCCCCACGCCAACGTCGCGTTGGCGCCACGCGTCCAACTTTTTCAGGCCGGAAATCACCGTCGCGGTGTCCTTGTGCGAGAA
>JGI25326J35508_1001714_pt1 | contig 15906 bp, 8 predicted proteins | sample HigsolmetaAR201D_FD_35508 | JGI IMG/M metagenome (IMG submission 35508)
AACCCGGCGGGCATGTTTCTTCTGAGCGAAATGATGGACGTATTAAGCCGCGATCTGGAGTGAGTGACGCGGCGATGCGCGTGAAGACGAGGAATGAATAAATGACAGCGGTGGAGCGCACTCTTCTTTACTACACCTTTGGCAACCATATGCACTGGGTCGACATGGAGTGGCTCTGGGGCTATCAGGTACTGCCCAATTCCGTGCGCGACATGATCCACTTCTGCAACGAAACGGGCGCGAAGGGCAACATCAATTTCGAAGGCATCGGCTACGAAAAAATGGCCGTCGAAGCGCCGGAAGCACTTGAAGAACTGCGGCAGGCAGTCCGGCGCGGGCAGATCGAGGTGGTTGGCGCGTCTTATGGCCAGCCCTATGGGCTATTTCATGGCAGCGAGTCGAATGTGCGCCAGCGTGTTTACGGCGTGCGTTCCGTCATGCGGGTGGTTGGCGTTCGCCCCAGAACATTCTGGGAAGAGGAATTCGACTTCTTCCCGCAGCTCCCGCAAATACTCTCCGGGGCCGGTTTCGAATACGCGTCACTTTTCTTTCAGTGGACGTGGCACACGCCCGTCATTCCGCGCGAAGAAACGCCAGCGGTGTGGTGGGAAGGGATGGACGGCACGCGCCTGCTGGCTGCGTCGCGCAACGCGCTGAACCTGCATCAATGGCCGGAAGACTTCGCGCTGCTGCTGGAAAGCGATGAACTGGCCGCCATGCCGTCGCCCGGCATCGTGCAATGGCTGGAACTCATGCCGTCGCCGGACTGGATGTGTCGTTCGGAACTGATGCTGCCGCCGCTGCGCCGGTTGCTCGAAGACCCGCGCTTCGATCTGCGTTTTGTCACGCTGTCGGAATATCTCGACGCCGTGCGCGAGCATGCTGTTATTCGTCACTACANGCTCGATGATGTTTTTCACGGCATGAGTCTGGGCAAGAACGGCGACCTGTTCCGGCGTCTGAGCCGCCGCGCCGAGCAATCTGCGCTTGCCGCCGAGTCTCTGTCCGCGATGGCAGGGCTGTTTGGTCGGCCCTATCCGCACTGGGATGTTTATCCAACGTGGGAGCTTGAGGAAGCGTGGCGCGAGTTGCTCTCGGCGCAGCACCATGATAATGACGAGTGTGAAGGACTGTGCGGGCATGTTGGCAGGTTCTCTTACGAGCGCAGCCTGTCGCTGACTGGCGAAGTCATCGATCGCAGTCTGCGCCTGCTGGCGAACCGGGTGACAGGCGATGCCGGGCGTGTCGTCGTTTACAACCCGCTTGGTTGGGAGCGCCCGGCGGTCGTGGACGCGCCGGATGGCTCAGGGCAGGTGTTCCTTCCCGCCGTTCCGCCGATGGGGTACATGACCATCAATCCGGGCGATGCCCATGAGCGCCCGGCGACCAGCAGCGTTCAGGATGATGGCCTCCGCATTCGTTTAACGCGTGGCGATCTGAGCGTGACGGTGGACAGGACACGCGGGCTGATCTCGCAGATTTCCAGCGCGGATTTCCCTGAAGGCGCGCTCGTGGCAGAAGCGCCGCTGCTGCAACTCAGCATGAAGATGGATGGCCAGCCGGATGATTTCGCCGGTGCGCGGGTTTCGGTCGTTGGCGTGGAGGCCACGCCTGTGATTCGGATCGAACGAAAGGGGGCGAACGGCGCTGCGCTGCTGATCGATGTCAGTCTCGCGCCAGAGCTGGACGCGGTTGATCTGCGCTTCTACGCTGAGAACCTGCCGCGACCGGACGGCGGCGTCAATGCTGCGCTCAGGGCAAGCTATCGGTTCAATCTGCCTGATGTCACGTTAATCCACGATCATCCCTATGGCGTGAGCGAAATTCGGGCCGAAGGGACGTATCTACGCAAGTATCCATCGGGCGAATGGATGACCTCACCCCAGTGGTTTGAAGAGGTCGAAAATCCGTTCACAGCGCTGCAACTGCTCGATTTCATCAGCGGTGATCGCGGCGTGCTGCTGCTGCACGATGGCAGTCAGGCGTTCCAGCGACACGGCGACCGCGTTGACAACATTTTGACGCTGTACGACCCGTGGGATGAGGATTATTTTGTCGACCGGCTCGATGCGCGTGTGCGCCTCGTCCCACACGGGCCGATGACCCATGCGCGGCGCTGGCGTCTGGCTCAGGAGTTTGTGCGCCCGGTCTTTGTCGCCAGGTCCGACCGCCCGGCCGGGGATTTGCCGCCGGTTCTGGGTAGCGTCTGGTGTGACGCGCCCGGCGTCGCCGTCACCGCTTTCTACCGCGAAACGGAGGAGGCAGGCGCGTATCTGGAAAACTATGCGGGAAGCGGCATGGGTTTCCCCTACGTGCTTCGTCTGGTCGAATTCAACGGCGAAGAGACGACGGCGCGGGTGCGCCTGCCGGGGCCGGTTGCTGCCGCATATAAAACCAATCTGATGGGCGAAGTCGAGCGGCGACTTGACGTGACCACGCGTTCGGTTGCGGATGCAACGCCTGCCGAGTGGAGCGAGCTGGAGGTGACGCTGCGCCCGCACGAAATTGCGACCTTCTACGTCGATCTTGTCTACGGTCGTAAAATTCCGCGCAATCTGGACGAGCACCGCCACATCTGGGCAACGGTGCATCGGGTGGATGACGCTCAAGAATAAGCGAGAATTCTGATGGCGGATCAACTTCGACAACTCGGCGTCGGCGTCCTCGGCCTGCACGAGGGGCGTACGTTGCTGGTCGCGCTCAATCACATCATTCCGCCTGTGGTGGGCGAACCGACCGAGTATGTTACTCGCGCTCCCCATGCCCGCGCCGTGGCCGGCTGTGACCTGCGCCCCGAAAAGATCGAGGCCGCGCGGCGGGATGTGCCTGACCTTTTCTATACGACTTCGTACGATGAAATGCTGGCCCGGCCTGATGTCGATATTGTGGCGATCTATACGCCCGACCAGTATCACGGCGAGCATATCGTACGCGCGTTTGAAGCGGGCAAGCATGTCATTTGCACCAAGCCGCTCGTCAATTCTCCCGAAGATGCACGCCGGGTGCTGGAAGCAGGGCGCAGAACCGGGCGAAAGCTGCTGGTGGGGCAAAGCACACGCTTCTTCGAGTCGTTCCAGCGGCAGCGCGCCGCCTATGAACGCGGCGAAATCGGCGAGCTTGAACTGGTCGATGCTCACTATGTCCACCGTATGGACTGGTTCTACGCCAAAAGCCCGTGGGCGATCGACACGACCGACTGGGTCTTTCTGGGCCTTAGCCATCCGCTCGATTTGCTGCGCTGGTATCTTGGGCCGATTGAGGAAGTCCACGCTTTCGGCGCGCGGTCGGCGCTGGCGCGGCGCTACAACGTGCGAAGCTATGACATTCTCACTGTCAACGTCCGCGCTGCCGATGGGCGCATTGGCAGGGCCATGGGCAACTACGGCCTGCACGAACTGCCTTCGGCGCGCAACGCGATTGAACTGATGCTTTATGGCAGCGAAGGCACGAGTCTGGCGCAGTATCACGACATGCGCTATTTCCACACTGCGCCTGACGGAACCGAGATCAAGGAAGATATGCTCTATGCGCGCCGTNGCTACTACTTCAACAATGAAGTCCATGGCATGCACTACGGCGAATTCGCCAACTACACCGAGTATTTCGCGCGGGCGCTGCTTGAGGGCCGGGATTATTCACCGGCTTTGGAAGAAGGCATCGAGACGTATGTCTTGATGGAAGCGGTCAAGCGCTCCGCTGCCAGCGGAAAGCCGGTTGCTCTTCGCCCGCTGCTGGACGAGGTCGGGCTATAGGCCTTCACCGGTTTGCGCCACGACGGGAAAAGTCCCTCTCCATGCGGGAGAGGGACTTTGTACTTTAGATGAAGACCTGAATATCAGATCACTTCCAGCACATCCCGGTCGGGCAGGNCAGGGAACGGCGCATGTGGCTCGCGCTGATACCAGAAAGCGGTCGAGGCGATATCGTCTTGCAGAGGCAGGTAACGCCCTTCTGACCGCCATCCAAGCGCCTGAATCGTCACACGCAGACGCTTCTGGAAGCGGATCGGATCGGTGATGTGCCAGCGGTACATGCCGAAACGCTGCTGGCTTTGGTACAGGCCGTCAGGTCGTAACACCTGTGGAAGCCCGGAGTAGGGCGTGGAGAACGTGCCATACTGCCCTTGCGGATGCTCGAAGTTCCACGCGCCGCCGAAATAGTCCTCCGTGCCCGTGCCGCAGATGGTCGGGAAGTCCTGATCGTCGTCCATGTAGAACTTGATTTCGCCTTCGCCCCACCAGTTATTGTTGTTCACGCCCCACGCCAGATACGTGCCGACGTAATGGCCCTGTCCTTCGACGCCATCGAGCAGAGTATGCACCTCTTTGTAGGGCAGTGGATTGCTGCGCCGCCACTGCGCGTGCAGGTATCCGGCATCTTCCGGTACGTCGGTCAGCGTATACGTGATCTGATAGTAAAAGCCGAGGATCCGTTCGGGCGAGAGGTTTTCCAGCGTGATGCGGGCGCTTTTGCGGAAGGGCATTTCCCAGTAGCAGTTGAAGCCGCCTGCCGGATTGACGCACACGGCGAGCGAGCTGACATTGCAGCGCACGCCCCAGCCATTACAGAAGAAATCGCCCAGCGGTGTTTCAATCGAAGGCGTTTCTTCTTCATCCCAGTAGAAGCGAATGACCAGTTTGCGCCACCACTCCGGGTGAACGGTCAGCCAGATGTGCTGGATGGCTCCCGGCCCTTCGATTTCCGCCAGCGTGACCGTCTGGTTCGGTTCGATGTGGATTGAAGGCGATACTTTCCAGCCCTGGCCGAGATCGCGAGCAGCGCGCGCGCCGGTTCCCTCTGTTGCCATGCCGCCTTTGCCTGGCTCGCCCGTGAAATTCTCCGGGCTGATCGAGCGCGTCTGCGCGTTGGACAGCCGGGACAGGTTGCCCAGATGCATGTTTAAACCGTTGAACATGAATGTATCTCCTGAAGAGATTATTTCCGCGCTGTGTGATNGAGGATTGTAACAGGGCCGGGCCATTACGCCTCGATATGGTTCTATGGTGGCCCGATCCGCTGCCGGCTTCGCGTTTTTCGCGGTGAATTGGGTACAAATGAGGCGGTTCCTAACCAGCATTTGTGAGGACTCATGGATCTGAACGCTTCCTACCTCAACCCTGATCTCGACCTCGATACCCGCGTCGATGATCTTGTCAGCCGCATGACGCTGGACGAGAAAATCAGCCAGATGATGCACAATGCGCCGCCTATCGAGCGGCTCGGCATCCCCAAGTACAACTGGTGGAACGAATGTCTGCACGGCGTGGCGCGCGCCGGCGCGGCGACCGTCTTCCCTCAGGCGATCGGCCTCGCGGCGACCTGGAATACCGATCTCATCAACCGTGTGGCATCGGCTGTCGGCGACGAGGCGCGGGCCAAGCATCACGAAGCGGCGCGGCTCGGCATCCGCATGTCCTATACCGGGCTGACCTGCTGGTCGCCCACGATCAATNTTTTCCGCGATCCGCGCTGGGGTCGCGGGCAGGAGTCCTACGGTGAAGACCCGTATCTTACGTCGCGCATGGGCGTCGCCTATATCAAGGGCTTGCAGGGCGACCACCCTCGTTATCTCAAGACGACCGCCTGCGCCAAGCATTACGCCGTTCACAGCGGGCCTGAAGCGGATCGCCACCGCTTCAATGCGGTTGTCGATGAACATGACCTGTGGGAAACCTACCTGCCTGCGTTTCAGGCTGCCGTGCAGGAGGCGAAAGTCGAAGCTGTTATGGGGGCGTACAACCGCACCAACGGCGAACCCTGCTGCGCCAGCCACCGTCTGCTGACCGAAATTCTGCGCGAACAATGGGGGTTCGAGGGCCACGTCGTCTCTGACTGCGGCGGNATTTACGANATCTANAAAGATCATGGCGTCGTCGAGACGAAGGCCGAAGCAGCGGCGCTGGCGGTGCGCGAGGGCTGCGATCTGGAATGCGGCGCGGCATTCCGCGCGCTTGGCGAGGCTGTGGAGCAAGGCCTGATTGACGAAGCGACCATCGACCGGGCGCTCAAACGGCTGATGCGCGCTCGCTTTCGCCTGGGCATGTTCGACCCCGAGGAGCAAAATCCGTACGCGCAGATTCCATTCGAAATCGTTAATTCGCCTGAGCATCGCGCGCTGGCGCTCGAAACGGCGCGCGAGTCGATTGTGCTGCTGAAAAACCGCAATCGTTTCCTGCCGCTGGATCGCAGCAAGCTGAAGACCATCGCCGTAATCGGCCCGAATGCCGACGACGATTACGTGCTGCATGGCAGCTATCACGGCATTGCGCTGGAACCTGTCACACCGCGGCGGGGCATCGAGGCGAAGGTGGCGGGCGAGGTCGAGGTGCTGTACGCGCGTGGTTGCAACGTACTTACTGAAGCGGATGACTTTGAGCAGGCGGTTGAAGCGGCGCGGCGGGCGGACGTCGCCGTTCTGGTGCTGGGGCTGTCGCAGGAGGTCGAAGGCGAAGAAGGCGAAACCGAAGGCGCGGGCGACCGGACAGATCTGGACTTGCCGGCGGTGCAGGAGCGCCTGCTCAGGGCGGTACATGCTACCGGGACGCCGGTTGTGCTCGTGCTGGTCAACGGCGGCGCGGTAGCGGTGAACTGGGCTGATGAGCATGTCGATGCGATTGTCGAACTGTGGTATCCCGGCGAAGCAGGCGGCACGGCGCTCGCCGATGTGCTCTTTGGCGACTATAACCCCGGCGGCCGTTTGCCGATCACGTTCTATCGCTCCGTCGAGCAGTTGCCTCCGTTTGAGGACTACAGCATGGCGGGCCGCACCTATCGCTATATGACCGATCGCCCGCTGTATCCATTTGGGCATGGCCTGAGTTACACCGACTTTGCTTACGGCAACCTTGAAGTTCGAGAAGTCGAAAACGGGCTTGAAGTGAGGGCGACCGTGACAAACGTCGGCGAGCGCGCAGGCGATGAAGTCGTGCAGCTCTATGTGTCTGACCTCGAAGCGTCAGGGCCGACGCCGGTTCGCCATCTCGAGGGGTTCCGGCGCATTCATCTCGCGCCGGGGGAGTCGCGGCAGGTGGTTTTTCCGCTGGCGTTCAATCAGCTTGCGCTGATCACGTCGACCGGGGAGCGTGTGCTGGAGCCAGGCTGGTTTGAAATTTCGGTTGGCGGCGGTCAGCCGGGCTATAGCCCAAACGTCGTGACGACGCGTTTCGAATTGACAACCTCCGTAAAAAACCTGTAAAGCTGACTCGCTAAAGGTTCGAGCAATCTAACAATGGCGCAGATGGCCCGGCACACCGCCGGAACGCTTGCGCGTGAAAACAACGCAGGGTTTCGTATTATGAAACGATAATATATTGCTGGAAAGGTATCGAGCAAGCCAACTCCGCTTTTCTCCACCTTATTGAATGACAAACTGAGTTATATGCATCTGATGCATTAAGAATTTGTACGTCCGCCGTTATGTTCGGTGGGGTATTCGGCGTTTGTTTTCCCTAACGGAAGCGGACTTAGGTGGGCTTTACATGGCTCATAATTTATTCTTCAATAATTTATAGTGTGACGCAGAACATAGTCCCCCCATTGCCGCAAGGTCTGTCACACCTCGGCGTTCACCTCGACACATTCGGACGGTTTCGGCTTTTCGCACAATCAGCGGTGCCCTGGTGGGCAGTTGGCATGTAACTGCATCAGGAGGTTGGTTTCGTTCTTCGTCCGCAAAATGCTGAATGTCAGAAAGGATTGAGGCTAATGCAACGCCGCATTCTTTCAACCGCACTTGTGTTTAGCCTGCTCGTCTTGCAGGTTGTTGTCCTCCCGGCAGCTTCGGCTCAAATCGGCACTGACTGTACCTGGGCTGCGAATGGTCTGGGATTTGGTATCTTTACCGTAACTCAGAGTTGCCCCGCGTCGACCACGGTTTCCCTGCCCGGAAACGATACGGTCGATGTTTCGCAGACGCCTACGCTGATTATCGTCACCGGCAAGCCGGTCAACGCCGCGACCAGTGACAACAGTGTCTATGCCGGATTCGACCTTGGAGCCGGCGCGGATTCAGTTACCTTGCAAAACGTTGCCGGAATGCAGATCTTCGAGGTTGGCCCAACGGGGAATACCACGGCTGTCCACAGTGTCCTGACTACCTCGAACACGGCGCCTATTGGTGGCACGGCGACCAGCATCGATCTCGGCGATGGCGCGGATACGCTGGATGTCACGAATAGCGCTGCGCTTATCTTCGGGCCATCTCCTGTGGGGAATAACGGGAACGATTTTGGCATCCAAACATCTACTCTTTCGATCAACGCCGACATGGGGGCCGACAACGACACGGCGACCTTCAGCAACACCAGCGGGATTAGCTATAGCAATGGCAGCCTTTTGGGGCCGTTCAGTAACAGCAGCGCGCAACTGACGGACGCCAACGCTACAGTTCTCAACCTCAACGCGGGGCCGGGGAACGATACGACAACTGTCGTCAGCGGTAGCACGATTGACTACAGCGCATTGGGTACAAATTTCCCTGGACTGTTCGGCTCGCACAACGCTCAACTGAACAGCATTACATCGAACTCCACGCAAATCCTTGCCGGGGCTGGTGATGATCTCAGCCAGGTTACCAATACGAGCGACAGTAACTATCTTAATGTCAACGTCGCGCTGCTTGGCGCTTACAACAATCTCGCGAGCATCACCAATCAGGTGAACGCCAATACCACTATCGTCGATGGCGACGGCAATGACACCCTCAGCGTTTCCAACGCCGCTACTTCCGACTACGCCACGGGCAACTTCGCGATACTGGGACTTCTTAACAATAACGCGAATGTGAGCAGTAGCACCACCGCGACCACCCTGCTTCTGGCCGGTGCGGGGACAGACAGCATGTCGGTCCAGAATAGCAGTGCCGTCAATGCTGGCGCGCTCAATTTCGCGCTACTCGGCGTCATTGACGACACGACCAACCTGCAGAGCCAGACAGCCGCGCTGACACAGGCTTTGGGCGAGGCAGGGGACGATACGCTGGCGGTGGTTAATACCAGCGATGTCACCTACACCGGGCAGGATTTCGGGATTCTGGGCGTCGTCAATAGCAACAGGCAGGCGCAAAGCATAACGACCGCTACCACTCAGTTTGACGGTGGCGCCGGAAACGACAATGCGACCGTAACCAACGCCAGCAGTGTCACCTACAGTAGTACAGGGCTTGGTCTGGTCAATCACACCGCCGTGATCAACAGCGCATCCTTAGGGACGACGGGGATCACAGGTGGTGATGGCGACGACACGACGGCGGTCGCGGATAGCAGCGTCATTAACTTCAATAATTCGTCGACGATCAACAATGCTACGCTGAACAGCACCACCACAGGCCAGAATACCGTCAACGCTGGCGCTGGTGCGGACTTGACGACACTGGATGTGATCAGTGTTGTGAACTATACCAACAGCACCACAGGGGCCGATACGGCGGCGATCAATTCCACGGCCACCCACAACGCTATCGTGGATGCCGGCGCGGGCGCGGATACGACGACGCTGAATACGGTGAGTGATGTTGCCTACACCAGCACGAACGATACAGCCAACGCGACGATCAACAGCAACGCGACGACAACCGCAACCGTCGACGCCGGGGACGGCGACGACTCGACGACGATCAACAACATCAGCAATGTCGTGGCCAACAATAACAGCGCGGGCGCTGCGAATCTCACCGTCAACGGTAACGCCAACGTTACGCTCAATCACAACAACACGGGCGGCAACGACACGGTCAATGTCAATAACGTGAGCAACGTCGACATCACGACCAATCCCGGTTCGACCGTATCCGTGACCAACAACGCGGGCATGACGGTTAACTCCACAACGAGCGGCGGCGCGACAACCTCACTGTCGGGCAGCAGCAGTACCACGACGAACATTAGCCCGTGAGCGAAGGCTCCTGATTTCTGCGAACTGGTTGGTGGGACAGCCACAACCGGCTGTCCCATCAGCCGCAGGCGCTTTCAGGGGAGTGAGCCCCTTTCGTAATCTGCAAGGGGCAGGTGGAACGGTTATCAGGCGGGCGTCCGCTATTTGCTCCGATGCAGCTCAATCGCCATCCGGGGCACAGGGCCGCCAGCGCGCCTCCAGATTGATGGAGTCGTCGCCGGTCAGGCGAAGCACCTCGCGGCCGTCGGTGTCAAGCAGGCGGATTTCGGAGCTGTTCTCGTGGCTTACTTCAACGGCCAGATAGCGCCCATCGGGCGACCAGCTCGTCACAAATTCGGCGGTGTTGGTGTAGGTCACCTGTCGCGACCTGCTCCCGTCGGCATTCATGATATAGACCTCGGCGGGCGCGTTGTCGCGCTCGGACCAGAACGCAATCTGGCTGCCGTCGGGCGACCACAGCGGCGGGCCATCTGCGGCGGCGTCGTTCGTCAGACGGCGCAGACCTGTGCCATCGACGTTCATGACGTAAATATCGAGCGTGCCGTCGAGGTTGGCATTGAAGGCGATCTGGCTGCCATCTGGCGACCATGCTGGCCACTGCTGGGAACCGGGCAGGTCACCAAAGCGCTGTGGGTCGCTGCCGTCGGCGCTGGCGATATAGATGCGCGTCGTACCGTCGTCTTCCAGACGGTGATAGGCGATCTGGCTGCCATCCGGCGACGCGGCAGCGGCCATTTCGCCCTCGGCGGCGCTCGACAGCGCCGAAACCTCGCCGCTCTCGATGTCCATTACAAACAGCCCGACACCGCCTTCGCGAACCGAATGAAAGTAGAGCCGGCGGCCATCCGGCGACCACGCCGTCACGACGTCGATGNCGGGGCTGTCCGTCAGGCGTCGTATGTCGGAACCATCGGCGCGGGCCAGATACAGCTCATAGTCGCCGTCGCGGTTAGAGACAAACGCGATTTCGTTCGGCCCATCGGGACAAACGTTAAGCGGAGACGCAATACCGGCCTCCGGCGTGGCCGTTTCCTCCGCCATCAGCGCCGGGGTGTCGCCGGTCGGAAGCATGAAGCGCGCGGGTATGGGTTCGTCGGTCAGGCGTTCGTAGACCAGCGTATCCAAAGGTTCGCCGCGCTGTCGCAGGCTGGCAAGCAGCAATGCTACAAGTTGCCGGTTATCGGCCAGCCAGTCTCTGGGGGCCAGAATACTAATGCTGGCCGCGCGGTCGTCGAAGAGATAGGTGGCGATGAACGCGCTCTGCTGGTCGCTATCCAGTCTGCTGAAAGCAGCATAGCGACCGTTGACGTCGAGTGTCTGCACCGGCTCGATGCCGAGCAGTTGCATCAACTGCGCCGCCGTCAGCGCGGCGGCGTCCGTTCCGGTGCGCTCGGCCAGCGCCTGCCGGTCGTCCATTTCCACCACCAGCCGAACGAGCCCGCTTTCGACCGGCGTGGATGGAATCGCGATCATGCGATCCCAGGGGGAGATGAACGGCCGGGTCAGGTCGATGCCGAAGTTCACCGAATTGATCATGTTCACGACCTGTTCGTCAGCTTCCTCGAGGGAACCGAAATCTGCCCGCCGCCAGAAAAACCAGTCAGTGGGCGCGGTGACGACAAAGCCATCATCGAATGGAATATCCGTAAAGCGCACATCCGGCGCGGGTTCCGGTTCCTGAGCCTGAACCGGGAGCGCGAGGGGCAGAAACAGCAGGGCGACAAACGCGAGCGAGCGAGGCAAATCGTGCAGCGCCATGGCGGCATCTCCTTCGTCAGTCTCGCAGCGATTAACCTGCATTGTACTTCGATTGGTAAGAGTTCGGGGGATATTGGTTGAAAAGAGGTTTCCATGAGACGCCTATTCATACCCATAGGGCTTATGATCGTGGGCCTGCTCACGAGCACGTTGTCTCCGGTTGCCGCGCAGGACGATCCTGAGGCCACCGTCGAACAGTCTGGGACGAGCGATGTCAGCGTCGTTCTAAGCGATATGCCGGACGCGGATCTCATTCAGGAGGGCGTTACGAATCTGATCAATACCGGAGAGACAACCTCCAGCATGACCAGCGCGCTCACGCGGCTTGCCGCCGTTTCCGGCGCGGGCGACGACACGGTGGTGGTCGATAACACGGCGACGACCAGCGTCGAACAGGCCGGCGGTGTGGGCGCGAACACCATCGAGCAGGTGGCCGAACTGACGACCGATACAGGTGCGCTGTCGGGCATCAATCTGGGAGGCGGCGATGATGTTATCACGCTCGACAACACCGCCGTGACGACCTATCAGGGCGATGGTGATATAGGCGCGGATGTTATCGACCAGCAGGCGATTATTGACGCCACTATTGAATTGGGGGCGGGCGCGGACGCAGCCACAACCCGGAACACCAGCGAGATCGACTACGCGGAGGGAGGGCCGGTCGACTGCGTGAGCGAGGCTCTCGGAGCGGTCGATGTGAGCGGCGGGCTGGGGGATGACGCGATCACGGTAGGAAACGCCAGTCTGGTGTCGTGCGCCGATCTTGTCGATCCGCTTGCCTCCAATATCACCAGCATTGCCAACCTCGATGTGACGGTAAGCGGTGGGCCGGGGTCCGACAACATCACGGTCGATAATCAGAGCGTGATCGCGGACGCGAATCCTGCGGCGACCCTGCTGGCGGAGGCCAATCTAACGCTCGATATCGACGGCGGGATCGGGGACGATACGATCACCGTCAGCAATGTCGCCGACGTCATCCCCGATCCCGCCGGGGGCGGTGTCGAAACCGGCGTCATGACCGGGATCATCGACGGCGGCTTCGGGGACGATAGCATCGGCGTTTACGGATCGGGCGCGCATGTCGATGACCTCGGCATTCTCGNCGGTTTTGGCGACGATACCATCCATGTGGCAGCGGATGGCCAGAACGCGCTGATTTCCGGCGGCTTTGGCAATGATGTGATCATCAATGATAGCAGTCTGGCTTCCAGCAACATCTTCGCCGGAGCCGGAGATGATCTGGTCGTGAATAACGGCGAAATCGACAACATTTTCGCCGGGCCGGGACAGGACACGGTCATGAATTTCGGCAATACGGTGCTCGAAACCATCAACACCGGCTTCGGCGACGATTCGGTGCTCAATGACGGGTTGGTCGGCGGCGACATCCTGACCGGTTTCGGCGATGACACGGTTTCGAACCGCGGGCTGGTTGGTGGTGACATCGTCCTCGGCGCGGGCGACGATCTGATGAACGTCGAAACGAATTCCGGCGTCGGTGGCATCATGGACGGCGGCCCTGGAACCGACACGCTGGCCCTCAAAATCGACGTCGGTGAAGTATCCGAAGAGCAAGCTGATGATCTGGCTGCTCAAGTCGCGCAGGCCGTATGGACGACGCAGCACAGCGGCAGCGGCACGATCACCATCGGCGGTCAGGTTTACACGTGGACGAACTTCGAAGCGCTGCTCAACCTGATCTCGTGGGCCATTCGCGAACATGGGGGCGCGTTCGAAATCAACTTCACCCAGTTCACCGATGGACGCCTGAATTATCTCGATATCGGCGCGCCGGTTGCCATCTACTGCACGTGGCGTGGCATCGAAGTGTGGGATATCGACCACAGTTCGGGCGCAGGTACGCCTGTCATCGTTACCAGTGTGCCCGACTTGCAGCAGTTGGCGCAGGTGAGCGGGTTTGATGATCTTCTCACCCTCTTGCCCGATGGTACGGCGCAGGTTGTTGCCGCAGACCTGTATGGGGGCGTCTATCGCTTCTCGTTCGATCCGGCGGTGTGCCTCGCGCGTCTGCAATAGACACAGGCAGCCCGCAGTGGGAGAGCCAATGGCGCTTGCTCCGGCAGGCGCCATTTTTTTGTTATTCGTTAGCTCGCAATTTTCCAATAGCTCAATTTCATTGACAGTCCTCGCAAACCGTGCTAAGTTAACCATAACATGTTACCGGTAACATAGATTGTATTGGCCGGTGACAGGCGTCCGGGCGTTTGCGCCCTCAAGGAGCGCTGGATGAGCACAATCGGTGACGTTGCCAGACGCGCCGGCGTTTCCGCCATGACGGTCTCGCGTGTCATCAACAATTCAGGTTACATCAGCGCCGAAACACGCGAGCGCGTCGAGCGTGCCATTGCCGAGCTAGGCTACGTGCCAAATGCGCTGGCGCGCAGTCTGCGCTTCAAGCAGACGAAGACCATCGCGCTGGTGCTGACCGACATCACCAACCCGTTCTTCACCACTCTGGCGCGCGGCGTTGAAGACACGGCCAGCGAGCATGGCTTCAGCGTCATGTTCTGCAACACCGATGAGTCGCCGGAAGAAGAAGCCAACTATCTGAATGTTCTGGTCCAGAAGCAGGTCGATGGCGTGCTGCTGGTTCCGGCGCAGTATGCTTCGGAGTCGGTGCTGTTCCTCAAGGAGCGTCAGGTTCCGGTCGTGGTTATCGACCGCCGCATGCCGGACATGCCTTTCGACACCGTGCGCTGCGACTCGGAACAGGGCGCGTATGAGCTGGTCGGGTATTTACTTGAGCTGGGACACCGGCGTATCGCCGTGCTGAGCGGCCCGCCGACGGTATCCACAGCCGCCGATCGCGTGGCTGGCGCGGCGCGCGCGGTCGCTAGCGCCGGTCTGCCGGAAGATGTGCTGACGTTTTTCACCGGGTCTTACTCGGTAAGGGGTGGGTATGAATTGTGCCGGCAGGCGCTGGCGCTGACGCCCCGGCCAACCGCGCTGTTCGCGGCTAACAATTTCATCGCGATTGGCGCCATGCGGGCGGTGCGGGAAGCCGGGCTGAATGTGCCGTGCGACGTGTCGATTGCGACCTTTGACGACGTGCCGGAATCGATGGTCATCGAGCCGTTTTTCACCGTGATGAGCCAGCCGGCCTACGATATGGGACGGCAGGCGACAGAACTGCTGCTACAGCGGCTGCTCGGGGAGGGCCCGCAGGANCCGCAGGAGATTTTGCTGCCGACCGAATTGATCGTGCGCCGTTCGACAGCCCGGCCCGCTCCTGACGGGTGTGGGGANGCTGCCGGGTTGCACGAGGTTCAAACGGGTTGAGGAAAACACAAACGAAAGGATTTTTGTGAGCGATCAGGTTCAAAATACAACCATTTCCGGCGACGGAGTCGATCCCCGGCTGGTTCCGAAGCGAACGGTCTACACCGGCGCGCAGATTCCCGCTATCGGACTGGGAACCTTCGGTTCCGACCGTTTCAGCGGCGAGACGATTGCCGAAGCCGTGAAAGACGCGATTCGCCTCGGCTACCGGCACATCGACTGCGCGGCGGTTTACGGTAACGAGCATCTCATCGGGCAGGCGTTGCGCGAGGTGATGGCGGAAGGCGTGCCGCGCAGCGAACTCTGGATCACGTCGAAGCTGTGGAACGATAAGCACGACGAGCGCGATGTCATTCCGGCGTTTGAAAAGTCGCTCCGGGACTTGCAGCTCGATTATCTCGATCTGTACTTAATTCACTGGCCGTTTCCAAACTATCATGCCCCTGGAGTCGACATCACTTCGCGTGATCCAAACGCCAAGCCATACATTCACGAANACTATATGAAAACGTGGCGACAGCTTGAAAAGCTGGTCGACATGGGGCTGGTTCGCCATATCGGCACATCCAACATGACGATCCCCAAGCTGAAGCTGCTGCTGCGCGACGCGCGCATCCGGCCCGCCTGTAATGAGATGGAANTGCATCCGCATTTCCAGCAACCGGAGCTGTTTCAGTTCGTCGTGGACAACGGCATCGTGCCGATTGGCTTTTCCCCGATCGGCGCGCCCAACCGGCCCGAACGTGACCGGACGCCCGGCGATACGGTCGACATCGAAGACCCGGTGATCGTCAGCATTGCCGAGCGCCTCGGCGTGCATCCTGCCATCATCTGCATCAAGTGGGCGGTTCAGCGTGGCCAGATACCGATCCCGTTCTCGGTCAAGCGGGAGCAGTATCTTGCCAACCTGCGCGCAACCGTCAGCGAGCCGCTGACACAGGAGGACATGGA
>JGI25326J35508_1001737_pt1 | contig 15823 bp, 12 predicted proteins | sample HigsolmetaAR201D_FD_35508 | JGI IMG/M metagenome (IMG submission 35508)
CTTCGCGAGCTCGATCGCAGGGCCCGCGAAGTCGAACGCCGGGTCGTCTCGACGGGCGCGGTAGACCGCCTCGGCCGTGGCCAGGAACGTCCGCGTCGACGGCTCGAGCACGGCCCATAGCAGCGGGCCGATCAGGTTGTCCCGGAGCTCCCGCGCCATTCGCTCGGTCTCCGAGCGGTTCTCCGAATCGTGCTCGACCCAGTGCCGCCCGTCGAGGAGCGTGGATGCGTCCCGGAACCAGCCGACCTCCTCGTCGCGGGTGAGCACGAGCGGCAGATTCGTCATCCCGCCGTAGAGCGAGACCGGGCGGTCGTGGTAGTGGCCGTTTTGGAGCTTCCGCAGCTCCTCGATCACCGCCAGCGTGTCGTCCGCGACGATGCGGCGAATGTCGAGCAGCCGGAACCACACGTCGACCCGCTTGTCCCGGTAGTACGACGGCATGTGATCCGCCTCGCCGTCCCATTCGCGCAGGATGTCGTCGTCCGTGATCTCGTCGAGCAGCCCGACGTAGAGCGAGCGGTAGTCCGTCAGGTAGAGGTGCGTCTCGACGCCGTCGTCGATCTGCTGTTGGAGCGCGAGCACGTCCTCGAGGTGTGGCAGCTCGTCCTGCCGGTTCGGCGACCGGATCCGCGCCCACCACACGTAGACATCGTCCTCCGTGACCTCGCCCTTCCGCCACCGTTCGGCCCACCGGAGCAGGATGCGGATGTGCACGTCCATGGGGTCGTCGGCGTACGACGGGTTCCAGACGGCGAGGAGGTGCCGGGGGCGAGTCACCGGACCACCTCCGCGTCGGAACGGCAGGGCGACGAGCGCCGACGTGGCGATCCGCGCCGGTCCGGTGTCGAATGCCGTTGCGGCGATGGGTCAACGGGTGACGGGGTCCACCGGCGCGGAAGCGGGTGCAGGCGGGCGAAGCGCCGGGCCTGTATCGAGAACTCCGTTCCTTCGCGTGAATTCACTCGCGCATCGGGAATCATGAGCACTCAGATCCGTGCTTCTGGCGGCGTTCCGGCCAGGTGCGACCGCCGATCGGCCGCAGCGCCCGGCGAGACCGCCATCCCGTCCAGATCCTCGTCGTCCGTGAAGTCGAGCCGATCGGCGACCGTGGTAAGTTGCCGTGCCCCGTCGACCGGGGGACCGGTGGGCCGCTGGCCGGGTTCAGACCCGCCCAGCCCGCGTGTGGCCGTCTCCCACCGCATCTCACCCGACGGAGGCGGCTCGCGTAGAATCGTGCCGAGCATACGGGCGAGCGGGCAGACTTGGCAAGGATCCCGGACTACACGCGCGGGGATCGCGTCGGGGTCGCGCGGCCGGTGTGATTCCCAATGCGCCACGGACAACGCCTGCCCGGCTCGACGCGCGACCCGGGCACCCGGACCCGGTGGGGAATGGTAATGCCTGGGCATGACAGTGCGGGGTGCGGTCCGGGGCCGCGCAGAACGCCCGCACCCCGCCCCCGCGTCAGGTACTCAGCCAGCACACCTGGAAGAATGAAAGGGTGTTCGGGACAGACATTCGTCCCGAACACCCTATCTTTTCGTCACGCGCGCTGAGACGGATCGTCCGCCAAGCGTCGATGACTCGCGCCTATCGATCGACCTGTCCTCGGAAGCCGTCGGTCGTGCGGTCACCGGCGCTGCTGCGGCCGAAGGAAGACCCGGTGGCGTCCCGAACCGATGCCGGGCAGGCCGGTGAACCGAGCACCACCCATGCACCACGGCCGTGCCCCGACCGGCCCGACGTGCCCGGGGCTATCGGCGTCGCCCCTACGCGTCCCTCCCCAGCGCCAGCTCCGCCGCCCGGGCGACCTGGCGCCGGAGCTCCACCGGCTCCACCACCTCCGCCTCCGGCGCGTGCTGGAGCACGTGACGCACGAGCCATTGCGGATCCGCGACGCGGAGCCGCACCTGCACGCTCCCGTCCGCGAGCTCCTCGACCGGTCCCCGTTCCCGGACCCAGCGCGCGATCCGCGGCGAGTAACGGACAACGGCCTCGATCTCCTCATCCGCGCGGTAGAGCCGCCCTTCCGTGATGTAATGCGACGGGTCGAAATCCGCCGGCACCTCGAACGTTCCGTCCACCGTCTCCGCCGCCACGATCCGGTCCAGCCGGAACAGCCGCACCCCACCGCGCTTCGTGCAGTGGGAGATCGCGTACCACGCGCCGTTCGAGTAGGTCAGCGTGTACGGGCAGATGACCCGCTCGTCGGGCTGGCTCGTCCTCGAGGCCAGGTACGTGATCTTGCAGCGACGTCGCTCGGCCGCGGCGCGCCGGAGCACCGCGCGAACCGAGCCGTCGCCGGGCGTGCCGTCGTCCACCGCGAAGCGTGCCAGCAGTTCCTCCGGAGGCGACGTCGTGACCGCGCGCTCCAACCGCTCCGCGAACGCGAGCAACTCCTTCCGCCGGTCCTCCGACGCCCGGGTGCCTGCCGCAAGCGCACGGAACCCCAGCCCCAGCGCCATCGCCTCGAGGGGCGAGAGGCGGACCGGGCGCCTGAACTCGCCCGACGTCCAGACCTCGATCCGGCGGCCGTCGTTCGCGATCCGGATCGATTCCACACTCCCCGCAGGGTAGTAGTCTATCCGCGCCGTTACCTCGCCGAGGTCTTGCATGAGCTGGTCGGTCGAAACACCGAGCGTCTCCGCCAGCTCCGCAAGGGGGCGGCCCTCCTTGCAGCTTGCCGCGGCCACCACGTAGAGGACCCGATCGAGCTGTGCTTCGGCGGTCATACGCACGCCCCCATCACTCGACCGCCCCGCCGTGCAGCGCCAGGACCTGGCGGGCAAGCGCGTGTAGCTCGTCCCGGAGCGACGGCGGCGACAGCACCTCCACCTCGCCGCCGAACGCCAGCAGCCACCGCAGGAACGGGTTCACCTGCCGCACCTCGAACGCCCGCACCGCCGAACCGTCCGGCCGCTCCTCGACCTTCCGGCCGTAGCCGTTCCGCTCCGCCCACAGCGACTGCGGGAAGCGGAACAGGACCTGGGCCATGATCGGCGCCTCGTCGCCCAGCTCCCACGCCTCCTTGCGCAGGTGGTCTGCGAGCCGGAAGTCCGCCGGGATCTCATAATCCGGCGTGTGCGGCTTGCGCCGGTTCGGTTGGACGTTCTCCATACGCTCCACGCGGAAGATGCGGACCGCGTCCCGGTCCACGTCGTGCCCGATCAGATACCAGTTCCCCCGCTGGAACACGAGCCCATACGGTCGCACTTCGCGGTCCGTCGCCTCGCCCCGGTAGATCCCGTGGTACCGGAACCACACCACCTTGCGGGCGAGGAGCGCGCTGGAGAGCGTACGGAGGCGCTCGAGAATCGCCTCGGCGTCCGGCCGGTGCACATAGAGCTCCGGCGTCGGGGCGAGGACTTCCGGATCCAGGTCGAACGCCAGCTTCCGGTACGCCGAGCGTGCTTCCGCCACGAACGGGAACGCGGGGAGTTGCGAGACCATGTGGAGTGCGTCCGCCGCCGCCCGCGCCTCGTCCTCCGTCAGGACCACCTCCTTCAGCAGGTACGGCCTCCTCTCCCCGGACGGCGACGCCTCGTGCACCAGACGCAGGTACGGGAGGTAGAAGTCCTGGCGAGTGATCCGATACCCCTCGATCTCTTCCAGGCCATAGTTGATCCGGTACTGGACCGTTTCGATGGGAATGCCGAGCGCCCGCAGCTCGTCCTTGTCCCGTTCGAACATGCGACGCACCGACGCCCGGTCCGTCTCGTTCTCCGTCTGCCACTTCTTCGCGTACGCCGGCACGTTCTCCATGATATCCTCGACGGACACCGGCACCCGCCGCCCGACGAGGTAGGAGATCAGATCGAGCCAGCGTTGGAGTTTGGTGATTCGTTCGGACATTCTGTTAGTGCCTTATTTCATGGCCCGGAGGCCGGGACGAGCAGCATACAGTCAATCCAGAGCGCCAGGTACAGGGATGATCGCTGTCTCGACGGGGTCGCTTCGGCCTGGGCCCAACGTCGCCCTTACTTTCGGATTCAGGTGCGCACTTGGAGTGTCGTTCACCATCGCCATTACGGGATCAAGATACGCGGACTCTTCCTCGAAGACCATGACTGCCGCCAGGGACCGGTAAGCAACGGGACAAAACACACGGCGGTGATCTGCCGGAATTTCGACATCGCCTAGTTCTTGCTTGCCGATGCTCGCTCGACGATCTGGGCGAGCTGCACGATGCTATGAACAATCGCTTGCTTGCCCGACCCATAACAACCGCGCCAGGGCACCTCGAGGGACTTGCGCAACTGACGGCCGAACTCGGTCCGGATATACTGCGATATCACCACCCCGTCACAGAACTGCAGCCGGCGTCTCACATCCTCGAGCGTACGACCCCACTGGCTTCCCCATCCAGTATGGCAGAAATCCACCGTGATGTGTGGATAGTCCCGCTCAAGGTCCGCTTTGATCGCGGCATCGTATTGCGCCTGCCGCTCGTCGCCACCGACGAAGAGGATTCGCACGCGCCGCCTATCTTTGCCCGATGGCAGTGCCAGTTCTTCGCCATGGGCCTTCTTCAGCGCCTCGAGCCTCTGCAGCAACGGTGCATAATGGTTATCAGGTAGTCCGTATTCACGGATTCGACGGAGGATCGCTTCGGCATCGCCGATTCCATCGCCATTATTCTGGCTGAGAATTCGATGGAACTGACTTCCAAGGATATTCGCAGCTTCCTCGTATCGGCCGCTCGCTTCGTAGCAACGCACGAGCGCCCACTGAGCATCATCCATGTCCCACACCGGTGAGAACCGGTCTGGGTCTTTCAGGATCTCGATGAATTCGTCCCGTCCTGTCCCGCGAAACGCCGCACTCTCCAGATAATCAAGAGCTTCGGCGGCCTCTGCGGAATACCCATGCCTGATCAGCATCGGAATCGCATTACGGTAATCCTGGATCCGGGCACGCTCGGGGCGAGTCGTATCGCGGGCACGCTCGAAAAGGGCCCGTGCGATCCGCTCGGAATCGCGACACGCTTCAGAGGCCAGGAGCCGATCGAGCACTTCATCACCGAGGACGTCGAGGATCAATTCCGCTGTCTCCCGAGCCGCCGCGCTCGAGCTGAGACCGAGCGCCTCAAGCGTGTTGTCGATCAGGTAACGGGGGAGCTGCGCGCCGGCCGAGATCGCTTCACGGATGAGCTCGGCAGCGCGCTTCATCCTCCCGGGATGTACATCCAGACAGAGGGCGAGCCCCAGATACAAGCGGGCATTCAGTAACAAGTTCCCCGGGCCGTATCGATCGGGCTCAGACTCGAACACGGAGAGCGCCATCTGGAGGTGGTCGACGGCCTCGGTATACAACCTCTTCACGAACGCCCGAATGCCCATACAATACCGGGCATGCGCGGAGTACCGCACTTCGAGATTCATCGCTTCGGTGAATTGCGGCACACCCCGCTCGACAGCGGCCGCGAAGCTTTCGAGCCGGTCTTCGTCGAGAGGGATCGAGAGGTCCCCGAGCCGACGAAAACCACCGTCGATGAGCCCCAGATCGGTCAGCACCATCGCCCGAATCTCGGAATCCGGTTCCTCCTCCAGGAGCTCGGTCAGGAGTTGCCGAGCGTAGTTGAGCTCACCGAGTTGACGGAAGCAGTGCGCACGACGGCGCCGCACCTCAAGGAATCTCCGTTGACCCTCCGCGATTTCCCCCGCCGACAAATGCTCGAGGGCGTTGACGAGGAGGTCGTAAACAGCACGAGCCTCTGCGGGTTTATCCTGACGCAGTAGCTTCTCCGCCTCAGACTCGAGGAGCCTGAACGTTCCCGGCGCACTGATCGCCACTGATACGTCGATGAATCCGGCTGCCTCCCCTGCTCGACCATGGCGACATAGGGCCTCAACGACATGAGGTGCAGCCGCACGGGCTGTCGCGATCGCGCTGGATGCTGCAACAGTTCCATGGCGAGGTGAGCCGAGTTCTCGAACTGTCGGTTCCCGATCATAGAATTCGACGATTTCCTGCCATCGCCCCCTTCGGGCAAGACCTTGGACGAATCCCGTCCAGTACCAGCGCCGACGTGTCGCGTTCGAGGCTGGTAGCTCGGCGCGGGGCCCATCACCGAGCACTGCGTCGCGCAATCCTGCGTGGAAGTAGGTCCGATGCCTCGAACTGTTCAACTCCAGGACTTCCTCCAGGAGGTCGTCCAGTTGGTCGATCGTTAACGCACCTTCGATTCCCTGGGCCACGTCCACGATCGTTCGCACCAGCAAGCGATCGAGAGTCGTAAACTCATCCGTGTCCTCAGCGGCGGCAGGCTCTGACTCGAACACAGCCGACTCGCCTTCTTCGGTCGGAAGCTCCGCTTCAGCCTGTGGCTCCCTTTCCACGGTGCGCACGAAATCGCGTAGCCACTCTTCGAGTCCCGCAGCAATCAACCTGCGGGTCGCTAAGAGTGAGAGGAAATAGGTGACGACCTTATCTACAGGGTGCAGAGGCAATAGCCGATCGGCGGCGGCTTTGACCTCTTCGGGATCAACGTCCACCTGTGGGGCATCGCCCGAAATCAGGCCATTGTCATGCTCGATTCCGAGTCCATCGAGGAAGTCAGCAAGGAGATCGCGCCGATCGGAGAGATGCAGATGCAGGAGCAACGCGTCGAAGATCGGCTCCAATGTTGGAGCCCGCCGTGCGATGAGCTTTGCAATCCGGGTGTCAGGCCAAGACGCCACTGTCTTGGGTCGAAAGTGATGTAGCCTCGCCGTTTCCGAGATAAGCAACTCCCGTAACTTCGGTGGCCCATCAGTGAGAACCGCCAGCGCAGCGTTTTCGCGTTCCCCGACTTCCAGCGCACGCCAGATCTTGCTCGTCGTGACACCAGCGGGTTCGGCTGCGAGCCGCGCGAGCGCGGGTCGGAGTTGATCAAACCGACGTTCGGAGATTTTCTGGGTCATGGACATCACCGACTGAGGAAACGGGCATTCCTACGGCTCCACGATTGAAGATCACCGAGCCCACCGACATCCCAACGGTCATCCCGGCGTCTATATTGGCTTGTCGCCGCCGCGCGTACACGTCGCCTCTGGTTGACTACAGCAGCGGGACTTCAGCCCCATTCTGGCAAAACGGCCCGAAATCCCACCCCGGCCACACCTCCTCCCGCACCTCCGCCGACTCGAAGCGTCCCGCCCGGATCCCGTCCGCCCACTCTTCGAGCCGCTCCCGAAAAGCCCCGCGCGTCCGTTCGCCCAGTGGGACGGGCTGCCGCGTGCCACCATTCGTGTCCAGGTCGTGGACCGCGATCCGCACCGGCTCGAGCCCCCAACGCCTCCCCTGCGACCGCGTACCGCCGGAACTGGTTGACGTGCATCTCCGAGGTCGGTCGGTTGGCTCTGGTCTTGAAGTCCACCAGCTCAACACAGGCATTACCGCCCTCGCCTTCCGCCCGCAGCAACAGGTCGATGCGTCCACGTACCCGTGCCGCAGCAAGGGGGACCTCGAAGCGCGCCTCGGGCTGCATCGTGCGGAGGGACTCGCCGCCAAAGGCGCACGTACGCGCCGTCCCCGTCGGCGCGACGATCAACGCGTTGCCGTCATCGAGGACGCCTGCCCGGACAGCGCGGTCGAAGAGTGGAAAGCGCGGAGCGGATTCGAGCGGGCTCATGGGGCGATCGATGGTCGGATACGGTGGCGAGGGGCACGGGCCCGCTTCCGCCCCATCCTGCAACCCGCTTCCTCACGGGCCCCGCCCGATGGTGGTCAAGGTGACGTCGTCACCGAGCAACAATATATGGATGGGACATTCTTTCGGGCCAGAGTCACGATTCCGCTGGGACCACGACGTGCCGTCAATGGATCCAGTCCCCGACATACCGTCGACAGATCGTGTGATCGACCACACGCAGTCTCACGGTCGAGCACGGCCAACCCGCGACCGAGCCTCAAGGGCTTCGCCGTACCGATCTGCCCCACAGGATCGGAACTTCGCCCTCACCTCCCCCTCTGCGACTCCTTCGCCCGGGCCTCCAGGTCCTGCAGCCGGAGCTGGTGTTTCGGCGGGTCGGGGAGCGCGACGCGGCGGGTCGTGTGGAGGCGGGCATCCACGTGGAGCAGCTCGCCGGGCTTCATCAGCGTCCAGCCCGGCGACTCGGTCATCGGCTCGCTGGCCACGATGACGCACGGCACCCGGGCGAGGTCCTGGCTGCGCACCCGGACGGTGCCGGCGGCGCTCGTCGCGTCCAGGTGCCGGCCGTGGTGGGGCTCGCGCTCCAGCACCCACAGCTCGTGCGTATCCGGGTAGCGGAGCGCCCACAGGTCCGTGTCGGTGGTGAGGATGATGTTGAGCGCGTAGAGCGGCAGGTGCTCGGCCACCCACCGGGCCGCGGCCAGGAGCCCCTTCTCCGTGTCCCCCAGGCGCTCCGCCTCCGCGGTCACGAGCGCCAGGAACCGCTCCGAGTCCGTCTCGCCCTGAACGAGCTCCCGCGCCGGTCCGAGCCGGGCCTCCAGCTCCGGCAGCCCGCCGATGTGCCCGTTGTGCGCCAGCATCCGGTCCTTCATGAGGAACGGATGCGTGTTCTGCACCGAGAGCCCGCCCACGGATGCGAGCCGGATGTGCGCGATGAACGTCCGCGACTCCACCTCCTTCGCTTCCCGGGAGAACGAGGGGTCGCGCCAGGCGGGCTCGGGATCCCGGAGCCGCTCGGGCTTCCCATCCCGATCGTACCAGCCGAGCCCGGTCCCGTCCGGCTCCCGGCGGCTCTGGCGCGCGAGCGAGTCGTGGGCATCGAGCAGCCAGAAGGTCGCCGTGACCCGTTCGGACCCGCTCGCCATCCCGAAGAGGCGGCACATGGTCCCTCCTAGTGGTGGAAGCCGATCGCCTGCGGCTCGGGGTAGCTCCGGCCGGTCCGCTCCAGTGACCGGACCACGNGCTCCAGATCCGCGAGCAGCTGCGACGCCAGGTCCCGGCTGAACCCGTTCCGCACCACGATCCGCAGCACGGCCACGTCCTCGAGCCGCGGGGGCATCGGGTACGCCGGCACGATCCATCCGCGCATGCGGAGCCCGGCGGAGATGTCGAACACGGTGTAGCCGCGCACGTCGTCCCGGAGCCGGAACGCGAACGCGGGCACGGCGCTGCCGTCGGAGACGAGCTCGAACGGCCCGAGCCCGGCGATCCTCGAGGCCAGCCACTTCGCCGTGTCGCGACAGGCCTGCTGCACCCGCCGGTACCCCTCGCGCCCGAGCCTCAGCAGGTTGTAGTACTGTGCCGCCACCTGCCCGCCGGGCCGGGAGAAGGTCAGCGCGAACGTCGGCATCTCGCCGCCGAGATAGTCGACGTCGAAGATCAGCTCCTTCGGCAGCGCCTCCCGATCCCGCCAGATGATCCACCCGATGCCGGGATAGACGAGCCCGTATTTGTGTCCGGATGAGTTGATGGACTGCACCCGCGGGACGCGAAAGTCCCAGGCCACGTCCGGATCGAGGAACGGCGCGATGAACCCGCCCGACGCGGCATCGACGTGGATCGGGACGTCGAGCCCCCGCTCCTCCTGCAAGCGGTCCAGCGCCGCGGCGATCTCGGCCACCGGCTCGTAGCTGCCGTCGAACGTGGAGCCCATGATCGCCACGACGCCGATCGTGTTCTCGTCACAGTGTTCGACGGCCCCTTCCGCGGTGAGATGGGTCCGCCCCGGGCCGAGCGGGACCTTCCGCGGCTCCACGTCCCAGTACCGGCAGAACTTCTCCCAGCAGACCTGCACGTTCGCGCCCATCACCAGGTTCGGCCGCCCGCCCTCCCGGCCTTCGCCGCGACGCCGCTCCCGCCAGCGCCGGAGCAGTGCGAGCCCGCCCAGCATGCACGCCTCGCTGGAGCCGGTGGTCGAGCAGCCGATCGGCTTCCCGTCCGCCGGCGCGGACCAGAGGTCGGCGATCATTCGCACGCAGCGCCGCTCGAGCTCCGTGGTCTGCGGGTACTCGTCCCGGTCGATGAAGTTCTTGTCCACGCACTCGTCCATGAGCCGCCGGGCCTGGGGCTCCATCCACGTCGTCACGAACGAGGCGAGGTTGAGGCGGGCGTTGCCGTCGAGCAGGAGCTCGTCGTGGACGATCTGGTAGGCGGTGTCGGGCGGCAGCCCGGTTTCCGGGATCCGGTCCCGGGGGACCTCGCCCGTCTCACCGGGCCGCGTGAACTGCGGGAGCAGCGACAGGGCGTGCGCGCCCTCCCCGGGTCGGGCTTCGTGGATGGCCATGCGGGCCTCTCTACAGACGGGACCGTTGCCAGGCAGCGGGCGCGCTCCCGGGGCAAGTTGCGTGCACCGCGGCCGTGATCCGCATCCAGCCCGGACGCCCCGTGTCGGCTGTCGGCGGCCGCCGCGAACCCTGCAGTCGTTCCCGGCGCATCACGGGCACCGGACCGAGGAGGCCACCATGCGGGTCGGGGCGTACATCCGTCACGCTCCGGGCGACGTCGCTCCCGCCGCCCTCTTCGCCTTCGCACCGTTTCCGGCCGCCGACGCATCGCTCGCGGATCCTGCGCCGCCCCCGATGCACGACGCCGCGCCGGAAGCCGGCCGACGCGACGTCGCTTCCCACGTCTCGAGACCCGTAGCGGCCCACCATGCTGTGACACCTCTCCGACGACGCTCGGCCCGCTACCCTCACATTCCCGGTGACGCGCCTACCCCAATCCGCGCGCGAGCCCGCTTGCCCGCCCCCCGCGTGCCCCCCGACGCACCCTTCCGAGGCGGTCCTCCACCCCTTGCCCGGTAGCCGACCACACGCTCGTCACCCTAGAGCTCGCGCAGGGCCCGCGAACCAGCTCCGCGGCCCGTCGGCGCCCTGAACCGCTCGCCTGCCCGCGGCCCGTTGTCAGGAATCTCGATCGACTGGATATCGACGGAGTCCACGCCCCGAGCACCGACAGCCAAGGCGTGGCGAGGTGTTCCAGCAGGAACGGCGCGCCGCCCCGCATGGATCGGTCCCGATTCTCCCGACGCGCAGCGTACGCCTTGATCGGGCCACGATCAGACGCGCCGCCCGGGAGCGCCGCGCGACTATCGACTCCGTGTCTTGTGGGATGATTCGGTTCGCAGGAGGATTGGTTCGCCGCCGGGGCCCGGCGAAACGCACCGCCCGGCGCGGTCAACCCTGCCGCGCGGCCGTCCGGAACGCCCGCCCGTAGCGCCGTCTCAGGATCGTGGTCAGCGGCACGCGCCCCTCGCCCGGCAGCCGGCGCACGAACTCGCCGCTGATCCGGGAAACGTGCAGCCCCACGCCCCCCGCCAGCTCGCGGATCGGCCTCGGGTGCGCACCCCACCAGAAGACCCGGTAGCCCGCCTCCAGCCCGACCCGCACGGCCTCGGCGTTGCCGTCGAAGCGCGGGAACGCCAGGTGACGGACGGTCTTGCCGAGCCTGGCCTCGATCGTCTCCCGCGCCCGCCGGAAGTCCTCCGCCATCGACTCGGGCGCGCCGTCCAGGCCCTGGAACCGGCGCTCGATCCCGGTCAGTTCCACCGGCTCCGGCCAGCGCGGGACGTAGCGGTGCCCGTAGGTGTGGGACTGGAAATCGACGTACCCGGATCCGTGCATCTCCCGGATCTCGTCCCACGTGCAGGGGCGTTCCGTCACGGCGGCGTGCTCCGGGCCGATCCCGTGGAAATGGGGCGCGATGAACGCCACGGCGCGGTGGGAGTAGGCCCGCAGGAGCGGATAGACCACGGAGTGGAGGTTCGCCGCGCCGTCGTCGAAACAGAGCACCACGGCACGCGACGGCGCGCGGCTCCGCCCCTCCAGGTGGTCCAGCACCTCGTCCGCTGTCAGCGTCACGTACCCGTTCCGCGTGAGGAAGCGCAGGTCCGCCTCGAAGTCTTCCGGCTCCACCGAGTGGTACCAGAAGGCCGCGATCTCCTGCGGCTCCTCGGGCCGGGCCGAGAACACGAAGGACGGGAACCCGCCGCGCAACGCCGCGTGGAGCTCGGGCCAGTTCTTCTCCCAGCGCTTACGCAGGAAGGCGACGACGGACATACCCCCCTCCCGCGGCGCAGCCGACGCCCCTCGCCCGTTCCCGTTCTCTGTCGTTCTCATGACGCGCCCGTGGCCACCGTGCGGCCCGCGAGCCGCAGATAGACCTTCTCGAGCTCGCGCGCGTGCCGCTCCAGGGTGAACAGCTCGAGCCGCCGGGCGGCCGCACTCGTGAGCGCCCTTGCCCGGGCGGAGTCCGACAGGATCTCCACGATCGCGTCCCCGAGCGCGGCGTCGTCGGCGACGTCGACCAGCACGCCGCACTCGCCGTCGCCGAGCACCTCGCGCACGCCGCCCACGTCCGTGGCCACCACCGGCTTGCCCGCGGCCATGGCCTCCAGCGCCACGAACGAGAAGCCCTCGTGGTCGGAGGGGACGACCACCACATCGATCGCGGCCAGCACGCTCGCCATGTCGCTCTGTGTCCCGGTGAAGCAGACGGCTTCTTCGAGCCCGAGCGTCCGAACGTACGCCTCGAGCTGCGCGCGCCCCGGCCCGTCCCCGACGAGGACCAAACGAGCCGCGGGGAACCGCTCCCGGATGCGCCGCATCTGCCCGATCATGCGGCCCTGCCCTTTCAGCGGGACGAGGCGCCCGATCACCCCGATCACCGGATCCGCCGGGCTGATCCCGTGCCGAGCGCGCCAGCCCGTGCCGGCCTCCGGATCGGCCGGCACGAACGCGGCCGGGTCGATCCCGTTGTACAGGATCTGGACCCGGTCCTCCCGCACCCGATACTCGCTCACGGCGTGGCGGGCCACCGCCCGGGACACGACAATGGCCAGATCGGTCCAACCCGCCATCGCGCGGATCGCTCCGCGCACCGACCGGGGGAGCGGATACACGTCGTGCAGGTGGATCAGCGCCTTCCGGCCCGTGGCCCGCGCCACCGTCCGCCCGACCAGGATCCCTTTCTGCCCCGCGGCATGGACGACCTCGATCCGCTCGCTCCGGACCAGCCGCAGTACGTCGGTGAACGCCCGGAGATCCCAACGGCCGCGGCTCAGGAAGAGGGTCCGTACCCCGGCGCCCCGCAGCTCGTCGGCCGCGGGGTGCGGCTCCCGGAGAAAGCAGGCGGTGATATCGACCAGCGAGCGGTCGAGGCGCGGCAGGACGGAGAGACAGTAGCGCGTCAGCCCGTGTCTGACGCCGCCTGGATACCCCAGATGATCGTAGAGGAACAGGACGCGCACCGGCGGCGCCCCAGGGCCCGGTGCGGTGGCAGCGGCGACGTCGACCCGAGCCGGTTCACCGTAGGGCACGCTCCCTCTCCAGTACGCGGGCGTAGACCTCCTCTACCTTCTCCGCCGTCCGGTCCCACGAGTACTCCCGACGGATCTCCTCGCGCGCCGCATGGCCGAGCGCACGGGCGAGCTCCGGATGGTCCAGCAGGTGCAGGATCCCGTCGGCCAGCGCCGCGGGATCGGAGCTCTCGGCGATCCAGCCGGTCACGCCGTGGCGGAGATGCGCCGCGGAGCCCGGGAACGACACGACCGGGCACCCGGCGGCCATGTAGTTCATGAGCTTCTGGGGGATCCCGTCGCACTGCACGCGCGGGTTCACCGCCACATCCGCAGCGCGCAGTTCCGCCGGCAGTTCCTCGAAGGTCGTGTGCACCACGTCCACGTGCTGACGGATCCCCAGCGACTGGGCGAGGCCCTCCAGACTCCCGAGGTCCGTGTCGATCACCAGCCGCAGGCGGACATCCTGCCTGTGCTGGAGCACACGCTGGAACGCCCGCAGCAGATGGTCGACTCCCTGGTAGGGCGCCAGGTTGCCCGTGAACAGAACGGTCTTGCTGTCCGACCGCCGCGGCGTCGATGGCCCGTCGAACAGCTCGACCTCCACGCCGTTCTCCACGACGGTCACTCGGTCGACCGGCACCGCCCCGCTCCCGACGAGCTGCTCCCGCAACAGCGGAGTAACGGTGACCACATGATCGGCCCAACCCGGCATGCGCTGGTCGAGGGACGCCCCGATCCGCCGCAGCACCCCCCGTCCCAGGCCCATCCGGTAGTACGGCAGCTCGGTGCGGAGCAGCGTGTGCGCATCGTAGATGATGGGCGCGCCAGCCCGCCTCCGAGCGGCCTTCGCCACCAGCAGCCCCTCGTAATGATGGGCGTGGATCACATCGAAGGACCCGCCGTTCAGCACGCTCCGGACCTTCCAGTACAACAGCGGGTCGAGCACGAACAGCTTCGCGTAGGTCGGTCCGGGCGCAGCCCGCCGGTACCCCGGCACCCGCGGGATGCGATGCACATAGATCGGGGCATCGCCGATCGACTGCCCGATGTGATACGTGACCACGTGCACCTCATGGCCACGCAACCCAAGCGCTTCCGCCATCCGGAAGATGCGGATCGGCGTTCCGCGCGGATAGGGGAACGGGCACGCCGCGATCATCGCGATACGCAGGCGTCCGGCCGCTCGCCCGTCCCTCCGGCTCCGAGTGGCCATCTGCTGACTGGTCACCATCGACGAACCCGATATAGGAAAAGGAGCTGCGGCGATTGCGCCCGTGGCGGTGCTTTGGCCGTCCAGTCGTTCGGGATGGTCAGGCCCCCGTTGCTCGAGCCCTTTCGGCCGGGTGGAGCATGCCCGGTCCGCCATCGACCTCGTGTCGACCCCCAGGATCCACGGGCGCCACAGCCCGCTCCCGCGGTTCCAGGCCACGTGTAACCACGTGGAGTGACGAATGCCCCCGCCCGTCGTGGCCTCGAGCACGTGCGGGCGTGTTGTCCAATCCGCAGCTGACTTCGTCGGCGGCACGACCTGGGGATGGCGAACCCGCTGATCGCGTTCTCGATCCAGACCGACCGGCTGCTGACGCGATCAGGCAGGGCCGGGAGCACAAGACGTGCCAACCCGGCCGCTCCCGGAACCTTCCACGCACGGCCCAGTGTGCACCGCGCCCCGGTACCCGGCCCCAACGAGAGAGCCCCACGGGTACCGCGTCCAGTAACAACATACGCCGTGGTCCGTTTTCGGGATCAATGCGACGAGTGAGCTCAACGGATCCGCTTCGATGCCACGGCGTTCGTCCGGTTCCGCCGGTCAGCTCGACGCTCTCCTCCGACGGCCCCGGGGAGATCTACCTCATCGCACTGACACAAGACGGGGAGGGCGGGCGGCCAACTCATGGCCAGAGCGCATCGCCGGTTCGTCTGCAGGAGCCGCCAAGGCGTCCGCCGATCGTCCCGACCCGGCTCCTGTGCCCCTGCCGAGGTGTACCCTCCTCGCCACTCCTGTATCACAGATGCAACAGTCCACGCCTGTCCAACCCATTCCCCGATCCGTGGGCGCAACGTGGAACGCTTGCCGCGTACAGCAGCGCAAGAACCCGGTCGAGGATGCCGCTCGGGGTCGACCGATCACGCCCGGTGCCACGAAGTAGCATACTGCTACAGCGCGATGGCCGGCGTCCTCACGTTCTTTGTCGTGGNGGCATGANTATAGCAAAGAAAAGTGGGTTTCGGTACCTTACCGGCCCCGGTCCGGCGGGGGCCTCGGCCGGAATCCCACAGGTGCAACCGACCTGCTCGGATCGTGGGATCCACTCGAAATCGCGGCGAGCGTCGGTCTATTCGCCCGCATCGGTTCGAAAGATCAGGTCGTCGGTCTTTCCGCTCGCGAGGCCGCTCGTGAGCATCCCGGCCAGCGATCGGACGCGGGCGTGTGTCGGCAACGACCGTCCGGCGGTCGATCGTACGCCAGGGAACCGCCGGGACAACAGGCAACGGATCGCGCTGGGCATGCGGTTCTGAACACCGACTGACTCTATGGATATCGTAGACGCTTCGACGATCGGCCTGGCCGGGTCCACCGCGGGATCGGGCAGCAGCGAAGAGCCGATCTC
>JGI25326J35508_1001823_pt1 | contig 15304 bp, 10 predicted proteins | sample HigsolmetaAR201D_FD_35508 | JGI IMG/M metagenome (IMG submission 35508)
GCGACGATCATGACGGACCCGGAGTTCGCCGACGCCACCTACGTCGAGCCGATCACCCCGGAGATCGTCGAGAAGATCATCGAGAAGGAGCGGCCGGACGCCCTGCTGCCCACGCTCGGCGGCCAGACCGCGCTCAACACCGCGGTCGCGCTGCACGAGGCCGGGGTGCTCGAGCGGTACGGGGTCGAGCTGATCGGCGCGGACATCGACGCGATCCGGGCCGGCGAGGACCGCGACCGGTTCAAGGAGGTCGTCGACCGGGTCGCCGCCAAGTACGGCCTCAACGCCTCCTCGGCCCGCTCGGTGATCTGCCACTCGCTGGAGGAGTGCGTCGCCGCCGCGCAGGACCTCGGCTACCCGGTCGTGGTACGGCCCAGCTTCACCATGGGCGGCGCCGGCTCCGGGTTCGCCCACGACGAGGCCGAGCTGCGCCGCATCGCCGGGGCCGGGCTCGCCGCCTCGCCCACCCACGAGGTGCTCCTGGAGGAGTCGGTCCTCGGGTGGAAGGAGTACGAGCTCGAGGTGATGCGCGACCGGGCGGACAACGTCGTGATCGTCTGCTCGATCGAGAACATCGACCCGATGGGCGTGCACACCGGCGACAGCGTCACGGTCGCCCCGGCGATGACGCTCACCGACCGCGAGTACCAGAACATGCGCGACGTGGCGATCGCGGTGATCCGGGAGGTCGGGGTCGACACCGGCGGCTGCAACATCCAGTTCGCGGTCGACCCGCGCACCGGGCGCATGATCGTCATCGAGATGAATCCGCGGGTGTCGCGGTCCTCGGCGCTCGCCTCGAAGGCGACCGGCTTCCCGATCGCCAAGATCGCGGCCCGGCTCGCGGTCGGGTACACGCTCGACGAGATCCCCAACGACATCACCGGCGAGACCCCGGCGTCGTTCGAGCCCGCGCTCGACTACGTCGTGGTGAAGGTGCCGCGGTTCGCGTTCGAGAAGTTCGCCGGGGCCGACCGGACGCTCACCACGCACATGAAGTCGGTGGGCGAGGCGATGGCGATCGGCCGGAACTTCCCCGAGGCGCTGCAGAAGGCGCTGCGGTCGCTGGAGCGCAAGGGCTCGTCGTTCAGCTGGGCGGGGGAGCCGGGCGACCTGGATGAGCTGCTGGAGGCCTGCCGCACCCCGCACGACGGGCGGCTGCGCACCATGCAGCAGGCGATCCGGGCCGGGGCCACCGCCGAGCAGCTGCACGAGGCCACCGCGATCGACCCGTGGTTCATCGACCAGCTGTTCGCCATCGACGAGCAGGCCCGCGCGCTCGCCGAGGGCGAGCTCACCGCCGAGCGGCTCCGCAGGGCCAAGCGGTACGGCTTCTCCGACGCCCAGATCGCCGAGATCCGCGGCACGACCGAGGCAGAGGTCCGCGCGCTGCGCCACGAGCTCGGCGTGCGGCCGGTGTACAACACCGTGGACACCTGCGCCGCCGAGTTCGCCGCGCGCACGCCGTACCTGTACTCCACCTACGACGAGGAGACCGAGGTCCCGCAGGGCGACCGGCCCAAGGTGATCATCCTGGGCAGCGGGCCGAACCGGATCGGGCAGGGCATCGAGTTCGACTACGCCTGCGTGCACGCGTCCTTCGAGCTGGCGAAGGCNGGNTACGAGACGGTGATGGTGAACTGCAACCCGGAGACCGTCTCCACCGACTACGACACCAGCGACCGGCTCTACTTCGAGCCGCTCACCCTCGAGGACGTGCTCGAGGTGGTGCACGCCGAGATGGCCACCGGCCCGGTCGCCGGGGTGATCGTGCAGTTCGGCGGGCAGACCCCGCTCGGGCTGGCGCAGGCGCTCAAGGACGCCGGGGTGCCGGTGGTCGGCACCCCGCCGGAGTCGATCCACCTCGCCGAGGACCGCGGCGCGTTCGGCCGGGTGCTCGCCGAGGCCGGGCTNGNCGCGCCCAAGCACGGCACCGCGCGCAGCCNGGNGGAGGCCGAGCGGATCGCCCGGGAGATCGGCTACCCGGTGCTCGTGCGGCCCTCGTACGTGCTCGGCGGCGCGGGCATGGCGATCGTCTACGACGACGAGACGCTGCGCGCGTACATGGCGCGGGCGGTCACCGACACCGACCACCCGATCCTCATCGACCGGTTCCTCGACGAGGCGATCGAGATCGACGTCGACGCGATCTACGACGGCGAGGAGCTCTACCTCGGCGGCGTGATGGAGCACATCGAGGAGGCCGGCATCCACTCCGGCGACTCGGCGTGCGCGCTGCCGCCGATCACCCTCGGCGGGCACGACATCAAGCGCATCCGCGCCGCGACCGAGGCGATCGCGCGCGGCGTGGGCGTGCGCGGGCTCATCAACGTGCAGTACGCGCTGTCGGCCGGCGTGCTGTACGTGCTCGAGGCCAACCCGCGGGCGAGCCGTACCGTGCCGTTCGTGTCGAAGGCGACCGCGGTGCCGCTCGCCAAGGCGGCCGCCCGGGTGATGATGGGCGCCACCATCGCCGAGCTGCGCCGCGAGGGCCTGCTCCCGGCCGAGGGGGACGGCGGCACGCTGCCGCTCGACGCCCCGATCGCGGTGAAGGAGGCGGTGCTGCCGTTCAACCGGTTCCGCGGCGTGGACACCGTGCTCGGNCCGGAGATGCGCTCCACCGGCGAGGTGATGGGCATCGACGAGGTGTTCGGCACCGCGTTCGCCAAATCGCAGGCCGCGGCGTACGGCTCGCTGCCCACCAAGGGCCGGGCGTTCGTCTCCGTGGCGAACCGGGACAAGCGCGCGATGATCCTGCCGGTGAAGGTGCTCGCCGACCTCGGGTTCGAGATCCTCGCCACCGAGGGCACCGCCGAGGTGCTGCGCCGCAACGGGGTGCGCGCCACGGTGGTGCGCAAGCACAGCGACGGGCCCGGCCCGGACGGCGAGCCGACCGTGGTGCGGCGCATCCTCGACGGCGAAATCGACCTGATCGTGAACACGCCGTTCGGCAGCCCCGGCCAGTCCGGGCCGCGGCTCGACGGCTACGAGATCCGCACCGCCGCGGTGCTGCGCGGCATCCCGTGCGTCACCACGGTGCAGGGGCTCGCCGCGGCGGTCCAGGGCATCCAGGCGCTGATCCGGGGCGACGTGGGCGTGCGGTCGCTGCAGGAGCACGCGCGGCGGCTGCGCGGCTGAGGGCGGCCCGCGGCGCTCCGCCCGGCCGGGTTCCGATCGGAACCCGGCCGGAGTGCCGTCCGGAACCGGTCGGAAAACGGCTCCGCCTGTCGGCGGGTCCTTTGACGACAAGGGGGGCGTTGACGGCAGAGTTGCTTTCAGCGGGTTGCTTTCGACGGGTCGCCTCGACGCCTCGACGGGCCGCCGCGGGGGCCGCGTGACGGGTTCCCGTGACGGACCACCCCCGGCGGGCGCCCGGCCGGGTCCCGTCGAGGGGTCGCCGTGAGGTGGGCGCCGTCCCGGCCGGTCCGGGCGGCGGGCGGCCCGGCGCGTGCTCCGGCGGAGGTGAGTGAGACGGCTGCTAGCCCGGTACAGGTGACCGGCACGGTGCTGACGACGCGCCGTGTCGACGCCTACCATGCGCTCACCGTGGTGGCGCCCGGCATCGCCGAGCGGTTCCGCCCGGGCCACTTCATCACCGTCGCGGTCGGCGGCCCGGCGTCCGCCACGCTCGCCCGCCGCGCCTTCTCGGTGCACGACGTCAAGCCGGACTACGGCGGCACGGTCGAGTTCGTGTTCACCGTGCGCGGCCCGGGCACGGCCTGGCTCGCCGAGCGCAAGGCGCGCGACACCCTCGACATGGTCGGCCCGCTCGGCCGCCCCTTTCCGCTGCCCCGCGACCCGGTGCACTGCGTGCTGGTCGGGGCCGAGTACGGCTCGGCGCCGCTGTTCGGGCTCGCCGACCTGCTGCAGCGGCGGGGCTGCCGGGTGGACTTCGTGCTCGGCGCGGCGAGCGCGGACCGGGTGTTCGGCGCGCTGCGCGCCCGGCGCATGGGGGAGACCACGACGCTGACCACCGAGGACGGCTCGCTGGGGGTGCGGGGCCGGGTCACCGACGTGCTGCCGTCGGTGATCGCCGACACCCGGGCGGACGTGGTGTACGCCTGCGGCCCGCTGTCCACGCTGCGCGGGGTCGCCGCGGTGGCGATCGAGTTCGACATCCCGATCCAGGTGGCCGTGGAGCAGACCATGGTGTGCGGCTTCGGGGTGTGCGGCTCGTGCGTGCTGCCGGTGATCGGCGAGGACGGGGTCACCCGGATGGTGCGCGCCTGCGTGGAGGGCCCGGTGTTCCGCGGCGAGCGGGTGCGGTTCGAGGACATCGGCACGATCCCGTTCGACGCCCTGGGCGCCCCTGGGGCGCCGGGCGGGCGGGCGCACGAGCCCGGCGGCCAGACAGGGAACCGACATGTCAGTTGATATGCGGACGTACCTCGCGCATGTCGAGCTCGCCAACCCGATCACCACGGCCGCCGGCTGCGCGGGCAGCGGGCGTGAGCTCGCCCAGTTCTTCGACCTCAACCGGCTCGGCGCGGTGATCACCCGGTCGATCACGCTCACCCCGCGGTCCGGCCGCCCCACCCCGCGGACCGCGGAGACGCCCTCCGGCCTGCTCAACGCGGTCGGCCTGCAGGGGCCCGGCATCGACGCCTTCCTCGACCGCGAGCTGCCCTGGCTCGCCGAGCGCGGGGTCACCACGATCGTGTCGATCGCCGGGGGCAGCGTCTCCGAGTACGGCACGCTCGCCCGGCGGCTCGCCTCCGCGGCCGGGGTGACCGCGGTCGAGGTGAACCTGTCCTGCCCCAACGTGGAGGACCGCGGCCGGATCTTCGCCCGGGACCCCGCCGCCGCGGCCGAGGTGATCGCCTCGGTGCGCGCCTCCAGCCGGTACGACGTGCCGGTGATCGCCAAGCTCTCCCCGGACGTGGCCGACGTGGTCGCGGTCGCCCGGGCGTGCGTGGACGGGGGAGCGGACGCGCTCTCAATGATCAACACACCGCTCGGCATGGCGATCGACGTGGACACCATGCGGCCCGCGCTCGCCGCGGGCACCGGCGGGCTCTCCGGTCCCGCCATCCGGCCGCTCGCCGTACGCTGCCTGTGGCAGGTGCACGCGGCGCTGCCGGGGGTGCCGATCATCGGCATGGGCGGCGTGATGACCGGACGCGACGCGCTCGAGCTGATCCTCGCGGGCGCGTGCGTGGTCGCCGTCGGGACCGCGATCTTCAACGACCCCTACGCGTGCCTGCGCATCCTGCGCGAGCTCGAGGATCTGCTGCACAAACGCGGCTTCGAGCGGCTGGCCGACGCGGTGGGCCTCGCCCACCGGCCGCCGGGCACCGGCCCTCGGGGCCGAATCGATCTTGAGGAGAGTTCCCTGTGACGCCCGCCCCCATCGCGGTCGCGCTCGACGCGCCCGACCTGGAGACCGCCGCCCGCTGGGCCCACCTGGTCACCCCCCACGTGAGCACCGTGAAGGTCGGCCTGGAGCTGTACCTGCGCTACGGCCCCGACGTGATCGCCTCGGTGCGCGGGGCGAGCGGCGTGCAGGTCTTCCTCGACCTGAAGCTGCACGACATCCCGAACACCGTGGCGGGCGCGACCCGCGCGGTCGCCCGGCTCAAGCCCGCGATCCTCACCGTGCACGCCGCCGGCGGCCCGGCGATGATCCGCGCCGCGGTGGAGGCCGCCCCGCAGACGAAAATCGCGGCCGTGACGGTGCTGACGTCGCTCACGCCGGGCGATCTCGAGGCGGTGGGACTCCGAGGCCCGGCCACGGACGCCGCGCGCCGTCTCGCCGTTCTGGCGGTGGAGGCGGGCGCCCAGGCCCTGGTGTGCTCGCCGCACGAGGTCGCCGCGGTGCGCGCCGAGGTCGGCCCGGACGTGATGCTCATCACCCCCGGCGTACGGCCCGCCGGGGCCGCCGTCCAGGACCAGGCCCGCGTCGCCACGCCCGAGCAGGCCCTGGCGAACGGCGCGGACCTGCTGGTGATCGGCCGCCCCATCACCGGCGCCGCCGACCCCGGGGCGGCCGCCGCGGCGATCGCCAGCGCGCTGCGCCGGCACGCGTCCATCGGCTGACCCGGCCGGCCCGGCCGCGCCGCGCGGAACGGTTCACGGAACGCCACGCTCGAGCGGGCTGTGAGAAAAATCACGGCCCGGACCGTGCTTTCGCATTCGCCGCGACCGCGTGATCGTGTGACGCGAATCACGCCCGCCGGGGGCCGGTGCCCGCCCCGGTGGCATGGCCGGGATCCGGCGGACCGGAACCGGCCACACAGCGTCACGGATTAGTGCTGATATTTCAGTCCGTTTTTTGGCGGGTTGGCCGATTTTCGGACCCACAGGTCATGTGGTTCCGGGGGCCCGACACCGGCGTCCGGTGGGCGTCGCCGTACCCTGGCGCGGGCGTCCGGGCTCCGCCGTGACGTGCCCGTGGCCGCCCGCAGGGCGCCAGCTGGCGGTGCCGGCCGGGCGCCGTGGTCCCGGAGCGGCGGGCGGAGCGGGCCCGCGGCGGGCACGGCGGGGGCGCCGCGCGGGCGCGGCAAAGCCGGGTGGTGGGGGCCTTTTGATAGACGGAACGTGCCTTTCCGGTCACGGAACGAGATGAACCGGATTTTGTGGGGGGATAAACCGGCTTTGACGTTGCTAGAAGGCCGAAGACCAGCTAGTTTCCCCTCCCGTCCGAGTACATCGACAGAAATTCGAGGTGACCCGGCGTGGCTCTTCCTCCACTGACCCCCGAGCAGCGCGCCGCAGCCCTGGAGAAGGCTGCCAAGGCCCGCAAAGAGCGTGCCGAGGTCAAGAACCGGCTCAAGCATGGCGCGGTTTCTCTGGCTGAGGTGCTGAAAAGCGGGCAGACCGATGACGTCATCGGGAAGATGAAGGTGTCGGCGCTGCTGGAGTCGCTACCCGGCGTGGGCAAGGTCCGCGCCAAGCAGCTTATGGAGCGGCTCGGTATCGCCGAGTCCCGGCGAGTGCGGGGACTCGGGGCCAACCAGCGTGCCGCTCTGGAGCGCGAGTTCGGCGGGGCCGAGGCCTGACGGCTTCGGCCGGATGGTCGGCCCCGCGTGACGGGGCGGGACGGCCGAACCGGTAGGTTCGGAAGCGTTCCGGTCCGGCGTCTCCGCCCGGAGACGCCGCACGCGGGGATGGTCGAACGGGGGTAATGAGGTGACCGGCATGTCCTGGTCCGGCGAAGGCCGGCTCCACGAGACCGCCGCGGTGGGCGCCGCGGCAGGCCCGGCGCGGGCGGCCGGGGACGGCACCGGGACGGGTGCCCGGAACCCTCTGCCCCGCGGCGGCCGCCCGGAGGAGACGCCGCCCCCTCCAGGGCGCTTCTCCGGGCCGACCGGCAACCGCCTGACCGTCCTGTCCGGCCCGTCCGGGGTGGGCAAGTCGACGGTCGTCGCCGAGCTCCGGCGGACGCACCCCGAGGTGTGGCTGTCGGTCTCGGTGACCACCCGCAAGCCCCGCCCGGGCGAGACCGACGGGGTGGAGTACCACTTCGTGGACGGCGAGGAGTTCGACCGGCTGGTCGCGGCCGGCGAACTGCTGGAGTGGGCCGAGTTCGCCGGCAACCGGTACGGCACCCCGGCCGCGCCGGTGCTGGAGAGGCTCGAGGCGGGCGTCCCGACGCTGCTGGAGATCGACCTGCAGGGCGCGCGGCAGGTCCGCAAGGCCATGCCCGATGCCCTGCTGGTCTTCCTCGCCCCGCCGAGCTGGGAGGTGCTCGAGGCGCGGCTGCGGGGCCGCGGCACCGAGCCCGAGGACGTGATCGAGCGGCGGCTCGCCCAGGGGCGCATCGAGATGGCCGCCGAACCGGAGTTCGACGTCACCCTGATCAACACGTCGGTCCAGGAAGTCTGCGAGCGGCTGATAGATTTGATGCGGGTCCGTAGCGGCGTCCGCTGAACCCTGCCCGCAGGGCCCGGGTGGCGAGGACCGGCGGTTCCCGCCGGCGTCTCCGCCGGCCCGCCGTACCGCGGCCGATCGCGGACGCCCGGCGACCCGGCCGGTGACCGGACGGGTCCGGCGCCGACCCGCAGACATCAGTTCACCGACATGGGGGACACGAACGTGGCTGGCACTGCCCCGGTTGCCGAAGGCATCACCAACCCGCCGATCGACCAGCTGCTCGACGTCGTCGACAGCAAGTACAGTCTCGTGATCATGGCCGCCAAGCGGGCCCGCCAGATCAACGCCTACTACTCGCAGCTCGGCGAGGGCCTGCTGGAGTACGTCGGCCCGCTGGTGGAGACCCACCCCCAGGAGAAGCCGCTCTCGATCGCGCTGCGCGAGGTCGCCGAGGGGCTGCTCACCGCCGAGCCGGTGGAGAGCTGACCCGGCGATGACCGCTCCCGCGCGGGTGGTGCTCGGGGTCGGCGGCGGCATCGCCGCGTACAAGGCGTGCGAGCTGCTGCGGTTGTTCACCGAGTCCGGCCATGACGTTCGCGTGGTGCCGACACGCGACGCGTTGCGCTTCGTGGGCGAGCCGACCTGGGCCGCGCTCTCCGGGCATCCGGTCTCCGCCGAGGTGTGGGACGGCGTGCACGAGGTGCCGCACGTGCGCATCGGCAAGGAGGCCGACCTCGTGGTGGTCGCGCCGGCCACCGCCGACCTGCTCGCCAAGGCGGCCGGCGGGTTCGCCGGCGACCTGCTCACCGCCACCCTGCTCACCGCCCGCTGCCCGGTCGTGTTCGCCCCGGCGATGCACACCGAGATGTGGGAGCACCCCGCCACCCGCGCGAACGTCGCCACGTTGCGCGAGCGCGGCGCGTACGTGCTCGACCCGGCCGTGGGCAGGCTCACTGGGGCCGACACCGGCCCCGGCCGGCTGCCCGACCCCGAGGACATCTTCGCGTTCTGCCGCCGCCTGCTGGCGGCACGGCGCGGCGAACTGGCGGGGCGGCGCGTGGTGGTCACCGCGGGCGGCACCCGCGAGCCGATCGACCCGGTCCGGTTCATCGGCAACCGGTCCTCCGGGCTGCAGGGCTACGCCCTGGCGGCGACCGCGGCCGCCCGGGGCGCCGAGGTCACGCTGATCGCCGCGAACACGGCGCTCCCCGATCCCGCCGGGGTGAAGGTGATCCGCGTGGAGACCGCGCTCGACATGCGCGAGGCGGTGTTCGAGGCCGCCGCGCACGCCGACGCGGTGGTGATGGCCGCGGCCGTCGCCGACTTCCGCCCGGCCGCGCCGTCCGAGTCCAAGATCAAGAAGACGGACGCCGAGCCCGAGCCGATCCGCCTGGTGAAGAACCCCGACATCCTCGCCGAGCTGTGCGCGCGCCGCCGGGAGGGCGGGGCGGACGCGCCGAGCGTGATCGTCGGGTTCGCGGCCGAGACCGACGACGTGCTCGCCAACGGCCGCGCGAAGCTCCGCCGCAAGGGCTGCGACCTGCTCGTGGTGAACCAGGTGGGCACGGGGCTCGGCTTCGGCACCCCGGACAACGCCGCCACCGTGCTCGGCGCCGACGGCTCCGCGGTGGAGGTGCCCCGCGGGCCCAAGGAGGCGCTCGCCGACGTGGTGTGGGACCTCGTCGCCGACCGCCTGCCGGGCCGTACCGCGTGACGCGGGCCGGCCACCGGTGTCCGCATTCTGACAAGGCTCTGACCTGCGCGATCGCGCCCGCGCGCGGCGCGACACCGTGGGGGTTTCGCGGCTCGGCCGAGGGTGGGGCTAGACTCGGCGAGGCGCCGCTCGCCCGCCACGGCAGGCGCGCACGCCCTGATACGTCAGCAGCCGCTGCATGAGGAGCCATTGAGTTGTCCCGCCGCCTGTTCACATCCGAGTCGGTGACCGAGGGCCACCCGGACAAGATCGCCGACCAGATCAGCGACGCGATCCTCGACGCCATGCTGAAGGACGACCCGCGCAGCCGGGTCGCCGTGGAAACGTTGATCACCACGGGCCAGGTCCACGTCGCGGGCGAGGTGACCACGGAGACGTACGTCGACATCCCCGGGGTCATCCGGGAGAAGATCCTGGAGATCGGCTACGACGCCTCCCACAAGGGCTTCGACGGCGCCTCGTGCGGCGTGTCGATCTCCATCGGCGCCCAGTCGCCGGACATCGCCCAGGGTGTGGACGACGCCTACGAGTTCCGCGAGGGCGTGAACACCGACGAGCTCGACCGGCAGGGCGCCGGCGACCAGGGCCTCATGTTCGGGTACGCCTGCCGGGAGACCCCCGAGCTCATGCCGCTGCCGATCATGCTCGCCCACCGCATGGCGCGGCGGCTCGCCGAGGTGCGCAAGTCCGGCACCATCCCGTACCTGCGCCCGGACGGCAAGACGCAGGTCACCATCGAGTACGACGGCGACCGCCCGGTGCGGGTGGACACCGTCGTGGTCTCCACCCAGCACGCGCCGGAGATCGACCTGAAGGAGATGCTCACCCCGGACATCGCCGAGCACGTGGTCGACCCGGTGCTCAAGGACCTCGACATCGAGGTGGAGGGCTACCGGCTGCTGGTGAACCCCACCGGCCGCTTCGAGATCGGCGGCCCGATGGGCGACGCCGGGCTCACCGGGCGCAAGATCATCATCGACACGTACGGCGGCATGGCCCGCCACGGCGGCGGCGCCTTCTCCGGCAAGGACCCCTCCAAGGTCGACCGCTCCGCCGCCTACGCGATGCGCTGGGTGGCGAAGAACGTGGTCGCCGCCGGGCTCGCCGACCGCTGCGAGGTGCAGGTCGCGTACGCGATCGGCAAGGCGAAGCCGGTCGGCCTGTTCGTCGAGTGCTTCGGCACCGAGAAGATCCCGGTCGAGCGCATCCAGGACGCCGTGCTCGAGGTCTTCGACCTGCGCCCGGCCGCGATCATCCGGGACCTCGACCTGCTGCGTCCCATCTACACCCCGACGGCCGCCTACGGCCACTTCGGCCGGGAGGAACCGAACTTCTCCTGGGAGCGCACCGACCGCGTCGAGGCCCTGCGGCAGGCCGCCGGCGTCTGATCCGCCGCCTGTACCCGCGCTCGCTCGGAGCGGACCGTGTGGTACGGGCCGGCGCCGCCGTCCGCCGAGACGAGGTTCGTCGGCAGGCGGCGGGAGGTGGGCGCGGTCGCGGCCGCGCTCAAGCGCTTCCGCCTCGTCACCGTCACCGGTGTCGGCGGGGTGGGCAAGACGCGCGTCGCGCTGCGCGTGGCGTCGGGCGCGCGCCGCGCCTTCCCCGACGGCGTGTGGTTCGTCGAGCTGTCCGGGGTGACCGACCCCGGGCAGGTCGAGCAGGCGGTGGCGCAGGCGTTCGACGCCGCCGACCCGGCAGGGTCCGCGGCGGCGCTCGCCGCCCGGGTGGCCGACCTGCGCGCCCTGCTCATCCTCGACACCTGCGAGCACCTGGTGGACCCGGTGGCGCTGCTGGTGCGGACGCTGCTCGCCGCCGGCTCCCGGCTGCGGGTGCTCGCCACCAGCCGCCAGCCGCTCGGCATCCCGGGGGAGCGCATCGTCCCGGTGCCGCCGATGCGGGTGCCGGAGCCGGTGCCGGGCCGTACCCCGGACCCGGCCGCGCTCGCCGGGTGCGAGTCGGTCGCGCTGTTCGTCGACCGGGTCGCCACCGCGCTGCCCGGGTTCCGGGTCACCCGGGAGAACGCGGCCGCGATCGCCGAGTTATGCGTGCGGCTCGACGGCATCCCGCTGGCGATCGAGCTCGCCGCCGCCCGCGTGCCCGCGCTCGGCGTGGCGCACCTCGCCGAGACCCTGCAGGACCGGCTGTCGCTCGGCGGCCCCGGATCGTCCCGGCACCGCAGCGTCGGCGCCACGCTGCGGTGGAGCCACGACCTGTGCACCGCCGAGGAGCGGCTCGCCTGGGCGCGGCTGTCGGTGTTCCATGGCGCCTTCGACCTGCCCGCCGTCGAGGCGGTCTGCGTCGACGAGGCGTTCCCCGCCGCGCGCGTGTACCCGGCCGTCGCCGGGTTGGTGGACAAGTCGATCCTCGGCGCCTGCCGGTGCGAGGACGGCATGTCCTACCGCATGCTCGACACGATCCGCGAGTACGGCCGGGCCCGGCTCGCCGAGTCCGGGGAGCACCGGCGGCTGCTGCGGCGGCACCGGGACCACTTCTTCGGCCTCGTGCTCGCCGCTGGCCGCATCGCGACCGCGGGCGAGGGCGGCGACGCCGTACCGGGGGAGCGCGGCGGGCTGCTGCGGCGGTGGCGGGAGGTACGGCGGTGCTGGCCGGACGTGCGCGCCGCGCTCGGCCGGTGCGCCGCGGACCCGGCCGAGGCCACGGCCGGGCTGGCGCTCACCGCGCGCGCGTGGTTCCTGTGGACCGCCTGCGGCATGGCCCGGCAGGGGCGGCACGAGCTGGAGCGCTTCCTCGCGCTGGTGCGGCCGCCCGACCCCGGGCGTCCGTGGGCGCTGCTCGTGCTCGCCTACGTGACGCTCGCCCAGGGCGACCATGCGGCCGCCCGTTCCGCGCTNGACCGCTGCGCGCACGAGCTGCCGCCGGGCGGTGATCCGCGGCAGCACGCCTGCCTGCGGAAGCTGCGNGGCACCCTCGCCTGCCTGGAGGGCCGGTTCGCCGAGGCCGAGCGCCTGCTGACCGACGTGACCACGCGGCTGCGCGACCACCTGCTGCCCGAGGTGCTCACCGCCGCGCTCGCCGAGCTCGGCCTGAGCCGGATGTGGCGGGGGGACGTCGCGGGCGCCCGGGAGACCCTCACCGAGTGCCGGGAGCTGTGCGAGCGGCTCGGCGACGCGTGGGTGGGATCGTACGCCGACTACGGCCTCGGCCTGGTGGCGCGGGCCGACGGCGACGTGGCCGCGGCCACCGGGCTGCTGCGGGCCGCGCTGCGGGTCAAGCGGGTGCCGCCGGACGTGCTCGGCATGCTCCAGTGCCTGGAGGTGCTCGCCTGGCTCGCCGCCGAGCAGGCGGACTTCCCGCGGGCCGCCCGGCTGCTCCACGCGGTGCGGCGGCACCTGCGCGAGCAGGACCTCGCCCTGCTCGGCTCCCCGCTGTTCCTCGCCGAGCACGCCCGCTGCGAGCGGGCGATCCGGCGCGCGCTCACCGCCCGGGAGCGGGAGCTCGCCCGGCGGGAGGGCGGCTCGATGTCGCTCGACGAGATCGCCGGCTACGCCCTCGGCGAGGACGAGTCCCCGCAGGCCGACCGGGACGACGACTGGGCGCCGCTCACCCCCCGGGAACGCGACGTGGCCGCGCTGCTCGCCGCCGGGCTCACCAACCGCGAGATCGCCGACCGCCTCATGGTCACCGCCCGTACTGTCGACACGCACGTCGGCAACATCCTCGCCAAGCTCGGCTTCGCCGCGCGGGCGCAGATCGCCGCGTGGAGCGCCCGCCGCCGGCTCGGGGACGGCTGACGCACCGGGGCATGCCCGCTCGCGGAGCCCGGGCGGTGCCGGGATCCGGCGCGGCCGGACCGAAAGCTGTTTGATCGGCGCTGCCGGGCCGNNNGGTGTTTGATCGGCGCGGCNGGGCCGCGCGGTGTTTGATCGGCGCGGCCGGGCCGCGCCGTGTTTAGATCGAGCCGATGGCTGACGTGGGAAACCTTCCGGTCGAGGTGAGCGGGCTGGTCGGCCGCGGGCCCGAGGTGCGCGCCGGCCTGCGGCTGCTGGCCGGCGCCCGGCTGGTCACCGTCACCGGCCCGGCCGGCGTCGGCAAGAGCCGCGTCGCGATCCGGATCGCCGAGTCGTCGCGGCGCCGCCTGCCGGGCGGCGCCTGGTACGCCGAGCTGTCCGAGGCGGCGCCACCGGACGCCCCGGCCGCGGCCGACCCGAGGGCGGCGCTGCGCGCGGCCGCCCGCGCGGTGGCGGCGGCGCTGCGGGGGCCCGGCGGCGATCGCGCGGGGACACGGGCACCGGCCACCGCGGACGGCCCCGCCGATCGTCCCGCCGACGTGTTCCCCGGGGGTCCGCTTCCGGCGTTCCCGGAGTGGGCCCGCGAGGTCGCCGGGGAGGTGACCGGGCCGCTCGCCGCGGCGGTCGAGGACGCGACCGGCGACGCGCGGGGCCTGATCCTGCTCGACACCTGCGAGCACCTGGGGGAGGCCGCCGGGGCGCTGGTGGTCGCGCTGCTGCGCGCGGCGCCCCGGCTGCGGGTCGTGGCCACCTCCCGCCGGCCGCTCGGGCTGCCCGGGGAGCGGGTGCTCGCGGTGGCGCCGCTGCCCCTCGACCAGGCCGTCGAGCTGCTGCGCGAGCGCGGGCAGGCGGCCGACCCGGGCTTCGTGCTCACCACGCGCACGCTGCCCGCCGCGAGGGAGCTGTGCCGCCGCCTGGACGGGCTGCCGCTCGCCATCGAGCTCGCCGCCGCCCGGCTCCGCTCGCTCACCGTCCGCGACCTGCTCGCCCGCCTCGACGACCGGTTCGAGCTGCTCGCCGGGGTGATCCGTACCCCGCTCGCCCGCCACCAGGGGCTGCGCGCGGCGCTCGACTGGAGCCACGAGCTGTGCGACCCCCGCCAGCGGCTGCTGTGGGCCCGGCTGTCGGTGCTGCCCGGCGCGTTCACCGTGGCGGACGCGGAGCGCGCCTGCGCGGGCGGCGGGCTGCCCCGCGAGGCCGTCGCGCCCGCCCTGGCCGAGCTCGTGGCCGCCTCGATCGTGGTGCGCTCCGGCACGCGCCACCGCATGCTCGAGACCTATCGCCGGTACGGCGCGCTGCGGCTGCGCGAGCTCGGCGAGGCCGGGCGCGCGGGCACGGTTCCGGAGACGGCACCGGCCACAGTGCCGGACACGACGCCGGACACGACGCCGGACACGACGCCGGACACGGCGTCAGACCCGGTGCCGTCCTTAACCTCGGGGGCCGAGCCGCCGTCCGACCACCTCGCGGACCCGGCGCGGCTCGCGCCCCCCGCCATCGGCACGCTGAGCGAGCGCCAGCTCCAGGTGGCCCGGCTGATCAGCGAGGGCCTCTCCAACCCGATGATCGCCGAGCGGCTCGCGATCGCGCGGCGCACGGTCGACGCGCACGTGCGCAACATCCTCGCCAAGGCCGGCCTCACCTCCCGCGCCCAGGTGGCCACATGGCTCGCCGCCGAATACCCGCCTGAGCCGGATCCGGAAAGCCAGAAAATGGCATAGAAAGGACTAAACAGGGCGATTTCTGGCGCTGCGCATAGGCACTTCTACGGATGTCTCCCGCCGAATCCGCCTGAACACTGGGGGTGGCCGGTGAGCGACGGGACGCACCCGTCGCGGGCGGGCGAGAGGGGTCCTCGCCCGCCGCGCGCCGGGATTGCGTGGCCGCCCGGCGCGCTCACCGGCCGACCGGTCTTTCCTCTCGCCAAACCCCTCCGCGGTCTCTGTGCGTATTTGCGGCAAAAGTTACTCATGAGGAAGGAGGAGGGGTTACCTTTTGGACGATACCCGCCCGGAGCGCGGCTTCGGCG
>JGI25326J35508_1001851_pt1 | contig 15085 bp, 13 predicted proteins | sample HigsolmetaAR201D_FD_35508 | JGI IMG/M metagenome (IMG submission 35508)
AAGATTCCCTTTGCCTCGATCTCCTGCAGCGCATAGTCAATGGCGGTGACGAGATCGGGCAAGTCATGCCGCACAGCGACAGCTAGCCCTTGGCCCAGATANTCCGGCGCGAAATAAGGCCCGCCCGTAAAGGCACAGCAGTGCCGGCCTTCTTCNCCCGCCAGCCAGAACGAAAGCTGCATGCCGTCGCCGAAAACCGCGTCGATCGTACCGTCGGCCACATCCTCAAGCAGCCGCTCGCGGTCGGAATAGGTCACCGGGCGCATTTGCGGGAAGAAGTCGCGCAGCATGGCTTCATGGGCCGTATCCGCCATGACGCCGATCCGCCGGCCGGCAAGTTGTTCATAAATGGGTTCGGCGAAACCCGCCGACCTTCGGGCCACGAAGCGCGCNGGAAAGCGAAGATAGGGACGCGAAAACAAAAGTGTCACCCGCGTTCGCCTCGTGATTGAAAGGCCGGCAATCAGAGCTTCCCCCTCCCCCTCGTCAAGAGCGGCCTCGAGTTCATCGAAGGGAAGCGCCTGAATTTGGCAGCGGTCGAGAAGATCAAGCTCGATGCAGATGGCGCGCGCCAGATCCAGGTGAAACCCGCTCAGCCGGCCTTGCGCATCGAGAAAGCTGAAAGGAAAGAAATCCGTCGTCGTAAGAAACCGCAGGCGTGCAATCTCAAGTTCGGCCTTTGCGACCCCCTGCCTTTCGTCCCAGTAATCGGGCACGGTCTGCGCCCGGCTGGCGCCACTCGCTACCGCGGCCAGAATGAAGCTTGCCAGGATCGCGGCCAATGGACGCATCGCTCTGATCTCCCCTGAATCAATCCTATAACGCCGCTGCACGAAGCAGGAAACGATTGCAATCGATTTCGTTTGCAACCAGGCATTGACGTCTTCGAGATAGTCTATCAAGATGGGCCGTGGGGTCTGTGAGGATGGGACCCGCCGGTAATTGATTTGGGGGGGCTGGCGAATGCCAAGGGGAGCCACTAGCCACCGGCGATTGTTCCGGTGCACAAGTANCTTCGAAATCAGCGGGTATATCCATACCACTTATAGCGGAACATTCCTGTTCGTTCCGACCACTTCCTAAGGCGGTCTATTCTCCGCCGTTTCAGCACCGTATGAAGATCATGTCTCCCAACCCGTTTACAATGGGCGGTGCGGGTGTGTCGAACGCTGCGCGCGATCACTCTCGCAATGCGCCTCAAGCAATGGACAGCCACGGTTACGCTCCGTCCAACGTTACCGATTGGCAGCCTATTCTTACGCAACTCGGAGTGGCCGAGCGGGATGTACATGCCGTGGAGTTGCGAGCCAAGCTGGCCGGCGTGCCGTTTCAGGTCGAGCTGATGGCATCAGGGCTCGTGGAAGAGCGGGAGCTCTTTCGCACGCTTGCTGAACACCTGGGCATCGAATTCATGGCCAAGGTCCGGCCTGAAAGTCTTTTCATGCCGGAGCGCCATTGTATGGAGGNTTTGCGCCGCCCGGGNGGCGTGCTGAAAGCCGTCGCCGCGGATGGGGCGCAAACCGTGCTTTTGATCGCGCCGGACCGGCTGGACATCCCGGCGATGCGACGCTTTCTGCAGCGTCACGACCGTGTGGCGAAGCATATCCGGATGGTGCCGCCGTCGGAACTGCGCAGGGCGGTCCAGCTGCGGGCTCGGGAACCCCTGCTGCGCACCGCCGTAAATGGGCTGTTCGAGGCAATGCCGCACCTTTCGGCCCGTTTCGTCCTCAATGCCTGGCAGGGAGTGGCGCTTGGCGCCTTCACCGTTCTTCTGATCACAGGCCTGCTCATGGCGCCAATGACCTCGCTGCTGGCGCTGCATGGTGCCCTTTCGATACTGTTTCTGGGTTGCGTCACGCTTCGTATGGTCGTCGGCCATAGTGTGCGTGAGACACCTCGGCCGGCGCTCACCAAGGCCGTGCGCACTGAAGAGATGCCGGTCTATACGGTTCTCGTGGCCCTCTACAAGGAGGCCGAGGTCGTGCCGGACCTGCTCGTCGCCTTGGGGAGGCTCGTCTGGCCACGCAGCAAGCTGGAAATCAAGCTGGTCTGCGAGAGCGATGACAAGGAAACGCTCACCGCGATCCGGTCACAGGAGCTGCGCTCCTATATCGACGTCATCGAGGTGCCGCCGGGCGGCCCGCGCACCAAGCCCAAGGCATTATCCTACGCGCTGCCCATGTCGACCGGAGAATTCCTCGTGCTCTATGACGCGGAGGACAGACCCCATCCCTTTCAGCTCGTGGAAGCGTGGGAGCGGTTCCGCGAAGGTGACGAGAAGCTGGCCTGCCTGCAGGCGCCGCTTGTCATCTCAAATAGGCACGAGAGCTGGATCTCGGCGATGTTCGGCTTCGAGTATTCAGCTCTGTTTAAAGGCATACTGCCTTGGCTCGCCCGCCGCCACCTTGTCTTGCCGCTCGGCGGCACGTCCAACCATTTCCGCCGCGCGGTGCTGGAGGAAGTCGGAGGCTGGGATCCGTGCAACGTGACCGAGGACGCCGATCTGGGCCTCAGGCTTGCGCGGCTCGGCTACCGCACCGGCACCATCGACTATCCGACCTATGAGGATGCGCCGACCTCGGCCCGGATATGGCTGCCGCAGCGCACACGGTGGTTCAAGGGTTGGGCTCAAACCTGGCTCGTCCACATGCGCAACGCGCGGCAGCTTTATCGCGATCTCGGGCTCGCCTCATTTGTGGTGACCCAGGTTTTGACCGCCGGAATGCTGATCTCGGCGCTTGCCTATTCGGTTTTCGGCCTGACGATCCTCTGGGTCATCGCACGGCTTCTTTTGGGGTATCTCCCCACTCCGCCCAATCTGGCACTCCTCCTGCTCGATATGGTCAACATTGTGTTCGGCCACGGAGCTTTTCTGGCGCTGGGCTGGTGCACATTGCCCGCGACAGAGCGGCGGGGTCTCTGGAAGCTCGTGCTTTGGACGCCGGCCTACTGGATGCTGTTGTCGGCAGCGGCCTGGCGCGCGCTCTGGCAGCTTTACCGCTGCCCGCATGCTTGGGAAAAGACGCCGCACCGGCCGAGCAGGCCGATTAAAAAGACGGTTGCTGATACGCAGCTACGCACACAGCCGTCCGCGCGCCCGTCTCCGCTCTCCCGGATGGCGTAGACGCGCCTTCCGCGCCCGGAGATCCGTGCGTGCATCAGCTGTTCGCGCCGGAAGGCGCGGCCTGCCCGGCGGGCGTCCGGGTGCCGTAGCGCATGATCTCGAAGCGGGCCGAAAGCGCGTCATAAAGCAGTAGCCGTCCGACCAGTGGCTCGCCCACGCCGGTAATCAGCTTGATGACCTCCATCGCCTGCAGGCTGCCCATGACACCGGTCAGCGCGCCGACAATGCCCGCCTCCGCACAAGTTGGAACGACTCCCGACGGAGGAGCCTCGGGGAACAGGTCGCGATAGGACGGGAGCGGCGCGCCCGTCGGCCCAAGCTCATACGGCTTCAGCACCGTCAGTGATCCGTCGAAGCGGCCCACCGCCGCCGTCACGAGCGGAACTTTCTGTTCCGCGCAGGCATCGGCCAATACGTATCGCGTTGCGAAATTGTCCGAGCCATCGACGACGATATCGTATCGCGCGATAAGCGGCCCGGCGTTTCCGGCATCGAGGCGCAGAATATGCATCTCGACCGTCACATGCGGGTTGAGCCGGCGGATTGCCTCCCGGGCGCTCTCGGCTTTCATCATTCCCACCGCATCCGTGGCATGGATCACCTGTCGCTGGAGATTGGACAGGCTCACCACATCGTCATCGACGATGCCGAGCGTGCCGACACCGGCAGCGGCAAGATAGTGCAGCACCGGCGCGCCGAGCCCGCCAGCCCCCAGCACCAGCACCCGCGCGCGCTTCAGCTTCTGCTGGCCCGCGCCGCCAATCTCCGGCAGTACGATGTGGCGCGCATAGCGCTCCAGCTCTTCATCGGAAAGGATGGTCTCATTCATGTCGGGACCTTACTGTGCGTCAGGCCGCTTGTCAGCGGGGCTGCTTACACCCTGCTCTGCGGGTTCTAAAAGGTGGGCGTTCTTCAGCCATCATNTGGGCGCGGCATCCCATTGGCCTGCNCGACGTGATGAGGCAGAATGCGCCGCCGGGGCCGCATTTCCTTGGCCGGAATACTAGAATACTAGCTTTGCGATGGCACTCCTGCTACACGATCCTGAAATCGTTGGTGCCGGCCGGAAAGCGGCAAGAGCGGCCGGACGTAGATGCGGAAGGGAGAGCGATGAGGCAGACATGGCGCTGGTTCGGCCCTCAGGACCTTGTCTCAATCGATGACATCCGGCAGGCAGGCGCGGAAGGCGTGGTCTCCGCGCTTCATCATGTGCCGAGCGGAGCCGTCTGGACGCCTGAGGAAATCGAGAAGCGGCAGCGCGAGGTGGCAACCGCAGCCAATGGCCAGCCCTCCGGCCTGGCCTGGGAGGTGGTCGAAAGCCTGCCGGTTTCCGAGGACATCAAGAAGCAGAANAACGACTGGCGGGAGCACATCGCCAACTATCGCACCAGCCTGAGGAATCTCGCTGCGGCAGGCATCAAAGTGGTCTGCTACAATTTCATGCCGGTGCTCGACTGGACACGGACCGATCTTGCCTGGCGGCTGCCGCATGGCGGCACCTGCATGCGCTTTGATCTTGNCGATTTCGCTGCCTTCGACATCGGCATCCTGAAACGTCCGGGTGCGAGCGAGGATTTCCCGCCGGAGATCGTCGAGGAGGCGAACCGCCGCCTCGCGGAAATGGATGCCACGCGGAAGAACGAGCTCGCTCGCAACATCGCCTTCGGTCTGCCGGGCGCGGCCGAACATCTCACCATGGACGATCTGCGGGCGCATCTGGAAGAATATGGCGCCACTTCGCCCGAGCAGNTGCGTAANCATTTCATCGCTTTTCTTGAAGAGGTGGTGCCGACCGCGGAGGAAGTTGGCATCCGGCTGTGCTGCCACCCCGATGACCCGCCGTTCCAGCTCCTTGGGCTGCCCCGCATCATGTCCACCGAAGCCGACTATGCGACAATCATGAATGCGGTTGATTCGCCTGCCAATGGCATCACGCTTTGCTCCGGCTCGCTCGGGGCCCGACCCGACAATGATCTGCCTGGCATGATGCGCAGATTGGGAAGCCGCGTGCATTTCCTGCATCTGCGAAATGTCAAGCGCGAAACGGCGAACATTGCGGGCTCGTTCTACGAGGCGGAGCATCTCGGCGGCGATACGGACATGGTGGCGCTGATTGCGGAGATCCTTAAGGAAGAGGAGCGGCGCAGGGCTGCGGGCAGGGAAGACCATTCCATTCCCATGCGGCCGGACCATGGGCAGGACATTCTGGATGATCTCAAACGCAAGGCGCAGCCTGGCTATCCGGCTGTCGGGCGGCTGAGGGGGCTTGCGGAGCTGCGCGGCATCATGACAGCGCTCTCCCATCCTGAATACGGTTTGGCGGAATGAGCGAACGTCTAGCTCTGAGCAAGCTTACGGGTCTTCCCCGAACGGTTGCCTGCCCGGGCTATGATCCAGCAGCCCACGGCGCAGGCATCGTGCATATCGGCGTCGGCGCTTTCCATCGAGCGCATCAGGCGGTCTACACCGACTCGGCCCTTGCCCGTAAGGGCGGCGACTGGCGCATCGACGGGATAAGCCTGCGCAGCACGGACATCGCCGATGCACTCAATCCGCAGGACGGTCTCTACACGCTTATCATACGCGGCGAGGAAGGGATGTCGGCCCGCGTCGTCGGCAGCATCCGCCGGGTGATCGCCGCCGCGCGCGAGCCGGATGCGGCTCTTGCGGCACTTGCCGCGCCGGAAACGCGCATCGCCAGCATGACGGTAACCGAAAAGGCCTATGGCATTGACCGGGCGCGCGGCGCTGTCGATACGGGTCACCCGGCAATCGCCGCCGATCTTGCTAACCCCCGCGCGCCTGCGGGCGTGATCGGCATGCTGGTCGAAGGCTTAAGGCTTCGACGCGAGAGAGGCCTTGCGCCTTACACCGTGCTTTGCTGCGACAATCTGCCGGATAATGGCAGCCTCGTACGCGCGGGCGTGCTCAACTTCGCCCGGCGGGTCGATCCTGCTTTGGCGGGCTGGATCGAGAACAATGTCGCCTTCCCCGCCACGATGGTAGACCGCATCACGCCTGCAGCCACGGAGGCCACGCTGGCCGAGGCGGAGCGGCTCACGGGCTTTGCCGATCTTGCGGCGATAGAAACCGAGCCGTTTACGCAGTGGGTGATCGAGGATCATTTCACTGCCGGGCGCCCCGCCTGGGAGGCGGATGGGGCGATCTTCGTGGAGGATGTCGCCCCCTACGAGGCCATGAAGCTCAGAATGCTCAATGGCACGCACTCGATGCTCGCCTATGCAGGCTTTCTCTCGGCGCACAAATACGTGCGGGATGTGATGGCCGATGCCGCCCTCGCCCGGCTCGTGCGCCGCTACATGCAGGCGGCCGCGGCCACGCTCAGCCCTCTGCCCGGCATTGATTTTACTGACTATGCCAACGCGCTTGCCAAGCGCTTTGCCAACCCGGCCATTGCGCACGAAACCTATCAGATAGCTATGGACGGCACGGAGAAGCTTCCCCAGCGCATCTTGGGCGCGGCAAGTCATGCGCTCGAGAACGGGCAGGATATCCGCCCCTTCGCCTTCGCTGTCGCCGCCTGGATGCGTTACGCCCTGGGTCGCACCGACGATGGCGCTCCCTACACTTTGCGCGACCCGCGTGAGGAGGCCATTCGCGGGGCGCTAGCTGGCGCGAACGATGCCGGCGACATTGCCCGCGCGCTCTTCGCACTGCCAGGTGTTTTCCCCGAAAGGCTCACGGGTGACGAGCGCTGGACCAGCCTTGTCACGGAGATCCTCGCAACGATGCTCCACAAGGGCATGGAAGGCGCCGTAAAGGAAGAGGCTGAGCGGCAATCGCGATAAACTCCGGACCAAAGGCAGCTTCGTGGCCGTGCAGGCGGAGATCATTATCCTGTGTCGGCGGGGCGGATTGCATCCGCGATGGCACGCAAGCGGTCCAGCTGCTTACCAATGTCGGATTGACGGTCCTTAACGGCCTGGTGCGCGCAGTTGCGCGGGCGTGACGTGTCTGTAACGCTGCATGGTTGAGGTGAGGTGGCTCTGGCTTGAAAAGCCGCTCATATAGGCCACCTCGGAGATGGTCATGCTCGTCTCCCAAAGCAGCTTTTCCGCCGCGTCAAGCCGCCGGTTGAGAAGATATTTGTGCGGGGGCTCGCCGAAGGTCTTTGTGAAAGCCTGAAGGAAATGCCCTGGCGAAAGATCGCAGACCTCGGCGAGGTCCGCCACGGAAAGCTTCCGGGCGAAGTTATTCTCCAGAAAATCACGGACCCTGCGCGCGCTGTACTCGGAAAGCCCGCCCTTCACCCGGGTGGGCCGCACGCGTGAGTCGGCATATTTGCGCAGCAGATGAAGACCGAAAATGGTGATTACCGAATCAATCAGAAGCTCGTTGGCACGGTCGCTCCGAGCCACTTCGTCACGGAGCATCTGCGCAAGTGACAGCGCAGTCGGATCGACGGTGCCGAATGGCACGGTTCGAAGCTCGGCCGCGCCCATGTCAAATTCCTGCTCGGCCAGGGAAAGCATGCTCTCGCGGCGGATCCCCACCACCAGATTCTCTCGTGTGGATGACCAGATGGTCCGGCTTTCCACATTGGCGGGGTTGATGACCAGCATGCCCAGCGGTGCATCGAAGGTCTCGAGCTTATCGCTTGCAAAGGCCGCAGAAATTTTTGGCGAGGGCGCAAGCATTATCGCCGCAAAGTGATTCTCGGAAAGGAAGTTTTGTGATCCCGGCGGGCGAATCGAGTGAACTACCCCGCCTCCGAACGTCGCCTTCCGCGGGCCCGCGCTCGCGGGAATCACATTCAATATTTCCACGTTTGTCGATCGACCGGCCCCCATGAACCGTCGATGCGCACTCCCGCCCGTACCTGTTAGCATCGGTGGCCGCCACCCCGAATTATTACCCAGTACATTCCGTCATTTCAGCGGCAACTGCAACCCCTCCCCCTCCCGTACTCGGAGCAATCAGACTACGTCTTCAACCACCAACCATGAAGGCGCCTGTCCTTTACGAAGGTTGCACTGCCGAGAGGTTACGCTTTCCCTGTAAGGGAAAGCAGGTGCGACACATTTGCATAGCTCTTTTGCAAGTTGGCTCTTTAAACCGCGCGCAGGGTCCCCTATCTACGGCGCAAGTCCTCGACGGGGTCTCCTCCTCCCGCCTCGTCGAGATGCGGTCAGCTTTCCTCCTCCTAGTGCTGACCGACTTCAAAGGCACCCGCCGGCATCCTCCCCCGGCGGGTGCTTTTTATATCAACGAGCGCGCAATCCGATCATGATCCCCCCGAAGCCTGACCGCCGTCAGCCTGCCTTGAGCAGCATGTCCGGTTCGGCCTCCCTGATCGGAACCTTGAAATGGACGCGATTGCGGCCGGCACGCTTGGCCGCATACAGGCAGCGGTCCGCCTGATCGAAAACGGCGGCTGCCGTATCCAGCCCGTTGCCCAACATGGCGCCGCCGATGCTTACGCTCAGCCGGTGCACTCCGGGTTCGGCATAATGCCAGGCGATATCCTGGACACTTTGCCGGATCCGCTCCGCCATTTCGGCTGCCTGGGTGAGGCTGACATCTTCCAGCAGCACGGCAAATTCCTCGCCTCCGATGCGGCCGACCGCATCCTGCCGGCGCACTGAGGAGCGAATCGCACGCGCGATCTGCACGAGGGCATCATCGCCTTTAAGATGGCCGTATCGGTCGTTGATCTGCTTGAAATGATCGGCGTCGATAAGCAGCAGGACGGCACGGGTGCCATCGCGCAGCGCCTGCTCCAGATACNCCGTGAAGCGTTCGCGATTAAGCAGGCCGGTCATGCGATCGTGACCGGCAGTGTGGGTCACGATTTCATGTGCGAGCTCGAGCTGGCGGCAGGCCTCCCGCATTTTCTCGTTCATGAAGACGAGATTGCGGTTTGCCTCCTTCAGCCGCTCCATCTGGTCGAACAACCAGGTTAGGATCGGAACGCCCACCATCAACGGGATTACGAAACACTCAAATAGATCCACGGAAGTGTGAGGTGCGCCGGTGAACAGGCGCGTTATGAAGGAGGCGGCGTAAGTGGCCGCGATGGCCAGCGCCGTTACCGCCGAAACCCTGGAAACAATGGTCCGAATCCGCCCTTTCATGGCTGCGGTATATCCGGCCGCGGCGAAGGAACATTTTACAAGCTCCGCCGCATTTTAACGATCGAGGCCGCACCCCGGCCCGTGGTGAAGCAAACCGCTGCCCTCCTAGGCATGCAGCGTATCCGCCGGAAGCATGAAGCCGGCATTTATCAAGGCATGCTGAAACGGCGTTCGGCCGGGAACATCTTTCCCGCGCCCGCGTTGGGGCCGGCAAAACGAAGCTCTCATCGAGGGAGCGTTCCATGTATCGCAGACACGTCCGCCGGTCGAACGGNCGGGCACTTGCAGCGGGTGTGCTGGGCGTCGTTGCCGGTGCAGCCGTTCTCTTCGCCGCGCGCAACATGATGCGCNGCCACCGCCGCATCATTGAGCCTGAAGACGCGCCGCGAAGAACCTGGCGCAGAAAAGGGCGCTGGCGTGAAGGTATCTTCGNCGGCCGCACCATTACGGTCAACCGCCCNCGTGAGGAGGTTTATGCGCGCTGGCGCGATTTCGCCANTTTNCCCNATTTCATGGAGAACGTCCGCTCCGTCACCCCGCTCGACCAGACACGCTCGCGCTGGGTGGTCGAGGGACCGGCGGGCAGTACGGTCGAATTCGANACGAAGATTGTGGAAGACCGCCCCAACGAGCTNATCGCATGGGAATCGGACGAGAACGCGCAGGTCCGCAACAGCGGCCGGGTCTCATTCCGCGATGCGCCCGGCGGACGCGGCACCGAAATTGAGGCGGTGATCGCCTACGATCCGTCCGGCGGAGCGGTGGGCCGCGTTGCGGCAAAGCTGTTCCAGCGGGGGCCGGGCGTTCAGACCCGGCGCGAATTGCGCCGGTTCAAACAGCTCATGGAGACCGGCGAGATCGCCACCGCCGCATCTCGCCCCGCCGCGTCGCACGGCTGAGGGGTGCGCTATGCGTGCGCTTACCTGGCACGGAAAGCACGACGTCCGGGTCGAAACGGTCCCGGATCCGCAGATCGTAAATCCTCGCGATGCCATCATCAAGGTGACGTCTACCGCCATTTGCGGTTCGGACCTGCACCTCTATGACGGTGTAATCCCCACCATGCGGCCCGGCGACATCCTGGGCCACGAATTCATGGGCGAGGTGGTGGATGTCGGCAGAGGCAACACCAGGCTCAAGAGGGGCGATCGCGTCGTCGTCCCCTTCGTGATCGCCTGCGGAAACTGCTTCTTNTGCAGACGCCAGCAATTCGCCGCCTGCGACAATTCCAACCCGGCTTACAAGGCCGACATCTCGCAGATGCTCTATGGCCACCATATGTGCGGCTTCTTCGGCTACTCGCATCTGACCGGCGGCTATGCCGGTGGGCAGGCCGAATATGTGCGCGTGCCTTTTTCCGACGTCGGNCCGATCGTCATCGATGACGGGATGGAGGACGACAGGGTGCTCTTCCTGTCGGACATTCTGCCCACGGGCTGGATGGCGGCGGAAAATTGCGAGATCGAGGAAGGCGACACGGTGGCCGTATGGGGCTGCGGACCTGTCGGACTCTTTGNGATCCAGAGCGCGCTCATCATGGGCGCGGCGCAGGTGATCGCCATCGATCACTACCCNCACCGGCTGGAGCTCGCCCGGAAGCTCGGCGCCAAGACCGTCAACTACCGCAACACCCGCGTCTACGAGGCGCTGATGGAGATGACGGGCGGGATCGGTCCCGACGCGGTGATCGACGCAGTCGGTCTCGAAAGTCACGGCTTCGCGCCGGACAATCTTTACGATTACGCCAAGCAGTCGCTCAGGCTCGAGACGGACCGCTCGCATGTATTGCGCGAGGCGCTCTATGCCTGCCGCAAGGGTGGGCGCGTGTCCGTGCCGGGTGTCTATGGCGGCTTTGTCGACAAATTCCCGGTCGGCGCCTTCATGCAGAAGGGCCTGACGATGCGCACCGGGCAGACGCACGTGCAGAAATACCTGTCTGGATTGCTCGAAATGATCCGCGACAATCGGATCGACACCACCTTCCTCATCAGCCACCGCATGCCACTTGAGAAGGGCCCTGATGCCTACCGTAAATTCGCTTTCGAGCAGAACGAGACCACCAAAGTCGTGCTCAAGCCGGGCATGGAGGCACGCAATGGCTGACCGGTCAGGCTTGCCGCCTGCGGCGTTGGCAGGAAGTCGAATGGCGCGGCTGCGCGGATGGCTGGCGAAGACGCGCAACCACGTGAAATGAAAGGAGGTATGTCATGTGGAACTTACGCAGAAACCTGCCTTGGAACCGGCGCGAGGAGGAAAGCGGACGCAATCCACTGATGAGCCTGCANCAGGAGATCGACGACATCTTCACCAATTTCTGGCGGCGCAGCCCCCGCATGCCCAACNTGTTTACGGGCACGGAGCCCAGCACCGATGTCTCCGAGACGGACGACGAGGTCGAGGTGTCCATCGAGCTTCCGGGCATGGACGAGAAGGACATCGAGGTGAACATCAGCGACGAGATGCTCACCGTGCGCGGTGAAAAGAAGGCCGAGAGGGAGGAAAAGAAGAAGGACTATTATCTTTCGGAGCGCACCTACGGAAGCTTCCACCGCGCGGTACCGCTGCCTCCAGGCATCAACACCGACAAGGCGGAGGCGACGTTCAAGAAAGGAGTGCTGACCATCCGGCTGCCCAAGACCGAAGAGGCGAAATCGCGCATGCGGCGCATCGAGGTGAAAAAGGGCTGACCCGAAACGCCAGCTCCCGCCAGGATGCCATTGTCTCCGCGGCAGCCCGCGCCTATCTCATCGGCCGCAACGCAGGAGATGGACGCGGGTAGATGGATATGAGCCGGTTGCTCATCACTTTCGGCATCATTCTGATCGCGGTGGGGCTTTTGTGGCCGTTCATCCAGAAGCTGGGGCTAGGTCGCCTCCCCGGCGATCTTGCCTTCGGCGGCGAGAATTTTCGCGTCTATATCCCGATCACCACATCGATCCTCATCAGCTTGGCGCTGACTTTCATTCTCTGGCTGATCAACCGCTGAGAGTCTGCTGCCCACGGCCAGCGGCAATCGATCGGGCGCAGCCTCAGTAGCCGGCCTGGCGGTCAACCACATTCTTCAGTGGCTCGCCGCGCTCGAACGCCTCCATCTGCTGAAGCATCAGCGGCGCGAGATGTGCCGGGTCCGAGGTTGCGGCGGCGTGCGGCGTGACAAACACACGCGGGTGCGTCCAAAGCGAGCTTTGCAGGTCGAGCGGCTCGCGCTCGAAAACATCGAGACTTGCCTCCTTGAGCACGCCTTTCTCCAGCGCCCTCAGAATATCCGCCTCCTTCTGCAATCGTCCCCGCCCGGCATTGATCAGGCAAGGCCCGCCCAGAGGTCCCTTTCGCCTCAGCCGCTGCAGCACCGAATAATCGATGATGCCTTCCGTGGCGGGCGTAAGCGGCAGAAGGACCACGAGAATGTCCGTCGCATTGAGGAAGGGCGTAAGCCCAGCCTCGCCATGAAAGCCGTTCACTCCCTCCACGCGCCGTTCGCGGCGGCTCCAGCCATTGACCGTGAACCCGATCGCACGGAGCGCCTTCGCGGCGGCCCGGCCCAGCTCGCCCAAGCCCATAATACCGACCGCCACTTCGCTGGCCGGTGGCTGGGGAGGCTCGTGCCAGATCTTCTCCCGCTGCTGGGCACGATAGGTTATGCCCTGACGGTGATGATCCAGCACGCGCCAGCAGACATATTCCACCATGTGCTGCGTGAGGTTTTCCGCCACCACACGCACGATCGGCACATCAGGTAGTTCCGGGTCGGCGAGAATGTGATCGACCCCGGCGCCCATGGAGAAGATCACCTGCAGATTGGGCAAGCGCTTGAGCAGGCCAGGCGGCTGCTTCCAGACCACCGCATAGCGTATGGTCGGGTCCGCCTCCCCGTCGGGCTCCAGCACCACCTCGCGCCCCTTTGAAAGCAGCTCGTACCAGCGCTGCGGGTGCAGGCCCTTGATGGAAAGCAATATGCGGTGCGCCGCTGGCTGGCCGGTCATTCTCTCACCCTGTTTTATTGCTGATTACTCACTCACCACGCCCGTCGGCGCCGTCGCGATGTCAAAGGCTGCGGCTATGAGAGCCTTCGTATAGTCGGTCTTCGGTGCGTGAAAGATCTGGTCGGCGGGTCCCGCTTCCACCACCTTGCCTGCCCGCATCACGATCACCTCATTGGCAAGCGCACGCACGACCTTCAGGTCGTGACTGATGAAGAGGTAGGCGAGCTGGTGGCGCTTCTGCAGGTCGCGTAGCAGGTCCACCACCTGAGCCTGCACACTCATGTCGAGCGCGGAGGTGGGCTCGTCGAGCATGACGAAGCGGGGCTTCAGCACCATGGCGCGCGCGATGGCGATCCTCTGGCGCTGCCCGCCGGAAAACTCGTGGGGGTAGCGGAACCGTGCCTCCGGATCGAGACCGACCTCCTCGAGCACTTCCACCACCTGGCGGTCCCGCTCTTCGGCCGAAAGCCCCGGCTCATGGATTTTCAGCCCCTCCTGGATGATCTCGGCCACCGACATGCGGGGGCTCAAGCTGCCATAGGGGTCCTGAAAGACGATCTGCATCTCCCGCCTGAGCGGCCGCATCTGGCGGAAAGAGCGCCGGTTGATCGGCTCGCCCCTAAAGCGGATTTCGCCCTCGGACGCGATCATGCGCGACAGTGCCAGCCCCAGCGTCGTCTTGCCGGAGCCTGACTCCCCCACGACACCGAGGGTCTGCCCCGCCCGCACGGTCACATCGACGCCATCCACGCCCTTCACGTGATCGACCGTGCGCCTGAGCAGCCCCTTCTTGATCGGGAACCATACCTTGATGTTGTCTCCCTCCAGCACCTTCTTGGCCGACGGGTCGCTCCGCGGCGGCTCGCCCTTGGGTTCGGCGGCCAGAAGATGACGGGTATACTCGTGCTGGGGGTTGGAGAAGATGTCGGCCGTCGCCCCGGTCTCGACGATCCGTCCGCCGGTCATCACGCACACCCGGTCCGCCACCTTACGGACAATGCCGAGATCGTGCGTAATGAACAGCATCGACAGGTTTNGCTCGCGTTTGAGGCGCGCAAGAAGCTCAAGAATCTGCGCCTGTACCGTAACGTCGAGCGCGGTGGTGGGCTCGTCGGCGATGAGCAGCTTCGGCTCGTTGGCAAGGGCCATGGCGATCATCACGCGCTGGCGTTGGCCGCCGGAAAGCTGGTGCGGGAACGCGCCCAGCCGCTTTTCCGCCTCCCGTATGCCCACCTGCTTGAGCAGTTCCAGTGTGCGCTCGCGAGCGGCCCGGTCGGACATTCCGCGATGCACCTTCAGAACCTCGCCCACCTGCTTCTCCAGCGTGTGAAGCGGGTTGAGCGATGTCATCGGCTCCTGAAAGATCATGCTGATCTCGTTGCCGCGCACGCGCCGAAGGTGGTTCTCGTCGGCGGCGAGCAGGTCGCGTCCGCCGTATAGAATCTCGCCCGANGGGTGGCTTGCCGCCGGGTAAGGCAGGAGCTTCAGTACCGAAAGCGCGGTGACAGACTTGCCCGACCCCGACTCGCCCACCAGCGCCACGGTCTCGCCCGGGCGGATGTCGAACGAGACGCGGTCAACGGCGAGCGTTTCCCTGTCGCCCTGGGTGAAGGCAACGGAAAGGTTGCGGATGGAAAGGAGTGGGGAGGTCAAGTGATGCCTCAGCTCTCCAGAATAGTTTGAAGGACCCCGACTGTCGCAGGGCGCTTGATGGTGCAGAGAAACACGCACTCATGCGTCATCTGCTTTGCGAGAAGCTCGAATAGCAGCCGCTGTATCTCTCCTTCGCCCTCGCCGAGCTCTGTGAGCAGATTCGCATCCAGATAGAGGCGCCGGAAGGGCTCCATCAGTCCTCCCATTCGTCGCGCAGGTCTCTGGTCTGC